>Ga0256406_1001469_pt1 | contig 37933 bp, 50 predicted proteins | sample RumenRJG_03DNA_FD_185986 | JGI IMG/M metagenome (GOLD analysis project Ga0256406, IMG submission 185986) | Bovine rumen microbial communities from Lethbridge, Alberta, Canada - RJG_03 | ecosystem: Host-associated > Mammals > Digestive system > Stomach > Rumen | place: Canada: Alberta | collected... | reverse complement strand
TCGCCCGTTTTACACTGGCGGTCGACAGAAGACAGAGAAGGCAGGACGGGCAGCAGGCCGCAGACTTCCCTTCGTGCACGGCCTTCGGCAAAAGCGCCGAATTCTGCGAAAAGTACCTGAAGAAGGGAACGAAGGTCGCCGTCACAGGACGCCTTCAGACGAGATCCTACACGAACCGGGACGGGGCGAAGGTATACACCACAGACGTGATCTGCGAAGACATCGAGTTCGCAGAAAGCAAGTCGCAGGACGGCAGCGGGAACCAACAGGCAGCGGCAGACGGTCACAGCGCCGGGCATGAGCCGCGACAGCAGGAAATGCAGACAGATGTGGACGGATTCATGAACATTCCCGACGGGATCGATGAAGAACTGCCTTTTTCGTGATCAGGATGAAAGGATGTGATGACATGAAGATCTGGAAGGCGATCAGGACGGCAGCGGCGCGATTCTTCGACATCCGGCAGCGGGAGCAGGAGCAGGAAAGTGAAAAACAGCAGCAGGACGACGCACAGAACGGCGCACAGAGCGGCGAAAGCGTGCAGACGGGTATTTCCTCACAGGAAGCAGAAAAGGCCGTCACAGAGGACACAGGGCGGCAGGAAGAGGGCGAAAAAGAACTTCCGGCAGAGATCCAGACACTTCCGGAAGCTACCATGAAGCAGATCCGCGAACTGATCGAATACGAAGAGCGGATCAGCCAGATCGCAGACATGACAGGCGCAGATCCGGATCTGATCAAAAGCCACATCGAAGAATATGCGAAGATGAAGGAGAAGACGCCGCTGGAAGCCGCGAACGAAGTGAAGGCTGCGCTTCATCTGCGGGACGCATACGTCGAAGCGGCGAAGGCTGCGAACGAAATGATGCAGGATCTGGCGCGGCGCCTGGGCGAAGCATTCGACCAGCTGGGCGACATCGTGAAGGGCATGGCGGAAGATCTGGACAGGATCATGCAGCAGGCGCGTGAAACGCTGATGACAAGCGAGAAGCGCAAGGCAGAAATCCGGGCATGGCGAAGATACTACGAAGCCAGGGCGAAAGCATCGAACAACTACAGGCGGATGCACGGCCTGCCGATGGTAAGAAGGCCGCGCCGCAGATATGGAAGAAGATCAAAGCCGCCTGACGGCAGCGGCAGAGGGACGGAAGAACGAAACTATACAAGAAGGGAATGATGACCGAATGCAGCAGGAAGACAAAGAAGTGGAGATCCGGAAGATCGTGCAGGATACGATGGAAGCCGAAAGGAAGATCCAGCGGAACAGGATCCTGTATAATACGCGGATCCTGATGGAACAGTACATCGAGATGCGAAGGCATGTCGAGAATGCTATATCCGAAGTCGAAGAGATGGACGCGACAGAATTCGAATCACTGATGCAGGAGAACACGCACCTTGAAAGCGTGCGGCGGACAAAGCTGAAGACGGCGATGATGATCGCGAACATCGACAGAGCGATGGAGGAACTGCGGCAGGAGTATGAAGACAACCGGATGCTGTACAAGTACGAAGCCTTCCGGCTGCACTATATCGACGGGAAATCATTCGAAGAAGTGGCAGAGATCCAGAACTGCGGAAAGAACACACCGTCGCGCTGGTCGAAGGAACTGATCAGGAAGATGTCGGTGAAGCTGTTCGGGATCGAAGGCATCGAAAAGTGGTGAAGGATTAAAACTGTTTCACATGAAACGAAATAATTCCCGGTCAAAATGTTGGGGAAAAGCTGGGGTTTTAATGGTGGGACGAACGAAGTAAAATGGTAGCGTGGAAAGTTGCAAGAGGGAAGCAGCTGCGGACGAATTCACAGCTGCTTTTTCTATGCCATTTTCGTCCATCCACAGCGGCACGCACTGTCATCCGGAAGGGTGGCAGCGGCGTGTTCGTGTTCAGGAAAGAAGGTGAAAGAATGCTGTGGCATAAGTGCAGATGCGGCGCGCTGATCCCGCAGGGGATCCAGAGATGCCCGGACTGCGAAGCAGGCAGCAGCAGGCAGATGTCGCGGCACATGGAATACAACCTGTACAGGCGGAACAAGAAGACGGCGCAGTTCTACATAAGCAAGGAATGGCGCGGCCTTCGGGCGTTCGTGATCAGCAAGTACGACGGGCTGGATCTGTACGCCTTCTATGTCCAGAAGAAGATCGCGACGGCTGACATGGTGCATCACATCGTGGAGGTCGAAGAGGACTGGAACAGACGACTGGATCCGACGAATCTGTTCCCGTTATCGAATCAGAATCACGGCATTATATCCGCGCTGTATGACAAGGACGAAGCCACAAAAAAAGAGACGCAGGCACAGCTGCGGGACATTCTCCGGACGTATTGGGAAGGGCATGGGGGGATCGAAAAAGTTTTCAGCAATCCCTATTAGTCGCGCCCATCCTATTCTGTGGAGAAAACTCCCCACGAAAAAACCAAAATACACGGCCTGCGGGCTGATGTGGTCATAATCTGACACATATCCGCAAGGAATGCAGCGGGAAAGGAGGTCGAAATGTCAGGACAACGACAGCCGATTTCGCTGATTCAGGCGAAGGGAAAGAAACATCTGACGAAAGCAGAGATCGCGGAAAGGCAGCGGACGGAAGTGAAAGCGCCCGCCGACAAGGTCACGGCGCCGTCATACCTGACGCCGACGCAGAAGAAAGCCTTCCGGAAGACGGTGAAGGAGCTGCGCGCGATCGACCTGATTTCGAATCTGGACGTGGACGCGCTGGCACGATTGGTCATCGCACAGGAGAAGTACAAAGAGATCACGCAGCAGATCGCACAGCTGCCGCTGATGGTGGACATGCCGATCGAGACGAAGGAGAAGGACGAAGACGGGCGTCCGATCTATCAGACGATCAAAGTGGTGAACAGCCAGGTCGAGCGTCTGGCGATCATGCAGGACAGGTACTTCAGACAGTGCAGGCAAGGCGCGGCGGACTTCGGGCTGACCGTGTCTTCCAGATGCAGACTGATCGTTCCGAAAGCGCCGGAAGCGCCGAAGGGAAACAAATTTGACAAGTTCACATAATGCGGACGGGGCGCAGTAATGCAGGACAGGACAACACAGTACGCTGCGGACGTCCTTGCGGGAAAAATTACAGCCGGGGAACTGGTGAAGCTGGCCTGCAAGCGCCACATGGAAGATCTGGAAGCATCGAAGACCGCGCCGTACAGATACTACTTCGACGTCGAACAGGCCGAAAGGATCATCGACTTCGCGGAGACACTGACGATCGCGGAAGGCGAAGAACAGGATCAGGTGCAGGCGTATCCGTTCCAGTGTTTCATTCTGGGATCACTGAATGGATGGAGAACGAAAGCAGGCAGTCACAGGCGCTTCAGAACGTCATACGTGCAGCTGGGACGTCAGAACGGTAAATCCTTCCTGAACGGCATTCTGGCGGCATACTACGGCAATTTCGACCGCTACAGATACGGGCAGATCTACTGCACGGCGACGAAGAAAGATCAGGCGCTGATCGTCTTCAATGAGATCGTGAAGTTCATCCGGTCGGACGCGGATCTGGAAGAGTGCTTCGACATTCACGAACACAATTCGACAATCGACTGCCTGAACACATACAGCAAGATCAAGGCGCTGTCGGGCGACACGAAGTCGATCGACGGCTTCCGTCCATATCTGGGAATCGTGGACGAATACCACGCCCACAAAGACGACCAGATGTACAAGCTGCTGGAAGGCGGCATCAAGAAGATGAAGTCCGCGCTGATCAGCGTGATCACGACGGCGGGCTTCGACCTGAAGTCGCCATGCTTCGCGCTGTACGAATACTGCGTGAAGGTACTGAAAGGCGTCACGAAGAACGATTCACAGTTCATCTACATCGCGCAGATGGATGAAGGCGACGACATGTGGACGCCGAAGAACTGGATCAAGGCGAATCCGATTCTGGAATATGATCCGGAAGCGCTGGAAAACATGGTTCCGATCGCAGAGACGGCGAAGGAGATGGGCGGATCTTCGCTTCGTGACTTCATCGTCAAGCAGCTGAACATGTGGATCCAGTGGACGAACGACGTCTACATCAAGGACATTGAACTGTGGAAGGCCGGGAAGACGGACAAGACGATCCAGAACCTGAAGGGGCAGAAATGCTATGTCGGCCTTGACCTGTCATCCGGCGGCGACCTGACGTCGATCGCGTTCGTGTTCACATCGATCAGGGACGGCGTCCGGAAGTATTACGTCCACGCGCACAGCTTCATCCCGAAGCGCCGCGTGGAAGAGCACATACGCACGGATCGCGTGCCGTATGATCTGTGGATCCAGCAGGGGCTGATCACCGTCACGGAGACGATGGGCGGCGTGAAGACCGACTACAAGTACATCCTGTCGTACCTTCAGACAGTCGTGAAGGCGCTGAATCTGGACGTTCAGTTCATTTGCTACGATCCGCACAACGCGTCCGCATTCCTGACGGATCTGGATGCGCTGGGATACGACAGCGTGGCGATCACGCAGTCGGCGAAGGCACTGAACGATGCGACAGTGGACTTCCGGCTTGAAATCGAATCCGGAAACGTCGAGCACGACGGGAACGAGATGATGACGTGGTCGATCGCGAACGCGAAGACAGTTTCGAACAGCTTCGGGGAAATCAAGATCGACAAGGAATACCAGACGGAAAGGATCGATCCGGTCGACGCGGTCATCGACGCCTGGACGATGGCGATGAAGGGAGAAGTGAAGCCGGATGTGAATGAAAGTGTGGAAATGTGGCTGAAGATGTACGAATCAAGCAGAGCAAGAAAAACGGAAAGGGGGTGATGAAGATTGAAATGGTGGCAGAAGATCAGGAACTGGTTCAAGAAGACATTCCTGAACCAGACGATCGAATCGCCGGACATGGCGGAAGAATCCTTCCTTGAATGGCTGGGAATCAAGAAGAAGAACCGGAACGGCGCACTGTCGGAAGTCACATACTTCACGTGTCTGAAGATGATGTCGGAAACCGTCGCGAAACTTCCGTGGAAATACTACCAGAAGACAGCGAACGGCATCGCCGAACCGGAACTGAATGACGTGGCGAAGCTGCTGAAATACAGGCCGAATCCGTTCATGACGCCGACAGCCTTCTGGAATGCGGTCGAGATGAACAGGAATCACTTCGGGAACGCCTACGTGTACGTCAGATCTAAGTTCAGCAGGAAACGCTACGGCGGCGAATACAAGGTGCTGGATCTGTGGGTCATGCCGTCGAACTGCGTGCAGATCGTCGTCGACGATGCCGGATACTTCGGCGGAGCCGGGAAGATCTGGTACGTGTACAGCGATAAGTACAGCGGGCAGCAGTACGTCTTCGGAACCGACGAAGTCCTTCACTTCAAGACTTCGCATTCCCTTGACGGCATCACAGGACTTCCGGTGCAGGAGATCCTGCGGCAGACCGTCGAAGGCGCAGCGGCATCACAGGACTTCCTGAACAACCTTTACGCGAACGGCCTGACAGCGAAGGCGACGCTGGAATACACCGGCGACCTGAACGAGGAAGCGAAGCGGAAGCTGATCCAGGCATTCGAGACATATGGAGCCGGGACGAAGAACACCGGGCGGATCCTGCCGATCCCGCAGGGGATGAAGCTGACGCCGCTGGACATCAAACTGTCAGACAGTCAGTTCATCGAACTGAAGAAATATTCGGCGCTTCAGATAGCGGCTGCATTCGGCATCAAACCGAACCAGATCAACGACTACGAAAAGAGCAGCTACAGCAATTCAGAAATGCAGCAGCTGTCCTTCTACGTGGACACGATGCTGTTCGTGCTGAAGCAGTACGAAGAAGAAGTCAACTGGAAACTGCTGACGGACGTGGAACGCTACGAAGAAGGCAAATACTACAAGCTGAACGAAAAAGCGATCCTGCGGACGGACAGCGAAACACAGATGAAGATCATGGCGCAGGCGATCCAGAACGGCATCGAGAAGCCGAACGAATGCCGTCGGAAGCTGGATCTTCAGGATGCAGAGGGCGGCGACCAGCTGATCGTGAACGGGAACTTCGTTCCGCTGGCAGACGTCGGCATCCAGTACGCGCAGAACCAACCACAGCAGAACGCACAGCAGACGCGGCAGCGGCCTGTGCATAATGCAGCGCAGGAAGGCGGGACTGTTCCATCAGCAGGACAGCCGGGCGGCGCGGATCCGGAAGACACAGCCGAAACAGATCCGGAACAGAAAATAAAGCAGGAAGGAGGGAAAGACGATGGTGAACAAATACCGATTCACGCGGAAGAATCCGAAGACTAAGAAGATCGAGAACACGGGGTACATGGAGATCAGGAACGCGGCAGCGGGTGCGGAACTGTACATCTACGGCGACATCGTGTCGTCTTCGTGGGATGTATGGAGCGCGGACGACACATGCCCGCAGGACATCGCGGACTTCATGAACCAGATCGATCAGAACGCAGATCTGACCGTCTACATCAATTCGGGCGGCGGTGACGTGTTCGCAGGAATCGCGATCCACAGCATCCTGTCCCGTCATACGGGGCACATCAAGGGCGTCGTCGACGGACTGGCGGCATCGATCGCATCGGTGATCCTGATGGCCTGCGACGAAATCGTGATGTCTACGGGCGCGCAGATCATGATCCACAAGCCGTCAGTCTTCGCCTACGGAAACGCGGACGATCTGACAGCACTGATCGCGGAACTGGACAAGTGCCAGCAGAGCATCACGGACATCTACATGCAGCACGCGAAGGAAGGCGTGTCAGAATCTGACATCACCGAAAAGATCAACGCGGAAACATGGATGTCTGCAACGGACGCGCAGGAAGTCTTCGACATCGAAATCGATGAACGGCCTGCTATGGCTGCGTGCGTCAGCTGGATGATGGACAGCTGGAAGAACGCGCCGAAGAACATCCGGACAGAGCGTCCGGAAGATGTCGAGAACAGGGAAGCCGAAGAAGAAGCTGACCTGATCGCAGAAATGGAACTGATGGGAATCTAAATCAAAGGAGGACCTAAACACATGAGCAAAGAAGCAAGAGCACTTCTGAAGAAGATCAACGACATGAAGAACGCGATCCGCGGCCTTCAGGGTCAGGGCAAGACGCAGGAGATGAAGGACAAGATGGATCAGCTGCGCGAAATGCAGCAGGAGTTCGACATCATGATGGAGATGGACGAAGACGAGATCGACGACATCGACGACGCCGTCAAGGGCGGCAAGGCGAAGGGAATCGAGGGCGGAGCGGCAGCAGGCGCGAAGAAGTACGCGAAGGCCGACATCGCCCGCGCATTCGTCAACCGTATCGTGTGCGGCCTGCGCAAGCGCCAGATGACAAAAGAGGATCAGGAGATCATGGACGCCATGACCGAAGCTGATCCGAACGAGGACGGCGAATCCGACGGCGGCTTCACTGTGCCGCAGGACATCCAGACCGACATCCGCGAACTGCGCCGCACTGAAAACGATCTTGAACAGTACGTCAACGTCGAGAACGTCACCACACTGTCCGGATCCCGCGTGATCGAGATCGACGCAGACAGCACGCCGTGGCCTGACGTGGATGAAGGCGAAGCGTTCACCGAACAGAATACACCGAAGTTCAAGCAGATCAAATACAAGGTCGCAAAGAAGGGCGGCATCCTGAAGACCACACGCGAACTGCTTCAGGATACTGCGGCGAACATCCTGGCATACCTGAACAAGTGGATCGCCAGAAAGTCCAGGGCGACCAGAAACGCCGCCATCCTTGCGAAGCTGAACGAGATCACGACCGGGAAGGCCGTGGCGATCACCGGCGTGGACGACCTGAAGGATGTCTTCAACGTGAAGCTGGATGCAGCGATCGCGCCGTCTTCCATCGTCCTGACCAATCAGGACGGCTTCAACTATCTGGACAAGCTGAAGGATGAAGACAAGAAGTACATCATTCAGCCCGATGTCACCGACAAGACAAAGCGCCTTCTGTTCGGCGTGTATCCGATCCATGTCGTCAGCAACAAGACCATGAAGTCCGTGACTTCCGGATCCAATGCGAAGTATCCGCTGTACATGGGCGATCTGAAGGAAGCCGTGACACTGTTCGACCGCGAGAAGATCACCGTGGAACTTTCTACAGAAGCCGGTGATCTGTGGGCGAAGGATCTGACCGGAATCAAAGTCCGCGACCGCTTCGATGTGCAGGCCGTGGACGAAGCTGCTGTCATCAAGGGCGAGATCACCGAAGCGATCGGCGGCTGATCGGATCCGGATGCAGATCATGAAGAAAGGAGCGGGAAAAGATGACGCTGACTGAAGTGAAGCAGTACATCCGCGTCGACTACACCGACGACGATGAACTGATCGAACTGATGCTGAATGCGACGCTGGACGAAATGAAGGAACTGATTCCTTCCTTCGATCCGGACAACATCACGAACCGCCAGAAGATCCTGATCTGCGCCTACATCAAGGAGATGTACGACAACAGAGGGAACACGACGGCGCAGCCGGAGAAGATCCGGTACGCCGTCAGATCCCTTCTGCTGAAGGAAATGTTGAGGTGATGGGATGGCAGCGGCACGGATCGAGATCTACAGGAAGAACTACAGCATCGTGTCCGGGCGGCGCGTGGAAGAAGAACCGACACTGCATCATAAAGCATGGTGCGAGATAGGAAACCTTTACGGATCCGAACTGTACGGAGCGCTGGACATCCGCCTGGAAAACACGATCATCTTCGAAGTGCGGTACTGCAAAGCCATAAAAGCGATGCAGCAGCATCTGAAGGACTACTACATCAAGTTCGAAGGCGAAGTATATGACATCTTCGCGTCGGACTTCAGGAGGAACGAACGGCAGTATGTGCAGCTGAAAGCAAACAGAAGGGACTGATGCGCGATGAAGATCACGTTCAACATGGAGGGCTTCGACCGCCTGCGGACACAGGTGGAAACACTGTCGTCAGACAGCGAGATCGCCGCCTTGAATAAACGGATCTATCAGCGCAGCGCGGACGTCACGGAACCGCGAATGAAGGCGCATATGCCGCGATCAGCGGACAATTCGAAGTCAGGCCGGAACGGGTACAGACCGCCGGGACATGCGGCTGACAACATCCCGAAGAAAGCCACGTCACGGAAAGGCGAAGTCGGGTGGAAGCTGGACGGCGATGCGCAGAACTGGTTCTACATGAAGTTCGTAGAATGGGGCACGTCAAAGATGCCCGCGCGCGACTTCATCGAAAACACGATGCACGAATCAGAATCGGACTACAACCAGATCGCGGAAGAAGAGTTCCAGCGGGCGCTGAACGAAAAGCTGGGAGGATGAACGAATGGACGTCATCAAAACGGCAGCGGATGCGCTGAAGCCTTTATCAGACGAAGGGATCACCGTTCAGCAGGGATGGTACGATGCCAGCCTGAAGAAGCTGCACATCACGCTGTGGAAATTAAGAGACTACGCCGCCGCGCATTCGGATGATGACTGCGACGTAGAAGCCGCGACGATACAGGTCAATATCTGGTCGACAGCTGATCAGCAGGATCTGGTGAAGCGGGTGAAGAAACTGATGAAGGCGAACGGATTCGAGTTCACGGAAGGGAACGACACCGGGGAACCGGACACGGGCGTCTTCATGAATGCGATGCGCTTCTTCTATCAGGAGGAAGCCGAAGAAGAAACGGAGGAATAAAAGAATGGCAGACACACAGACCATCGTCAGAAGCAGAACGAAGTCCTTCCGTGACATCCACGTCGCACACGTGACGAAGAACACGGAAACAGAGTACGCGGCAGACACGCCGACAAAGCTGGCGCGCGCGATCACCGGGAAGATCAGCGACAAATTCGAATCCGAAAAGATCTATTCGGACGACAGCGTCGAGGATACCAACATGACGTACACCGGGACGGAAGTCGAATTCGAAGTGAACGCGCTGGCGCCGCAGGACAAGTCACGCATTTTCGGTCATCTGTACAAGAACGGATACCTTGTGAAGAACAAGAACGACAAGGCGCCGGAAGTCGCGGTCGGATGGCGTGCGAAGAAACTGAACGGCAAATACGAATTCTGCTGGATGTACGCCGGGCGCTTCGATCAGGGGATGGAAGACAACTACGAAACCGAAGGAGCCAGCCCCAAAACACAGACGGCGACGCTGAAGGGCAACTTCTACGAGCGCCAGATGGATGGGAACTACAAGATCGAGGTCGACGAAGGGAACCTTCTGGAAGCGGATACAAACGCGGCAGCGGCGATCAAGAAATGGTTCGAAACCGTACAGGAACTTCCGACATCCGGCAACTGACAACTAATAACTGATCATTTTAAGGAGGGACGAAAATGGCAGCAACCAACACAGTGAAGAAAAGAAAGATCATCATCGGCGGGAAGGAATACCAGATGCCGCAGAAGATGACGACGCTGGCGTACATGCGCTATATCAAACTGCGCGACGAGATCATGGAGACGGAGAAGCAGCAGCGGCTGTACAACTACAATCAGTTCGTCGAGATGATGGACGTGATCGTGGAGATGTACGGCGACCAGTTCACACGCGACGAACTGATCAGTGAACTGTCACCGGAAGACATCATCATGGAATTCGCGATGATGGATGTCAGCGTCGCCGCGAACGTCGACACGAAGGTGGAGAAGTTCAAGGAAAATTTTACAAGTGGCGAGTGATGCCGGAAATGACGCTGCCGTACGGAGAGGATGAACGGATCTGTGCGGCAGTGTCTGTTCGACAGTACAGGCGGTACACGGAGATCATGGAACAGAACGTCACCGAATCGATCGAAGACGCGGTCGAAGCGAATGCGCGGATCCTGTCGGAGATCTTCGGCGTGCCGATGACGCAGATCAGGAAGATGGACGCGGAAGACGTCATGACAGCGGCGAAGCAAGTGCACTTCGTCATGCAGGACGTCATCACGCAGAAGTTCCTTGATCTGAATCCGGAACATCCGGAACTGGTAGAGAAGGAAGCGTCGGCCTTCGACGAATACGACGAAGAAAACGGATACAACGACGACGGAGCACAGGAAGAAAGAAACTTCTGGCAGATCTGCCGGGAGAACGTCGACCGGGTCGTGAAGCTGTGCATCCGGCTGATGAAGAATTCATATCAGGACTGCATGGAAGCGGACATCATGAGCCTGCTTGATTATGTGGCATTTGAGATCCGGACACTGAAAGAAAACTAAGGGAAGGAGCGGGACAGCGTGGCAGACGTAAAGATTAACATACAAGCCGAAACACAACAGTTTCAGGCTGCTATGCGGCAGTGTTCCGCAGAAATGAAACAGCTGTCGTCAGAATACAGTCTTGCGGCTGCACAGGCGAAGCTGTCCGGATCCGCACAGGACGGCCTTCGGGCGAAGGTCACAGAACTGACTGGCAAAGTAGGACTTCAGAAAGACATCGTCGAAAAGAACGAAGCACAGCACGCAAAGCTGAAGCAGGCGCTGGAACAGCAGAAATCGACGCACGACACGCTGAAGACGAAGGTCGAAGCGGCGAAGAAGGCGTACGAAGCAAGCGCGAAGGCCACAGGCGAAGATTCTGAACAGACGAAGAAGCTGAAGGCAGAGTACGAAAAGCTACAGTCACAGCTGGGAAACACAGAAAGAAGCATCCAGAAGACAGAAACAGCGATCACGAAGCAGGAAGGCGCGGTCACATCTTCAAAGGCGAAGCTGGCAGAACTGGAAGTACAGCTGCGGAACGTGAACGCGGAACTGGCACGGGCGCCGTTCGATGCCTACGCAGAGAAGGCGAACAAGATCGGCGGAACGATCACGAAGGTCGGCGAAGCGATCATGCCTGCATCGATGGCGACGGTCGGGCTGGGAACGGCAGCAGTGAAGACTGCCGCGAACTTCGACACTTCGATGTCACAGGTTCAGGCGACGATGGGTCTGACGAAGGATTCCACGTCGAAGCTGAACGGCGAAACGGTCAACACGATGGACGCGCTGTCGAAGCTGGCGCGGACGATGGGAAAGGACACGAAGTTTTCCGCCAGTGAAGCAGCGGACGCGATCAACATCCTTGCGATGGCAGGCATGGACACGGATGACATCTATTCCGCACTGCCTGCGACGCTGAATCTGGCAGCGGCTGGCAACATCGGCATCGCGCAGGCCGCAGACTATGCGACGGGCATCATGTCGGGCTTCGGTATGGAGACGAAGGACGCTTCAAAGGTCGCGGACGTTCTGGCGGTCACGGCATCCAGTGCGAAGGGATCCGTGTCTGACTTCGGCGCAGGACTTGCACAGGCAGCAGGCCAGGCATCCATCACAGGCCAGTCATTCGAAGACACAGCGACAGCGCTGGGAATTCTGGGAAATCACAATATATCCGCAGCTGAAGGCGGAAACATGCTTCAGCGTGTCCTGAAGAATTTGTATCAGCCGACATCGACGGCGAAGGACGCATTGGATGCGCTGGGCGTGTCCGCCTACGATTCAGAGGGCAAGGCAAGGCCGCTTCAGGACGTTCTGACAGATCTGCGGGGCAAGCTGGGCGAACTGTCCGAAGAGGACTACAACAGCGTCATGGGGCAGATCTTCGACACGGCTTCACTGCGCGGTGCGAACTTCCTGATCCAGGATTCAGGGGAAGCATTCGACAATCTGCGCGCGAAGATAGGCGGCGCGACAGGTGCGGCGGAAAAGATGGCAGAGGTGCAGCAGGACAACCTACAGGGTCAGCTGACCATTCTGAAATCACAGCTTGAAGAACTGGCGATCAGCTTCGGTGAACTGCTGATGCCAAAGATCCGCGAGATCGTCGGAAAGATCCAGGACTTCGTGGACAAGCTGAACAACATGGACGAAGGACAGAAGCAGGCGATCATCCGGATCGGCCTGGTCGTGGCGGCAGCAGGGCCTTTGCTGGTGGCACTGGGAAAAATGATCATATTCACGGGTCAGGTGTCCACGCAGATCGGGAACATGGTCGAGTGGTACACGAAAGCGGGCGGCGCATCCGGGATCCTTGCGAAGGCACAGACCGGACTGTCGTCGGCGTTCAGCTTCCTGACATCGCCGATCGGAATCGTGATCGGCGTCATCGCCGTGCTGGTGGCGGCATTCATCCATCTGTGGAGGACGAACGAAGACTTCCGGAACGCGATCATCGCGATCTGGGAGCGGATCAAAGGCGCCTTCCAGGAATTCGTCGGCGGCATACAGGAAAGGCTGTCAGCGCTGGGAATCGACTTTCAGTCAGTCACGCAGGCGATCGGCGCGATCTGGGACGGGTTCTGCAACCTGTTAGCGCCAGTTTTCGAAGCAGCCTTCGGAATCATAGCGACGGTACTGGAAACAGCCTTCGGCGTCATCACGGGGCTGCTGGACGTCTTCATCGGCCTGTTTACGGGGAACTGGACACAGGCATGGACAGGCGTGCAGGAGATCTTCGGGGCGATCTGGGAAGGAATAAAGGGCGTCTTCAGCGGCGTGCTGACTGCGCTTCAGGGCGTCGCAGACGTCTTTCTGGGATGGTTCGGGACTTCGTGGACAGAACTGTGGACGAACGTGCAGGGCTTCTTCGAAGGCGTCTGGAACGGCATCAGCACGTTCTTCACGACGATCTGGACGGCAATCAGCACGACCGTCACGACATTCTGCACGACCGTCTGGACGACGATCAGCACGATCTTCACGACGGTCGCGGAAACAGTTTCGACGATCTGGGAAGGAATCAAAAGCGTCATTCAGGTCGCGATCATGTTCATCGTGGAGCTGATCAGCGCGGCCTTCCAGCTGATCACGGTTCCGTTCCGGTTCATCTGGGAGAACTGCAAAGAGACGATCACGGCAGCGTGGGAAGCGATCAAGACCACGGTGTCGACGGCACTGAACTTCGTGAAGGACAACATCATCACGCCGGTCATGACGGCGATCAAGACCGTGATCGATACAGTGTGGAACGGCATCAAGACCGTGATCACGACCGTCATGAACGGCATCAAGACCGTGATCACGACCGTCTGGAACGCGATCAAGACAGCCGTCACGACCGCAGTGAACGCGATCAAGACAGCGGTCACGCCGATCTTCAACGCGATCAAGACCACGATCACGTCCGTGTGGAACGGAGTGAAGAGCGCGACGACATCCGCATGGAACGCGATCAAGTCAGACGTGACGTCCGCCGTGAATGCGGTGAAGTCGAAAGTCCAGTCCGTCATGAACAGCATCAAGTCCGTGATGTCTTCGGCATGGAACAGCATGAAGGGCGCGGCGTCTTCCGGATGGAACGCCATCAAGTCGGCGATCGAAAGACCGATCAATGCGGCGAAGCAGGCCGTGGCGAATGCGATCAGCGCCATGCGGTCGAAGTTTAACTTCCATTGGAGCCTGCCACATCTGGCACTGCCGCATCCGTATATTTCCGGAAACTTCAGTCTGAATCCGCCGTCAGTCCCGCACTTCGGGATCAGCTGGTATAAATCCGGCGGTATTATGACACGTCCGACAGTATTCGGAGCATCAGGGAACACACTGCTGGCAGGCGGCGAAGCGGGAGCGGAAGCGATCCTGCCGCTGAAAGCGTTCTATGATCGCCTGGGCGACATGCTGGACAAGAAGCTGGATGCACTGACAGGCGGGACGGTCGTGTATGTATACGTCACGATGGACGGCGATGTCGTCGCGGAAAGAGTATACACACGCGTCGAAAATGAATTCGTAAACAAAATACAGCGGAAGAGATAAGGAGGGATGAAACATGATCGTGAACGGCGTGGACGTCAGGGAATACGGCGCGAAGCTGCTGACGGTCGAAGAGCAGCCGCCGAAGATCAGTGTCAAGAAGGAGATGATCCAGCGGGCACTGCTTCCGACGGAGTACGAAACAGACATCCCGCTGGGAACGCTGAAGCTGACGATCTACTTCCGCGCAAGGAACCGGGCAGAACTTCAGCGGACTGTATCAAGATTCATGATGCAGTTCCGCCAGTCTGCCGTCCTGGAAGAGATCAAGGGATACAAAGGCAAATACAAAGCATATCTGACAGACGACAGTCTGACGAAGACGCTGGATCTGTCGAAGAAGATTCTGGAACTGTCGATCGACGGGTATTTCTTCGATGACGATCTGGAAATCACATTCGACGGGAAGACGTCCGGGCAGATCTTCGTGGAAAGCAGCAAGGACGCGCCGTGCGCCGTGGCAGTTACGGCAAAGCAGCAGCTGACGGACTACACGATCACATTGAACGGCGAAGCCTACACCGTCGAGACACTGGCAGCAGGAAAGACGCTGATCATCGACGGCAGGAGCGGGACGGCAACGATCGACGGGAAGAACGCCTTCGATCAGGTGTCGTTCTGGCAGTTCCCGCGTCTGGCAGCGGGAGAAAACAGCCTGACGTTTTCTTCCGGATCTGCGAAGGTGATGCTGACGTACACGCCGATGTGGATGTAAGGAGGGCAGCAGGATGATCCAGATATACGACGCACTGCACAAGCGGATCGCGGCGATCGACATGATGGACGATCTGAAGATCGAAAAGACGCTGTCGTCCGGGGACAAGGAACTGTCGTTTTCGTATCCGAAGAACGGTGCGGCGATCGCGGCGCTGGCAGCGGAAAACTACATCCGGACAAAGGAAGACGAATACGTCCTGAAGGAGATCGAGACAGGGGCGACGAAGAACAAGTATGTCGCGAAGCTGAACATCGAGGAACTGGAACAGCAGGAATTCACATATGGATTCGCATCAGAGACACAGACGGCGCGCGCCTGCCTTGAATTCGCCTTCGAGGGAACCGGCTGGACGGTCGGCACGTGCACGATCACAAAGCGCCGGACGGTCGACATCGAAGACACGTGCACGGCGTGGGATGTCCTTCAGGACGTCCTGAAGACGTACATGTGCGAATGCAGCATAGACAGCATCCGGAAGGTGATCCATCTATATGAGCACATAGGAACGGATCGTGGCGCCTACTTCATGGAGGGGCTGAACCTTCGGAAGCTGACAGTGAAGTCGAACACGTACGACTTCTACACGCGGATCTATCCGATCGGCAAGGACGGCATCACGCCGGAAATCATGATCGGCGTGCCGTACATCGACAATCATCAGTACACAGACAAGATCGTGCCGAAGATCTGGAAAGATGAACGGTACACTATCACGGAAAATCTGATCGAGGACGCACGGGCGAAGCTGGAAACAGCGTCCAGACCGTACACGGCCTACACTGCCGACGTCGCAGATCTTGCGGCACAGTCTGAAGAATACGGCCTTCTGGATTATGACATCGGCGACACGGTGTGGATCGTATCGAAGACGGAGAACACGCGGGCGAAGCAGCGGATCGTGAAGATGACGGAATATCCGAAGGATCCGCAGAAGAACACTTGCGAACTATCCAGCGTCGTGAAGACGTTCGAACAGATCCAGACGGAGACACAGGAAAAGACACTGTCGGATGCCGTGTCCGTGTCTGAATCGAGGACGAAGCGGATCCTGCGGGGCGGGTACTGGACGACCGAAGAAGTCCAGGCGGCGATCACATCTTCGGAAGAAAAGATCGCGACATCCGTCCAGGCGATCCGGACAGAATCGCGGGATATGGCATCGGCGGCAGAGGAAGCCGCGAAGCTATACACGGACGACGCCAACAACAAGACCGTGGAGCAGATGACGAACGAATACCAGACAATGATCGAACAGACATCCATCGACTTGAACATTTCGATCCGGTCGATGGAAGAGACGGTCACAGCGCAGGGCGAAGATCTGGAATCGTTCAAACAGGAGAACGAAACATACTTCCATTACACTGACGACGGCCTTGAAATCGGCAAGAAGCAGGACGGCGGCGTGATGCCGTTTTCCACAATGTTGTCGAACACGCGCCTGGAATTCAGGCAGAACGGATCACCGGTCGCATACATCCAGTACGACAAGCTGCACATCCTGAACGTCGAAGCTGTCAGACAATGGTCTGTCGGAGCGGCAGAGGACGGCGGATACTTCGACTTCATATCGACACAGTACGGGATGGGCGTCAAATGGAGGGAAGCGCAGGAAGAAGAACCGGCGACGGCGAACACGCTGCGCCTGCAAACGAAGATCAGGAAGGCAGCGGCACGACCGGCTGTATATCAGCAGCTGATCGATGACAGCGGCGTCTTCCGGATGGAGGTGGCAGCAGATGGCAAATAAAACATTCGGCATACCGATCACGGTGAACGGGGCACTTCAGAAGCCTGCGACGGCCTACGGGAGCGTATCAGGTGACGTCACGACGATCACGTCGGTCAGCATATCAGTCAGTGATAACGAGTGGCTTTTAGGCTGCCTGGTCGAAGATTTCCCGAAGGTGACGATCATCGACGGGAAACAGTACAGATGGACGATAAAGACGAAGAAAAAGAGCATCGCCGGGAACGAATATGTCGCAGCAGCCACACTGAACATCGGGACAAAGCTGGTAATCAACAAACCATTCTTCACGATAAAGTACGGAGAGAATCCTGTTTCGGATCCGTCTGAATGCGTCCGGTCATTCTATGATCTGGGACGCCTGACATATTACGGATGGGATCCGGGCGCGTCAGACATCGAGATCACAGGAAACGAATCAGTCCCGCTGAACGTAGAAAGCGGCGACGATTCTACATCGATTAAACTGACGACGGATGCGACATACAGGTTCACGTGGACGCTAAAGAATAAGACATACAGCAACACGAAGAAACTGGCCGCGAAGGCGACGCGGATCACGAACAGCTACAAAATCCCGAAGCTGTGGAACGAAGAACTTCCGTCGTCAACATACGGGTGGATGGATCTGAAGATCGAAAGCATCTTCGGGACACAGGTATATCAGACTATCACGAAACAGATCAAAGTGACGGTTCCGGACGACTGCGTGCCGGTGATCAATTCGGTCACGGTCGCAGACAAGGCCGGGCGCGTCCCGGCATCGTGGAACATGTTCGTGGAAGAACAGTCGAACGTCGGTCTGTCCGCCGTGAATGTGACGACGTCGTACGGATCCGCGATCGTATCTGTCACGATGGAAGTGGACGACAAGACATACACGGGCACGCTGACATCACTTCCGACGTCGAAGATCTTCGAAGACTACGGGGTGAAGACGATCACGGTGACGGTCAAGGATCAGCGGGGCAGGACAGCAGAGAAGTCCGCCCGGATCACGGTCGTCGAATATGATCCGCCGACGCTGTCGGTCGATTCGATGCGCTGCGGACCTGACGGATCCATCGAGAACGAAGGCGTCTATTTTCTGGCGATGACCGACACGACATACAGCACGTGCAACGGGAAGAACAGTCTGACGCTGACAGTGGCCTACAAGCTGACAAGCAACTGGACATACGGAACGCCGAAGACGATCAGTCCGGGCGAAGGGAAGACGGCGGTCTGCGGCGGAGATCTGGACACGGAATTTTCCTACGATGTGAAGTATGTCCTGAAAGACCAGTTCAACACCGTGACCGTGATCGACTTCGTGTCGACGGCGGTCTATCTGATGCACTTCCTGCATGGAGGGCGCGGCGTGGCCTTCGGGTCGAAAGCGACGCGCGAAAACTATGCGGACTTCGCATTCAATGCGATCTTCCGGGGGACGTGCGAATTTGAGAAGCCGAACGGGGAGACAGTCACGATCGCGCAGATCATAGAAAAATTAGGACTGTAGAAAGGAGGATGCAGACATGAGCCTGAACAGGGTCATCAAAAGACTGAAGATCGAGATGTCAGGATCTACGAAGCAGTATCAGGTATCGGCGAAGCAGCACGACAGGGCGACCAGATACGTCGAAATTCAGCTGCTGAATCAGGGCGCAGAATATGAGATCCCGCCCGGATCGAACGTCACGGCCTACATCAAGAAGCCGGATCTGAAGCGGGCATATTCGCCGTGCACGTTTTCCGGGTCTGTCGTCACGATGGAACTGACGTCGCAGACACTGGCGGCAGCGGGGACGGCACTGGCAGAAATCGAAGTGAAGTCCGGGGACATGACCGAAGTCATCACGTCCTGCACATTCGAAATCGAGATCGAACCGTGCGTCAAGGACGAAGACGCCATCATATCCGGGGACGAAATGTCACTGTTCGACGCAACCATGAAGGCATACGCGGAAGCGGAAGCCGCCCGCGTGACCGCAGAGAACGCCAGAAAGACGGCAGAGAACAGGCGCGTCAGCGCAGAGACAGGCCGCGCAAATGCGGAGAACGCCCGCGTCGAAGCAGAGAACGCCCGCGTCGAAGCAGAGAACGCCCGCGTGACCGCAGAGAACGCCCGCGTGACCGCAGAGAACGGACGCGTCACAGCGGAGAACACGCGGCAGGAGAACGCGACGATCGTCCTGAACAAGGCGAATGAAGCCGTGGAGATCGCAAGCCAGATCAATGAAGCGTCGTACATCTACGACAGCGACAACGATGTGAAATATGCGTATGCGATCTACGCGCAGCGGGGCGTCCCGCACATGTCACTGACAAAGATCACAGAATAAAGGAGGAACAAGAAAATGGCAGACATGGATCTGATTTTCCCTTCGTGGACACAGCACGAACGGATCGCCGCCGCGCTGGAATCGATCGCGCTGAACGGCGGGTCATCTGATGCGGCTGTCCTTGACGCGGCGTGCAAAAGCGTCCTGGACGGAACGAACACCACGCGCGTCTTCTGGGAATTCTATCCGCGCGCAGCGGCAGCGGGAGAGACAAGCAAATACAAGATCCTTGAAAGATTCGCAAAGGCAGCGGCGCAGGCGTGGAACAGTAAGACGTACACGCTGCGAAGCTACGATGCAGCAGTATCCGGAAACACGGCGATGACGCCGCTGGACGATCTGGCAGGAAAGAGCGCCGCGCAGCTGTGCACGGCATCCGACGCAGCGGTCGAGGACTGGGCGGACGAAGATCCGATGACATGGTACATCCGGGCGAATGCGATGTCCCTGGAAGATGGAACCATGAACATCACATTCTTCGAAGGCGAAGACGGCTTCGACATCACAGGCGAAGACGCGCCCGTCTGGACGTTCGCGCTGGCACTGTGGATCAAAGAGTGGAACGACGGTTCATTCAATTTCATCAGCTTCAGGACGACAAAAGGCGCGGGATTCTATCCGGACGCCGGGGATGTCGCACCGGACGGAACGAAGCGAGCGCTGACATGGCATCCTTCGTTCCCTGGCGGACTGAACAGCAGCGGCGCGCTGACATCAGGCGCAGGCATCAGGCCGTACAACTTCGCCAGCGCGACCGCAGGCATCACAGCGGCGCGCAAGATGACGATCTACGAAGGACTGTGGAATGACTGCGATACAAGATGGATCCTGCGGATGTGGCAGCTGCGGCACTTCAATCTGGAAAACAGCAACATCGCGGACGGCTGCATCAGCTACGACAGACAGTACCAGGTAGCGAAGGCAGAAGAAAATGTGAAGCGCGTGATCCTGTCGACGACGCAGGCCGCGAACCTGATCGTCGGTTCGACCGTGTCGATCGGCGACATGGGATCGTCCACGAACAAGGACAGAGGACAGGCGCACATGCGGAACATTCTGGATCTGGTCAAGATCAGTTCCATCGAAACCGTCACGATCGACGGCGACGAACTGGCAGCGGTCGGCATCGAGACGGAAAGCACATTCACCACGACAGCGACGACATATATTTCGACGATGCCATGGCATTCAGGCGCGACGGAACTTCTTCCGGGAAGGAAGGACGGATGCCCGCACGGTCTGACGAATGGAACGTCCCCGCTTCGTGTGGCTGGCGTGGAAGTCCTGGACGGCGCATATGTGGTCGGCCTGGATCCGCTTTATACCGTCACGGCGAACGCTGTGTCCGACTGGGATTATTCGATTTACGAATGCCGCGACAGCCAGAATCTGGCGGGATCCGTGACATCGAACTACGAAGACACTGGCCTGCTGTATGAAGGCATGAAATCCGGCTGGAACTATGTGAAGTCCTTCATGAAGACAAAGAAGGGCGTCCTGTTCCCGGAAGAGGTCGGCGGATCCGCGACGACATACTTCAAGTCGGCCTTCTACGGTGCCGGCTCCGCCGGGGTTCGCTGCCCGTGGCGGTTCGCGGGCTTGGTCCACGGGGCGTATGCCGGGCTGGCGTGCGGGGCTGGCAACAACACGCCCGGTATCGCGTCCTGGAGCAGCCGTCCGCGGCTTTGTGGAGCGGGTAAAAAGCGGGGTGAATGGACGTCGTAAGACGTCCAGAGGGGGAAGTCCCCTGATGTAACTATAGACAAACAGGGTATGCAGGCGCGGGATCGGCCTTCAACGGTACCGGCTCCGCCGGGGTTCGCTGCCCGTGGCGGTTCGCGAACTTGAACAACGGGGCGAATGCCGGGCTGGCGTGCGAGAATGGCAACAACACGCCCGGTAACGCGAACTGGAACAGCCGTCCGCGACTTATTTTCATGAAGGCAGGCGAAAGTCTGCTGATGTGCGCCTGCATATCCATGCGCAAGCAAAAATCAGTAAAACCGGAATCTTCGAAAGGGGAACACGCAGCTGTGGGCTGCGCGTGCGGCAAGTAGTAACAAGGCCGGATCTGCTTCAAGGTCAGACCGCAACCGAACGCCGCTTCACAAAATAAAGAATTATGCACACGAAGAGATACAGGAAGCTGTCCCTGAAGCTATGCGAAGAAGCAGTCGAAGAATGTTTCAAAAGCAAATGGAAGCGCCGCGACATTCTGGTATTCATCGAGAAGTACGCCGGAATCGGAAGGACGGAAATCCTGATCGACGATCTGTCCGGATCCAGACGTGTGAAGGAAGAAGCGATCCATTCGATCGGGCTGATGCTGTACGGCGTCGTGGAAGATCTGGTCGAATACGGGATCGAACCGGACGACATGGAGCCGCCGACGATCCGCCAGCGTCCGGACGGCATGACAGGGAAGACACGGGACATCGCACTGCTGTCCATCCTGCATCAGCTGATCGGACACGTCGAAAAGCTGATGATCGAACCGCTGATCAACGCGCGGCTTTTGCCGACGCAGCACGCCAGCATTCCGGGACGCGGTCAGACGCTGCTGAAGGATCAGGCGCACAGATACCTTCTGAAGGAGACGGTCGGCGTCAGGTACATCCAGAAGACGGACGTCGTCCACGCATACGCGACGCTGAAGTATCAGGTCTGCGTGGACATCCTGAAGAAGGAGATCCTGAAAGCGAAGGCCGCGATCGTCCTGCTGGAATATCTGGGACGGATCGCACCGGACGGGCATCTGATCATCGGCGGGTACATCGACGCCTGGCTGTTCAATTTCACGATGTCCTACGCGATCCGCGACCTGTACGCACAGGGAACCACACGGCGCGGGAAGAAGATCCCGTACGTGATCCGCGTCGTCACCTTCATGGATGACTTCGCGCTGATGTCCGGATCCGTCAAAGGACTGAAACGGGCGACGAAGCGCCTGGACAAATACTTCCGGAAGGAAATGGGAATCGAACTGAAGACGACATCCGGAATCAGTAAGATCCTGACGATCGAAGAAGAGAAGCGACGACGGAGCCTTCCGGGAAAAGCGCAGCGTGGCGTCCCGATGCTGGACATGGCGGGATACAGGATCAGCAGGACGCACATCACGATCCGCAGGCGCGTCTTCCGGAGGGCACGAAGGCAGCTGATCAGAGGATACAGAGATCTGAAGAAAACGGGAACACTGCGGCGGGATCGTGCACAGAAAATTATATCGTACAACAGCTACGTGCAGCAGACAGACGCGCACGGGCTGAAGGAAAAGTACCACGTGGAAGAACTGATCAAGATGGCTGAACAGGTTCAGGGATTCTATCAGCGGCTGAATCAGCAGAAAAGAAAGGAGTGGCTGCATGTATTACAAGAGCGACGCGGCAGAGAAGCCGCAGAAGGTGACGCTGGAACATCTGCCGGGCGGGAAGATCTTCGTCCGTCTTGCGGACAATATCCAGCCGTACAAACAGGAGGATCAGCCGGATCGGACGATGTACCGTTTTGACGAAGTCCAGTTCTTCATGCCGGACGGCAAGGCCGCGACGGCGCAGGAGATCGAAGAGGACTTCGCGACATGGTGGCAGTACGGGGTGGATGATGTACATCCGGATCCGGATCCGCCAGCGCCTGAAGAAGAAGCGATGACACGGGCGCAGCTGACGAAGATCGTCAGCGAACAGAAAGAGCAGATCGCCATGCTGGAAGATTGCATCTTGGAGATGTCGGAAGTGGTATACGAATGATCGGGGAGATCATCCGGCGGGCGTTATTGCAAATACTTTACGGAAAGGAGGGCGACACGATGATGGCTATGCTGTGGGCACAGAAGATCATTCTGGGAAAGAAGACCTATGCACAGGTTCCGCGTCTGCTGAAAGACCAGGTCAAAGAAATCCTGATCGAAAGCGGAATGGAAGAACTGATCATTGATGAAGAGTGAAGAAAGGACGGGGACGCATGAACGAAGCGAGGGACGCGCCACCGTGGGAAGGTGGATCCGGCGGTCTGCTGGAAGTCGTCGACATGATGTGCACAGTCACGGAGACGATGGCGCAGATCATCCGGAAACAGGCTGAAATGATAGAGCGGACGAAAATGGAAGAAGCTGTCCGGGAAGAACTGCGCGCAGCGCAGGAAGACGCGGACAGGCAGCTGGACAGAATAGAATACAAACTAAGGAGGTTATGACGGAATGACACCACAGTGGGCTACGGTTCTACTTTCTGTTCTGGCGCTTGCATTTTCGATCTACAGCGGAATCCGCGCGAACGGGAAAACGGATCGTAAGGATGCGGAGGAAGCAGGAAAGCAGGAATCCGCCGTCATGATGAAACTGGAAGTCGTTCAGAACACACTGCTGGAAGTGAAGCAGGACATCAAGTCGCAGAAACTTGAAATGGAGAAGATGAACGAACGGACTATCAGGAACGAAGAAAGTCTGAAATCCCTGCACAAACGTGTGGACAGGATGGAAGCGCTTCTTCAACTGTCGCCGGATGCGGTGACACACGAAACACACTAAACAAAGAATCGAGCGCGGAAGGGCGTGAAGGCGTCCTTCCGTATGCCAGGAAGGAGAAAACAACATGATCAACTGGAAAGTGAGAATCAAAAATAAAGTGTTCTGGCTGGCGATCATCCCTGCCGTTCTGACGCTGATCAAGGCAGTGGCGGCGCTGTTCGGCTTCCAGATCGAGACGGAAGCAGTCGGCACGCAGCTGATCCAGATCGTCGAAGCAGTCTTCGCTGTGCTGGTCATCCTGGGCGTGACCGTGGATCCCACAACGAAGGGCGTGTCAGATTCTGACCGGGCGATGCTTTACGACGAACCGAACTAAGGAAGGAGGGAAGCAGGCATGAAGAAGACAGAGTTCATCGAGCGGATCGCGGGATATGTCGAGAAGTACGCCTACGTGTACGGGATCATGGTGCATTCACCGATCATCGCACAGGCGATCCTTGAATCCGGATGGGGCGAATCGAAACTTGCTTCCCTGTATCATAACTATTTCGGACTGAAGTGCGGAACAAGGTGGACAGGGAAGTCGGTGAACATGAAGACCAGCGAAGAGTACACGCCGGGCGTGCACACGCAGATCCGCGACAACTTCCGCGTGTATGACAGCATGGAAGAGGGCGTGCGCGGATACTTCGAATTCATTCAGCTGGACAGATACAGGAATCTGCGCGGCGTCACGGATCCGAAGCAGTACCTGGAAAACATCAAGGCCGACGGCTATGCGACATCCAGCACGTACGTCGACAATCTGATGAAGCTGGTCAGGCAGTACAACCTGACGCAGTACGACAAAAACGCAGGAAAGGAAGATGTCAAAGTGGGATATTCAAGACAGAAAGTCGCTGATCAGGCGGAAGCATGGGTCGGCCTGAAGGAATCGGACGGATCCTTCAAGGCGATCATCGACATTTACAATAGCAAAGAACCGTTCCCGCGCGGGACGAAGATGCTGTATTCGTGGCCGTGGTGCGCGGCGACATGGTCGGCGATCGCGAAGAAGCTGGGATACACGGCAGTGATGCCCGTCGAAATCAGCTGCTATTACATCATCGAAGAAGCGAAGAAGATGGGATGCTGGCAGGAAGCGGACGACTACGTTCCGAACATCGGCGACGCTGTGCTGTATGACTGGGAGGATTCCGGATCAGGAGACAACCACGGCGCGCCGGATCACATCGGCACAGTGACCTATGTGAACAGATCCGCCGGGTACTTCGTCGTCACTGAAGGAAACTATTCCGACAGCGTGAAGAAGCGCACGGTCGACATCAACGGAAGATTCATCCGCGGATTCATCACGCCGCACTATACGGACAACACCGTGAAGGCGGAAAGCGATCAGCGCAAGGCCGGAAAGAGCGTCGACACGATCGCCCGTGAAGTCATCACTGGACTGTGGGGCAACGGATCCGACAGAGTGGAGAACCTGAAGGCGAAGGGCTACGATCCGGCAGCAGTACAGAAGAGGGTGAACGAGATCCTGAACGGAACGACCGCGAAGAAGCAGGAACCGGCGGCGCCGACATCCGGAAAGAAGGAAGTCACATCCACGTGCTACGCGCGCGGAAAGGACGCCAGACTGTCCGGGGCATATACAGCGACGGCGGACCTGTACTGCCGAAACGACGCCGGAACAAACAAGAAGGCGCTGTGCTGTATGCCTGCCGGAACGAAGGTTCACTGCTATGGATACTACAGCACGGCGAACGGCGTGAAGTGGCTGTACATTCAGTTCGAACTGAATGGCGTGACATATACAGGATTCAGTTCTTCCGCATACCTGAAGAAGGTGTGATCAGGAAGAACGGGAAGGAGATGATCGAATGTATTATGCAGGAATAGACTTCGAAAGCGCGAAGGAATACAAGACGCTGGAAGGCGCGAAGAAGGCAGCAGACAAGAACGGCCTGAACGTGTATGATGAAGATGCTGCGCAGATCTATCCGGAACCCGTCGCGGATCCGGAAGAGGATCAGCAGCAGGAGGAGCAGGCGGCAGCGGCAGACGAAGCCGTGCAGGAGCAGGAGGGCGACCAGCAGCAGGAGCAGGCAGAAGTGAAGGAAGAGGACGTGAAGGGAACGATCCGCCGCGTCTTCGACGGGAAGCTGCGTCTGCGCCGCGAACCTTCCTTCGATGACAGCGCGATCTGCGGCGTGACGGCCTTCGATACGAAGAAGGCTGTGAAGAAGTTCACCACGCCGGACGGCGTCCTGTACCAGACAGCGGACGGATACTTCGTCAGCGGCAGGCCGGGCGACGTGGAGTTCATTCCGGAATAAAAAAACGATGTACCTAATTCGGCGTCACCTTCGGGCAACGCTGAATTAGGTGCATCATTATCATAAAAAAATAATGTCGGCGATGCTGCCGTCTTCACGAATGCGTATGGTGTCCACGAAGGACTTCCAGAACGCATTTTTTTCTTGCACGGAAAAGTCCCTGTACACATCTTCCCACGGCTGCGACAGGAACTTCTTCAGTTCGCTGACGTCCTTCCGGGGATGATCGGCAGCGGTCAGCGCTTCCTGAAGCTGGGCGTTCAGCTGATCGTATTCGGACTTGTACAGATCGCGGTCGATCAGATCGTCCATGAACAGGTCGTACAGCTTCTTCAGCTTCGTCCGGATCCGGGCGGCATCAGCTGCCGGATTCCTGCCGTGACCGTCGCCGTCTTCCACATCATAGTCCGCGATGTATGCGGAGAGGGACGGGCGGACAAGAGCCAGGACGCGATCTTCAAGGACTTCTTCCATCCACGACTTGTTATTCGTGCAGCTGTGGTTCATGTTCCACGCTGCGCATCTGTACCGCGGCTTCCGGGTAATGGATCCATCCTTCCGGCGACGGCCTGTCGTATATCCTGCGATAGAGCGACCGCAGACGTCACAGGTCAAAAGACCGCTGAAGATAAACTGCGTTCCGCTTCGGCGCTGGCGCACGTTTTTCTTGATCAGCGTCTGGATGTGGTCGAAGCGATCCGGACCTATCAGAGGATCGCAGAACTGCGGATCGTCACGATACATTCCTTTGTACAGCGGATTCTTCAGCATCCGGATGAAGCTGCTGTACGAATAGATGCAGCTGTACCGTTCCTGTAGAGCGAAAAGGGACTTCCGGACGGATCCGGTCACTTCCAGCATGTCGAAGGCGTCCAGCGCGAACTGCTTCCATTCCGGATCGGGGACGACATGCTTTTCAGCGTCGAGCATCAGGCCACGCGGGACGGATCCGGTCACGAAGGACTTGTTCTTCAGCTTGAATGCGAACACGTCCTTGATGCGGTCGCTGTCCCGGTCACATTCATCCTGTGCCACGGACAGACGAATATTGATGTGCAGCCTGCCGTTCGTCGTGGTCGTGTCGTAGGATTCCGTGACGGCCTTCCATTGGACGCCGTTCGCTTCAAGAACTTCCTGTATTTTGTGATAGTCGCCGATATTCCTGAACCAGCGATCCAGCTTCGTGAAAAGGATCACGTCGAAGTCATGCCGCCGGACGCCGTCAAGGAGCCGGACGAATTCCTTCCGGTTCGTGTATTTCTTCCGGGCGGTCAGTGCTTCGTCGATGAACGTGTCGATCAGGACACAGTGATTCCGGGCGATGAAGTCGTCAAGTATTTCGTTCTGCGCTTCCAGCGTGTCGCCGTGAAGAACCTGATCGTCGTGGCTGCACCGGATGTATTTGACGACGCGGACGCCGTACAGTTCCGGGGCTGACTGTGTCATATACATCAGATCACCTTCCATTCCTAAAAAAGAGTATAAAAAAGAAACCTATGCAGTCGCACGGTTCCGTGATAGAATGAGAGGTGCGAAGCCTATTTCTACCACGAAGCGGTGCGGATAGGGAAATCAGGGGATCAGCTGCGGGAACGGCTGATCCTTTTATTTTTTTGCTTTACGGTCAGCGATCGGACAGCAGCTTCGAAATCCTGTCAAGCTGACGAATGATGATGAAGTTCTGTTCAAGGATCGCGCGCTGGTAATACATCTGATTCTTCTGGATGTCGCGATCGTTTCCGGCGCCGAACGAAAGACCTAATTCAAGAAGGCCGGTTCCGCGCAGTTCGCCGACAATGTTCCGCACGGACTGGATGTCTTCGGGATCCTGAAGACCTGTAAGGCCGTACTTCTGAAGAAGCGCGAAGTCTTTTTCGGCCTGCTTCTGTTCAGCTTCGGCGATCTTCCGCGCCTTCTTTTCTTCTTTGCTTTCTTTACTTTCAAATAATGCCATAGTGTCCATCCTTCCAGCCCGTCATTTCGACGGGCGTATTTTTATGCCATTTTTTCGGCAGGCGTGTCGGAAGCTGATGATTCGTCCGCCTGTCTTGCTTCAAGTTCCAGTTCCTGCCGGTACGATTCGACTTCTGCATCGATCTTCGACTGCGTGTCGTCGGATCCGACGCGCTTCATGATGCTGCGGATGTATGCCTTCAGGACGTTCCGGGAAGATTCGTCCAGCTTCAGATATTCCTGAATCATGATCCTGTCGAATTCATCCAGATCATACTGTGCACACAGTTCATCGACGACTGTCTGCGGCACATCCGAAAACATTTCGCCGATGCCGTTCTTCAGATATTCATAGTTCACTTTGTATTCGCGGCAGATCGCGCGGATCAGCTGATCCGTCAGCTGGTTCTGTCCTTTTTCAAGCCTGGAAATCCCGCTGTCGGTGATTCCTAATCGCGCAGCGAATTCTTTTTGCGTAAGGCGAAGAGCCTTCCGAATGTCTTTTAATCTGCTGTTCAAGCGCCGTTCCTCCTTCCTGAATTATATCCTACATTAAAAAATTGATTCAGTCAAGTTTTATATGCTGAAGTGGTTGACAAACTTGATTCAATCAAGTATTATATTGACAGGATCAAATGAAAATTCGATTCTGGAAAGGAAAGGACGGTGATCAGATGACAGTTCTGGACGGGCAGCAGGAACCGCAGGAGATGGAAGACCGTGACCGAATCGACATAGCAAAGAATCGCTGCGCGATCGTGTTCGAATCGATGCAGCTGACGGCGGAAGAGATCGCACAGGTCACGGAAGAGATCTTCGAATCGGTGTCGGTGCTGGTCGATGACAACGAAGACGAAGAAGAGGATGACGGAGCACCGGACAGCCTGACGGTGATGGAACATGTCGTGATGGCACTGGCAGTCATCGCGCTGGCGATGGTGATCGTCACACTGGCATGAAGAAAGGAGTGAAGACAATGATGACAGCAGAAAAGAACAGGGAAGTCGAGAACCAGCAGGCCGATGTGAAGGAGTTCGTGGAACTGCTGAAGAGACTGACCGCAGAAGAGAAAAGAGAAGTCAAAGGAATCATGATCGGAATGCAGATCATGCGCGATCAGCTGAAAGTGAAGACTGCATGACGATCGACACGGCCTGCGTCGGCAGCGGCGCAGGCTGAATCATGAAAGGAGTGGACGAAGAAATGGCTATCTACACAAAGAGAACGACGGAAGCACCGAAGATCAAAGTGATCAGACGGTGGGACATGGAAGACATCATGAACATGTGCATCAAGCACAACTTCTACACGCGCGGCGACACGCGGGAATACACGAAGATGCTGAACTATGTGAACCAGAAGGAACCGACACCGGAAGAAATCTACATCGTGGCGGTCGACATTCTGGATCACACGGATGAAAACGAAGATCAGAGCATCACGAACATCATGTACATCATCGAAAACGAAGCCGTCCGGACGGCGTATGAAATCGAATGAAGGGAGGGGCAGGGCATGAGCGACGCGAAAATCAAAGTCATCATCAAACGTCCCGACGAAAAGGCCGGGCACGTCACGAACATCAGCGCCAGTCTGAAGAACCTTCAGAAGACTGTGGAAGGAAACATCGAAACGGTCGTGGTCGGAGAGAATCCGAAAGTGATCATGATCTGCAACGAAGAAGGGAAGATCCAGAAACTTCAGAAGAACTTCCGGATGGGCGGCGAAATATTCTTCGACATCATCCGGGGGACGGTGATCATCTGCGGAGAATCAGAAGACGGTGAAGACTTCGCAGACGTTCCGATCGATTTCGAGACATGGAAGCGATACCTGAAAGCCTGGGGTAATGAGATTTAAGGAAAGGAGCGGGACGGATGAAAGAGAGAAGAGACGCACCGGATCCGATGAAGGCGTTCAGAGCGATCGCGCTGATCATCACGCAGCGCGGCGAAGCACAGGTGAAGCTGAAGGCCGTCAGATCTATCCAGCAGGAGAAGAAAGCAGGGTAAAAGGAAAAGCCTTCAGGAAGCGGACAAGGCATCCTGAAGGCTTCATGTTGGGCTTCTTCCGGGTATCCGGAAGCCGCTTCACGCACCACATTCATGATAGCGGAAAATGCCCGAAAAGTCAATGAAAACGCGGGACGGACGGAAGTCCGGAAAGCGTCCTTGTAATGGATACTAACAAGTCAACGAATCCATATATACAAGGGATCAGAGAGAGGGGAAGGGCATCCGCACCATGAGAAAGAGAAGGAAGAAGGCCGTCATCGAATACGACTATGAAGCGGCCTATAACAAAGCACTGGAAGATCTGGAAGAAGATCAGGTGCAAAGGATCCTTCAGGGCAGCAGGAAGGCGACAGTGTACGCCACGAAGGAGATCCGGGCAGGCGATCAGCTGGAAGTGGAGATCTATCCGGAGTTCGTCAGAGGGCAGCAGGCAGAGATCCCGCCGACAGCTGCACAGAAGGAGAAGCACCGGAAAGCACAGTGGAACCTGAACGAGAAGAACAGCAGGAAGCAGTGTGAAAGAGTGATCAACGCGAACTTCGGGGACAGGGACATATGGGCGACGTTCACCTACACGGACGCAGACATGCCCGCCACGATGGAAGAAGCACTGAAGAACATGCAGAACTACATCAGGCGGCTGAACTACCAGAGGAAGAAGCGCGGCCTGAAGAACGCCAGGTATGTCTATACCACGGAGGGGACGCAGGAAGGAAGGTTCCACCATCACATAGTCATGGATGGGGACATCGACATGGACACTGTGGAAGAACTGTGGATAAAGGGAAGGCGGAATCAGGTGCGCCGCCTGGACAAGGATGAAGACGGCCTGACGGGGATGGCGAAGTACATCACGAAGGAGAAGAAGAAGAAGTCGCAGAAGAAGTGGACACCGTCGAAGGGACTGAAGAAGCCGGAAGAAAAGGTGAATCACTACAAGTTCAAGGCGAAGGACGTCCGGGAAATGGCAGCGGACAGCAGCTGCATCCGGGACAAGATGACGCGCTGGTACGGACAGCAGGGATACACATTCGCGAAGGCCGAAGTCAGATACAACGACGTGAACGGAAGATTCTACATCAACGCAAGGCTGCACCGACAGCCGGAAAGGACAGGGAAATGGAAAACAGGACGGAAGAACAGAGCAGGAGGACGGGGCGGAGGATCCCGCACGGCAAGGCAGAGGAAGCGAGAAGAAGACGGCAGCGCAGGCGGATCATCCGGAAAGCGAAGCAGATCGCGCTGATCGTGGCGGCGCTGGCAGTCTTCGTTCTGATCGCGTTCGGTCTGGTGAAGGGAGCGATGGCGATCGCGTGCACGGTATTCGGAGAGACGAAGGACGTGTCCGTCGCGGAAGCAGCACCGGCGACGGAAGAAAGCCAGGAAGCAGAGACGCAGCCGGTGGAGATCATGACGCCTGAAGAGGTCGACGCGAACCAGATGGCGAAGTACGGCTGCAAGATCTACGGATCCTACGGATACCCGTGGAACCGGATGTCGCAGGACTGGGACAACATCGAAGGGTTCTACTATCACGACATATCGACAGCGGCGAAGCAGGTCGGGGGCGAATTCCCGGTCATCGCGCAGATCTACACATACATCGTCTGCCGGGATGCGGGCGTGGACTATGAAACAGTCTTCGCGCTGATCGAGAAGGAAAGCGGCTGCGTGTGGGATGCGATCGGAGATTCGGGGGAATCTGTCGGGCTGATGCAGATCAATGAAAGATGGCATCGGGACAGGATGCGGAAAGAACGATGCACGGATCTGATGAATCCGTATATGAACATCCGCGTCGGCGTCAGCTATTTGGCGGAACTGTATGAAGTGACGGGGAACGTCGCCGACATGCTGACGGCCTACAACTACGGCCTGCAAGGCGCACGTGAAAACATGTGGAGCCGGGGCATCCACGACTATCCATACAACGAAGAAATCATGCAGCGCGCGGCAGAACTGAAAGCAGAGACGGCAGCGGCGCGAAAGCAGTGGGAAGAGAGGAACAAGGAATGAATCTGAAGTATGCACTGCGGTCAGAGGATACGGAACAGATCGCGGTGATCAGCTGGGCACAGTGGAACATGCAGAGGTATCCGGAACTGGAACTTCTGCACCACGTGCCGAACGGCGGCAGCAGGAACAAGGCCGAAGCCGTGAAACTGAAGCAGATGGGAGTGAAGGCAGGCGTGCCGGATCTTCATCTGCCGGTACCGAAGGCGGGATTCTGCGGGCTGTACATCGAAATGAAGTATGGCAGCGGGAGGATACAGGACACACAGAAGGAATTCATGAGAGCGGCAGCGGCACGCGGGAACTACTGCGTCGTGTGCTACGGAGCGGAAGCGGCGGTGAAAGTGCTGGAAGGCTATCTGAAACTGAAGCCGATCAACACGGGACTGGGCGAAAACATCCCGCGCGTGCCGAACCTGTCGATCGTGAAGGAAGGGAAGATGAAAGAATTATGACGGTAAGTGAATTTTGCGAAGTGCTGCACAATCCGGATCGCGTCCGGACCTTCCGGAAGGAAGGAGAAGAAAAAGTGCTGATCTTCGACGGATGGGCGGCATCCATCAAGCAGGACACGGGGAAAGCGCGGATCCGGCAGCAGGATCTGGAAAGGAACGTCATCGACTTCAGGGCGACGCCGGAGATCACGCACAAGGACTACAAGAAGCGCGGTCTGATGCCGCCAATGGATCCGGACATGACGCCGATGTACAGCTTCAGCGATCTACAGATGCGGCTGTACTACGACATATTCGCAGGATAACGAAGGAGGGCACACGCACCATGATGAAGATCATATCAGTGATGAACCAGAAAGGCGGGATCGGGAAGACCATGACGGCGGCATCGATCGCGTACATTCTGGGAGAGGAAAGGCAGCGGCGCGTCCTGTGCGTCGACGCGGATCAGCAGGGGAACCTGTCCATGCTGTACGACAGCTTCGATCCGGAAGGCGCAGGGATGCCGGAACTGCTGGAAAGGCACAGAAGCACGGGCGGATCATACAGCACGGCGGATCTGATCAGGACGACACCGTACGAACACATTGACATCATCCCGGCGAACGGATACCTGATGCGGACGAACATGAATCTGCTGCTGAAGGAGCGGGACGACCAGATCGCCAGGTTCACGGCGGCGATGCTGGAAGTGAACAGGGCATACGATTATTGCATCGTGGACTGCGGCCTGCTGATGGACATGACCGTGACGAACGTCCTGATCGCGTCGGATCTGGTGATCATCCCGGCGAAGGTCGGAGGGTTCGAGATCGAGGGCATCGGGAACACGATCGAACAGATCGAAGATCTTCGGCGCCTGAATGCAGGGATCCGAACGAAGGTGCTGATGACCATGCGCCAGAAGAATCAGACGTCGCTTCAGGTCGAAGAATGGCTGAAGACGGTGTCGGGGTATGAGTGCTTCAGCACATCCGTCAGACGGTCGATCGTGGCGGAGAAGGCAACGGTCGCACGCCTGCCGCTGCCGAAGTTTTCAAAAGGCTGCATCGTGACGAAGGACTATCAGGCCGTGACGCAGGAACTGATCGAAGACATGGAAGGCGGCGCGACACATGACTGAAAAAGAGATCTGCGGATCATACCGCAGGGCAGACAACAAGATGACACAGATCAAGATCCTGTCGGAACTGACGCTGAAGAGTGAATACGAAATCATGTCGATCGTCGTCCGGAACGGATACGAACTGCAGCCGAAGATCGTGACAAGACTGACGAAACGCCTGGACACGCTGAACAGCAGGATCTGGAACGACGAACAGGAATATAAAGAGATTTACAGGGCACTGACTGGCGCCCGGGAGGAGGAAAAGGAATGCAGCAGGAAGACAATGTGATCAGACTGAACGCGAAGGATGTCCTGAAGCTGTCGAAGACGGACTTCATCGTGAAGTACGGAGACGGGACACAGCACGAAGTGAACGAAGGGATCCTGATCGAAGCGAATCCCGACAATTCCGTCACCGGCGGCATCGATCGCGTACATTCTGGGAGAGGAAAGGCAGCGGCGCGTCCTGTGCGTCGACGCGGATCAGCAGGGAAACCTGTCCATGCTGTACGACAGCTTCGATCCGGAAGGCGCAGGGATGCCGGAACTGCTGGAAAGACACAGAAGCACGGGCGGATCACATTAAAGGACAAAGGAACCGGCAGGATTTACCGATAGGGGGGGTGAGAAATGATGCAGATCATCAAAATATTGATATGGTCGTTTTGGTTGTTTTGTTGCAACTGTCTGGTGGCATTTTTGTTCGTTGTAATTGGTTCTCTAATTTTTCATTATCACATTCATTTCTATGCCGGATTAATCGGTGGTGCCGTGCTATCCCTTTGCGAATTGATCTATGTCATTGTTGCCCTGAATCACAATCTTGATGATGGTGATTGGTATGACTGACAGCCAGCGCCCCACCAACTTAGAGGGTGTTCAAGATGATTTTTTATCTTGTACACATCTTGAACGCATCTTGAACAAAAAAATGTCCCGGCCTATTGCAGTAGACCGGGACGAAAGCTGGAACGACGAACAGGAATATAAAGAGATTTACAGGGCACTGACTGGCGCCCGGAAGGAGGAAAAGAAATGCAGCAGGAAGGCAATGTGATCAGAATGAATGCGAAGGATGTCCTGAAGCTGTCGAAGACGGACTTCATCGTGAAGTACGGAGACGGGACACAGCACGAAGTGAACGAAGGGATCCTGATCGAAGCGAATCCCGACAATTCCGTCACGTTCCACAACGGGACGGACAGGCCGGAAGTCCTGTTCGCGGCGACGTTCGCGCTGTTCGAAGCGATCAGCAGATTCGGACTGACGGAAAGCTATGACAGGTACTTCGCGGAAGAGATGCGGCAGAGAGGGCAGGAACCGAAGAAGGAGGGCGAATAAATGGCGGCAGGATGGAGCGTGCTTGACGCACTGAACAAGAACAGCAAGGCAGCGGTCGACGATAAGCCGACAGCAAGGTTCCGGACGCGGGACATCAGCATCCGGAAGATGTACAGCAACGAAAAGAACTTCTACAGCATGACCGACATCGAGAAGCTGGCGCAGGACATTCTGACGTGCGGCCTGCTGGAAAACATGACAGTCACATATGCGCCGTGCGAGAAGGGCGAATACAGGATCATCGCAGGCGAAAGACGCTGGCGGGCGCTGACGATGCTGTGCAATCTGGGATACAAGGAATTCGAAGTCGCCACGTGCCAGATCAAGAATCCGGCAGAGGAACACGAAGAGACGGTGCAGCTGATCATGGCGAACGCATACCGCGACAAGACCGTGATGGACGTCCTGGAAGAGGAAAAGCAGCTGAAGGCCGCGCTTCAGTACATGAAGGACAACGGTCTGACGCTTCAGGGCTACAAGCTGGATTCCGGAAGGCTGCGGGACGTGATCGCGTCCATCATGAACATGACCGGGACGAAGATCGCGCAGATCGAGAGCATCAACAACCGACTGATCCCGGAATTCACGCAGGAACTGAAAGAAGGCCGTCTGACATTCAGCGCGGCCTATGAGATCAGCGGGATGGACGAAGACCGGCAGCGGGACATGCTGGAACGCTACAAGGAGACGGGAAGCCTGACATGGAAGGACGTCAAGGAAGCGAAGGCAGCGGCAGCAGCTGAAGAACAGGAAGAGATTCCGGGACAGATGAACTATCCGGAAGACTTCGAAGAAGAGGATGACGCGGATCAGCAGGAAGCGGATCACTTCGCACACGATCAGGATCCTGCGGACGAAGAGATCTTCGCAGCATGGCAGGATGTGACAGGCAGAGGGACAAGACTGAAGATCACAGACCAGACCACGAAGGACGGCCTGATCGAACAGCTGAAGGAATACTTCGGCAGATCTTACAGCGGATTCAGCGCGCAGACGGCGCCCGTGTCGTTCATAAACTGTTCGCCGAATGGGATCAAACTGGAAGTGAAGATCGAAGGACGTTTCGTGCAGCGGAAGATGATCAGCTGGACGGCATTCGTGAACAAGGTGATCGAAGCGGGACTGTTCACGCCGATGAAGGAAGTGGACGCGCATCCGGAAGCGAAGGAAAGCATCTGCTACGCCTGCGACAATTACGAAGCCTGCATGAAGAAACAGACGAACGTCATGAAGTGCGACAGCTTCGTCGACCGCCGGGAAGCACGGAAGACCGACGAAGAGCGATACAACGAAGAGCAGGACAGGATCGACAGAGAGACGAAGAAGAAGCTGGAAGCGATGCAGGAGGATCAGCAGGGGCAGCGGGAGCAGGACGACAGGCCGCAAAGGTACATCCGCGTGTCTGCTGACATGTATCACGCGATCGAGACGCAGCAGATCCCGTACATGATCGTCATGAAGGACGCACAGGGCTACAGAGAGGGCGACAGGCTGATGATCCTTGCGATGAAGGACGGAAAGGCCGCAGGCAACAGGATGCCCGCTGTGGTGACATGCGTGGACGACGACACGACGTCCGGCGGCATCTGCGAAGGATACGCCGTGATCGGCGTCATGGACATCTACGACGCGGAATCACTGGGACTGATTGATCTGGAGGACGAAGACTGATGGCAAGCAAAGAAAAGTTCGTGGAACCGATGAAGAAATCATACAGCGTGAAGAATCTGCTGAACGGCGACAGCCTTCAGGAAGCGCTGCACGGCATCCGGAACATCCAGACGATGCTGTGGGAGACGATGCCGGATGAACACTATGCACAGGTCGAAAGACACTTCGACGTGGCGATCGCGTCAATGATGGCACATCTGATCGGCGTTCCTGTCGAGGATCCGCGCGAAGACGAACACATGGAAGAAGGCGACGGCGAAGGAAAGCCGCCACCGGAATCCGGATTCGATCGGCAGGAACTGCCGTATGACACATTCGGAGATTACAGCGTGTTCAGGAAAGGAGGGAAAGAGCATGGAAGGGATGACACTGACGGATGACCGTGTGATCTGCGACAGCTGCGGACAGCAGACGGACGTCGAACTGTGGACGCGGCTGATCGCAAAGGACAGAAACGGTTATGACGTCACAGAACAGTATTTTGAATGCAAAAACTGCGGAAAGCACTACACCGTCGGCGTGTACGACAGACAGATGCGGCTGGACATCCAGAAACGAAGGCAGATACAGGCGCAGATCCGACTGCACAGGCAGATCGGCAGCAGGCCGGGCACGATCCAGCACTTCATCCGGAAGGAAGAGAACCTGAAGGACAAGATGCTGCGCAGATCGCAGGAACTGAAGGAACGGTACAGGGAGGAATGCGGAAATGGCACTGACAATTCTGACAATCATTAAATATGCGCTGATCATCATCGCGTCGATCGTCGGGCTGACGGTCATGGCGATCATGACGGTCATGATGGGATTATATTTGATCCTTGTGTGGGCGTCCTGGAACAGCGACTACGAATAAGCGGGATCAAGCAGGAAGGAGATGGAAAGAACATGAACAAGGTCATTTTGATGGGGCGCCTGACGCGCGATCCCGAAATCAGGTGGACACAGGGACAGGATCAGATGTGCATCGCCCGTTTTACACTGGCGGTCGACAGAAGACAGAGAAGGCAGGACGGGCAGCAGGCCGCAGACTTCCCTTCGTGCACGGCCTTCGGCAAAAGCGCCGAATTCTGCGAAAAGTACCTGAAGAAGGG
>Ga0256406_1001468_pt1 | contig 37965 bp, 32 predicted proteins | sample RumenRJG_03DNA_FD_185986 | JGI IMG/M metagenome (GOLD analysis project Ga0256406, IMG submission 185986) | Bovine rumen microbial communities from Lethbridge, Alberta, Canada - RJG_03 | ecosystem: Host-associated > Mammals > Digestive system > Stomach > Rumen | place: Canada: Alberta | collected... | reverse complement strand
TTGATGGAAGAGGAAACGGCAAAAGGTCGAGGAAAGTGACCATAGCCTGGGCCAAAGCCGTAAAGGAGCTTAGTTCTTCATTTCCACTACCAGTACTGCTAAAGAAGGCCAAGCTTCCGAAGGCTACTTTCTATTGGGCAATTGCCCGTATGGACGAAGACCCGGATGCTGACATCATGGAAATGAATCATTTATCTCTTGACATCTATTAGAAAGTCAAGGCTTATCTAATTTTTGTGTTGCTAACGCTTTTCTAAGATTTGTTACGACAGGATGTTCTCTCCCATGAATGGTTCTCCACCCTATTCGTTTCCTATGGTGCCAAGGAGTCTCTGAGAATGGAAATGGCGAATATTTTTTCCGGAAATAAGACGAGTTTGTCCTCTCGCCTAAAGAAAATCAGAGCTTTTCGAAAAGGCTGAAAATCGGATTCCATCATCCGTGACTGATCGGTATTTTAAAAAATCCTTAAAGCAGGAACGATCTACGCCTGATCCAAGGCGCTTCCGGTGGAATGCTTCTGCTTATCGAGGATCCTCGGGAAGATGATCATGAACGTTATGAAGCTCACGATACCTCCGCAGGCGTCCGCAATCGGTTCGGCCAAGAACGCCGTCTCGGGATTATGGGTAAGGATCGGTAATAAGAACGTCAGAGGCAGCAATAAGACGACCTTTCTGTTGATGGATAACCAGATGGAGTATTTGGCCTTACCTATTCCGGTCAGACCGTCGACCATCGTGTACTGGAAAGTCAAAAGGATCGCCGAGTACATGTACCAGTGGATGAACTTCCCCGCGCAGGCCACGACCTGATCTACGTTAGAGGAAACCTCCGGGGAGAAGCTTAAGAACAGCTTTGCGAACGGTTCGGCCGTGAAGAACGATAAGACGAAGCAGGTCGTGGTGAAGATGAGCCCGCAGATATTGATCTGCAGCTCGGCCTTTTTGACGAGCTCGACTTTGCGCGCTCCGAACAGATACGCCAAAACCGGCTGGGTCCCGCTCGAGACGCCTAAAAGAGGCCCCGTCATCAAGGAGAAGAACGCCTGGACGATCGTGGAACACTCGATGTAGAAGTCCCCGTTATCGCCCGACTGCTGCAAAGCGACGTTCAAAGCAATCACGATGACCGAATCCGTGCTGAGGATGATGAACGGGGAGAAACCGAGCTTCAAAACCTTCCGCACGATCTTCCAGGAATACCCTCCGAAGAACCTCCTAGTCGGCGCCCTGAAATAGACGAAAGCCAGATTCAATAAGAACAGGAGGAACCAGGAGATCGACGTCGCCATGGCCGCCCCTTTGACCCCGAGATTCAAAACGTACATAAAGACCGGGTCGAGAACGATGTTGAAGACGCACGACGCCAGCGAGCCGATCATCGACTCGACCGAAAGGCCTTGGGCCGCCAGGAACTGGCTGAGGCCTATCGCCAAAAACGCGAAGACTCCTCCGGTCAGAAACCAGACCATGTATTCCCTGGCGTACGAGAATGACTCCGCCGAAGCTCCGAAAAGATAGAGCATCGGTTCGAGCAAAGCGTAGCCCAGTCCAACGACGAGTGCGCCGAGGACGACGAGCATCAGTAAGGCGTTCGAGAAAAACTTCTCGGCGTCCTCCTTGTTCCCCTGCCCCAAAGACATCGAGAAGAGAGGGGCAGATCCGTAAGTCACGAGATACGCGAAAGAAGTGATCAGAGTCGTGATCGGGGCGCATACGCCCGCCCCGATTAGGGATATCGCCCCGTTCTGGGGAAGATTCCCGATATATATGCGGTCGACGATGTTGTAGAGCACGGTGATGAGCTGGGCGATCATCGCCGGAATCATCAGGCGCAGGACGCTTCTCAATGTATTCGGATTTCCTAAATCTACGGTCTTTTTCATAGGTCTCCGCTTCTTCCGCGGACGGCAAACATTCTATCACTTTCTTCATAGGCATAGAGACATGTTTCACACTCTGGCGGATTTATTACAAGGGAACTAAATTTTTCGTGATACCGCCGTGAACAGAACTCCTATCAGGCGCCAAGACTTTCCCGCCTATTGGGAGACGGACTTCTTCACGGCCGTCCCGGCGAATCCTCCCTACAAAGTGGAGGGAAACATCTTCCTGACCAAAGGTGGGAAACCGATCTTGTCCGGTTCCAAGGAAACCGCCATACCGAATGAGGTAACTTCACGTCTCCGTCACCTACCGCCAAGGAAAGACTTCCTCTCGTTTTCAGAATAAGACAAATTGGAATGTTTTCCGCTTTTATGTGCAATTTTTACAGAACCCGTGTATTGTAGGAACGCCAAGCGGATATAGGGCGTTTATAATGTTCGCGGAAAGGAGATATATCACCCTATGGAATTCGTTAAGAAATCGATTGGCAAATGGATCGAGGCCGCTCTGGTCCTCACCATCGGCATCCTGATCATCGTTGCCGGAGCCCAGCTCGGCAAGTCGGGATACGATTGGTCGACCCACACCTTCAAAGATGTGTCGGCGGACGTGCAGAACGCCATCTCGCTCGTAGTCGGCATCGCCTTCATCGTCATCGGTTCGCTCGCCCTGATCGCCGCGGGAATCGCTTCCGTCATCAGCCGCAAGGGCTTTGCCGCCGCCGCTTCCGGCGCGGGAATGACCCTGGCCGTCGGAATCTGGTTCGTCGTCGTGCGCCAGGCCGCCGAAATCTTGATGATCCTGCTCGGATTCGTTCCGTACGCCCTGATTGTCGCCGGGTCCGTCTGGGCCTGCGACGCCATCTTCGGCCTCGTGAACGCCCTCCGCGACAAGTCTGTCAAGAAAGCCGTCCCGGCCTTCATCGTCGGACTCGCCCTCGCGGCCGTCTCAATCGTCCTCGGCACGCTCTGCTTAGTGAAGAACGGCGACGGAACCGACACAATCATCTCGCAGGGAGCGCAGTGGATCATCCTCGGCATCCTCGTCGTGATCTACGCGGCGTACCTCGTCCTGGCCACCTTCGTCCCTTCGGTCGATGTCGTCGTCATCAAGACGGCCTCCGAAAACGAAAAGAAGCCGGTCGTCACCGATGCGGAAGTGACCGAAGAAAAAAAGGAAGACTAGTTCTCTCTTTTCGAAACGGTTCGGGCGGTTTCCGTTTCAACGGAGGCTGCCTTTTTCTGTGGGCAAAGCATGACCGCCCCTTTTCGGAATAGGACTTCTTGAGCCTGTTGACGTATTGCTTGCTTATTCCGAGTTTGGCGGCGGCCTGCCCTGTTTTCAGTTTCCCCGAAATCGCCTTTTTGATCACCGATTCGACATACGCGTCTTTGAGTCCATTCATGGTTCAATCCTCCAGCCGAATGATGGCACAGGGGGACAATTAGATGGAAACAATTTACGGAATAATCGGATCCCCCTAGGGGGATTGAGCAGTGGAAACGAATAACGTCATAAATGCATGGAAACAAATAACGTCATAATGACATGCTTATAAACAAAAAGCAGTAGGGGAAGGAATGCATTCCTTCCCCTACCTCCCTCCCCAACGTCCTTGTCTTACTTGATATGGAAGATTACGAGATACCTTCTCGTCATATTTGTAGAATATAATCGACATTTGTTAGTTGCTATTGTAGAATATAATCGACAAAAAGGAGAGAACTATGAATCACGAAACGCTCAAACAAATCATCTTTGACCAACATGAAGTTATCAAGAAATCTCAAATCGTAAGTCGTGATTACGTTTTTGATAAAAACGCCAACTACGTTCTTATCGGGCTAAGGCGTTCTGGAAAATCAACGCTTCTATACAAACGAGTTCAAGATCTTGTTTCGAGCGGAGTGGATTGGAAGCAAATTATTTACATCAATTTTGACGACGAACGATTGCTCGGTTTTCAAGCAAGCGATTTTGAAGATATTTTGCTTACCGCTGAAGAAATCACAAATCAAAAACATTACTTCTACTTCGACGAAATTCAAAATATCGATGGCTGGGAAAAATTTGCTATCCGAATGGCTAACGCCAAGGAGAAAGTCGACATCACGGGAAGCAACGCAAAAATGCTCTCTCACGAAGTATCAGCAAAATTGGGCGGACGATATCTAACGAAAATCATCCACCCTTATTCCTTTAAAGAATTCCTCAGAGCAAAATCATTGGATGCAAGCTCCGCTTTTTCCGTTTCTGACCGCGCTGAAATCGCAAATGCCTTTCGTGAATTTTATCGATTTGGAGGATTCCCCGAGTCACTTGGTTCCGTCGACAAACGTGAATACGTCTCCAACATTTATGAAAAAATTTTGTTGGGTGACATTATCACCCGTAACGCGATACGCAGCGAAAACGGTATGAGGGTCTTAATAAAAAAGATTGCAGGCACCATCTCCCAAGACGTTTCCTATACCAATCTTTACCATGCTTTGAAAACCATCGGCTTCTCCCTCTCAAAAGACACGATCATTGATTATTGCTTTTATGCCAATCAAAGTTTTTTACTGTTTACTCTAAAAAACTACTACGCCGCCTTTGTTGACAAAGAGAGCAACTCAAAATTCTATTTTTCCGACAACGGCATCTTGAACTTATTCTTAGCCCAAGACGACACCTCCCTCTTTGAAAATTTGGTTGCGGTCTCGTTAAAACAAAAATATCAAGACAGACTCTATTATTTGAAAAGCAGCAAAACGAAGATTGATATCGATTTCTTCGTTGAGGAAGAGAATATCGCAGTTCAAGCTTGTTATTCTATGGCGAACGCGGAAACCGCCAACCGAGAAGTGGGGCAATTAAAAAAACTAGACGCGACAAATCCTGGGAAATATAAACTCATGATCATCACGATGAACGAGAAAGGGAACATTCCCCTCGAGCACAACGTGATCCACATCCTGAAACTGAAGGATTTCTTGCTTTCAAATTAAAAGAATGAGTTCTTTTTCCGTTAAAACTAGTTATACCAATGAAGTATTGATTCCGGTTTTCTTCGGAAGAATGCTTCCAAGAACCAGGCTTTCGAATTCGGTCTCAGTGGGATCGAGGTTGAACCATATTTCATACCAGCAGAGATACGAATCGAGATTCGAGTTAGCCGAGCTTCCTCTCCTCTTCGGGCTTCAGCGAGTTGATCCGGTTCTCCTTCTTGGAATTCGAACTTTCAAAGGCTCCCTGATATCCATGGAGACTGTCGTGGGGTAGGATGTTGTCTTCCCAAGTGTCCTTAAGTGTCTTGGATTTAGGATATCAGTGCCCGATATCCTTCAGGCACACTTGTTCGTCGCATCCGTTTTGATGACTATTCCTCCCTTCGGATTGGATATTCCGTTCTTCTTCGGATCCTTGCCGATCCTTCAGTAAAGAGTCAGATAGGTTTCATCGACCTGGTCCCCATCTCCGGAATGAACCGGCTTTTATCGGCCTTTTTCAGCCGTTTTTCTTACTAAGCAAAACCACCGTCTCCACATGCGCCGTATGCGGGAACATGTCGACCGGGGTGGCGTTTACTAGGCTGTACCGGTCCTTGAACAGGTTCAGATCCCGTGCCAGCGTCACCGGGTTGCAGGACACGTAGACCACTTTCTCCGGGGCGATCGACTTGACCGCGCCGATGAACTCCGGGGTCGATCCGGCCCGCGGGGGATCCATCACGACGACGTCGAAATGCAGGTCCTTCCGGTTCTTCAGGATCCACTCGGTGCAGTCGGCCCAGACGAAGTCCGCGTTTCCGATACGGTTGAGTTTCGCGTTCAGCACCCCGTCGCGCACCGCGTCTTTCACGATTTCGACGAGCGTCACGTGTTTCGCGTAGGACGATAAGCTCAACCCGATTGTCCCCGTCCCCGAATACGCGTCGAGGACGTCTTCCTTCCCGGTCAATCCCGCCGCGTCGATGGCGGTCTTATAGAGGACTTCGAGCTGCTTCGGGTTGGTCTGGTAGAAGCTCTTCGCGGAAATCAGAAAGTCCTTCCCGAAGATGGAGTCTCTGATTTTCCCGCTCCCGTACCAGACGTATTCCTCTTCGCCCAAAATGACGTTTGTATGTCTCGGGTTCACGTTCTGGACGATGGTCTTGATCTCCGGGAACTTCTTCGTTAAAAGCGAGACGAGGTTCTTCTTCCCAACGTATTCTCTCGACGCCGTCACGAAGACGACCATGATCTCCGGATAGTGATAGGACTCTTTGATCAGGATGTGCCTCAAAAAGCCCCTTCCGGTGTCTTCGTCGTAGGCTTCGACCCCGTATTTGGTAAAGACCGATTTCAGATACGCCAGAATCTCCGCCGACTTCTCCGACTCGATCAGGCAGTCCTCGGAAGGAATCAGCTCGTGCGAATTCTCCGCGTAGAACCCCGTGACGAGCTTCCCGCGGATCTTCTTCACCGGGACCTGCACCTTGTTGCGGAAACGATAGGGATTGTCCATCCCCAGCGTCGGATTCACTTGGATTCCATCGATATGTGCGAACTTGTGGAGCAGGTTCTGCACCTTCTCCCTCTTGTATTCGAGCTGCTTTTCGTACGAAAGATGCATTAAAGAGCATCCTCCGCACTTTTCGTAATAGGGGCATAAGGGCTTCACGCGGTCTTTGCTGCTAGAGAGCCTTTCGAGCAGGACGCACTGTTTCCCTTGACCCTTCTGATCGAGATAGACCTCGATTTTCCCTTTCTCGCCCGGCAAAAGATCCGGCACGAAAAGGGTTCCGTAATCCCCGGTGCGGACAATTCCTTTCCCTTCGTCGTCGAGGGCGTCGGCCGTCCCTTCGAGGACGGTCTTCTTATATTTCTGAAAAGCGGTCTTGACCATTGGGTATGATAAAAACGGATGGATCCGTTACTTCTTAGCCGGATAGTGCTCGCGGAAGTACGCGCAGGCGTCTTTCACGATGTTCTTATCCGACTGGAACGTCAAGAGGTTCTCCGCCTCTTCGGGCGTGACCCACATGAGCTTTTTGACTTCTTCCTTCTGGGGCAGCAACACCCTAGTCGTCGGAAAAGCCAAAAAGAACGTCACGAGCTTCATCACGTTCTTCGAAGGGGAGTATTCGCTCGACTCCTCGAAGTCCGTGTCGAGCTTCACCGTGAGGCCCGTCTCTTCCCTGATTTCCCTGAGTGCGGTCTGTTCTCCGGTCTCGCCCGCTTCGACGTGGCCCTTGGGGATGGAGACGTGTCCCTGCACCATCACTTCCAAGAGGACCATGCCGTCGTCCGGATCGATGACGACCGCCCCGTAGCTGCGTTCGTGCTTCAAAGGGGCTTTCATAGGACTCCTGCCTTCTTTCTAGCCTTTCAGGCCGTCTTCCTGGCGCTGCATGTTCTCGACGACCACGTCGTAGATGTCGCCGATGGACTGACCGTACTCGAGAACCTTCCACGGCTCATTCGTGTGGAAGTGAATCTTGATGAGCTCGTCGTCCCCGACGGCCAGTAAGCAGTCTCCGTCGAAATGTTCGGTGATGTATTTGCGGACTTCCATCTCGTCCAGGTTCTCGCCGCTGATCAAAAGCTGCGTATCGAACTTGTACTTCAGTTTCCCGTCGATTCTCGTCGCGTTCGGGTCGACGCCTTTTATTTCTTCAGACATGTTTTGTTTATCCTTTCCTTAGCGTGATCAGGCCTTTTGAAAGGTCCTTCGATTTGTTCCCTAACAATCATTATAGGAAGAGACCGCCCGTTTAGAAAGTCTCGCACTCATTTTTTCCTGTGCGGAAGATCTTCATCTATTGAGATTTATTAAAAAAACGGAGACTCTTCGCGAATCCTAGCGTGTTCCGGATGATAAACGAAGGAGAACCTACGCCCGGATCAGAGACGTCACTCTCTTCTTGTTCCCGTGCCTCAGCAAGAAATACGACGCGAACGAAGTCAGGAGCTCGCTGATCGGGAAGGCGAACCAGAAGGTCCATAGATTGCCTTCCGGCAAAGAGAAGATATAGACCAGAGGGAAGGTAAAGACCGCCAGTCTCAAAAGCGAGATGATGAGCGGGGAGAACACCGAGCGGATGCCCTGCAAGAGTCCCTGCACAGCGATCGAGAACGCCATGAAGACGAAGCCGATGGAGCCGATCCTAATCGCGTTCACGGTCGTCTCCGTCACTTCCCCTCCTTCGCTTCTGCTCGCCAGGGCGAACACTTGACCGATCGGGGACGCGAAGATTTCGAACAAGGCCGTGATGATCAAGGCGACGATCAAAGAATCCAGAATCCCGTACTTCTGAATCTCCTTCACGCGGGCGAAATTCATCTTCCCGTAATTGTACGAGGTCAGAGTGATCAGAGCGTTGGAAAGCCCGAAGCAGGCGAATAAGGCGATCTGCTGGATCTTGTAATAGATTCCGAACGAGCCCTGCAGGGTGACACAGTTATAATTTGCGAACGACAGGATCACGTTCGTCCCGAGCATCATGACGCTTAAAAGCGCCTGCATGACCATCGCCGGGACGCCGATGGCGAAGATTGGGAGATGACGCCCCGATCCGGGACAAGGGACTTCCAGGTGTTTTGAATCTCTTTGTTCGAGAGATAATGGAACGCCATATCGACCAAAAGGGAGACGAACTGCCCGATGACCGTCGCGTAAGCCGCTCCGGCCACCCCTAATCCAGCCGGATAGATCAGCACATAGTCGAGGAGGATGTTGAGCAGGGCCCCGCTCATCTGTCCGATCATGGACTGGGTGTTCTTCCCGGCCGCCTGCAGAAAGCGCTCGTAGACCGTGAACAGCATCTGCCCGATCGAGAGCGTGCAGCAGATCGAAAGGTAGGACGAACCCAGATCGATCACGAGGCTCCTCTGCGCCTCGTCCCCGATCGAGCGCGCCTGCACTAAGATGAACGGGCGCGTTCCGAAAAGCCCGAAGAGCAAGAACGCCAGGTAGAAGACGAACCCGAGGAACAGGCCGTTCCCCGCGGCTTTGCTCACGGCTTCCTTGTCCCCTCTTCCGAGGTTTCTGGAAAGCAGGGCGTTGATACCAATGCCCGTACCGACCCCGACGGCAATCATGAAGATTTGAATCGGGAACGCGTACGTCAAAGCGAGATTGGCGCTCGTCCCGATATCGGGGATATTGATGACGAAGGCCGTGTCGACGATGTTGTAAAGCGCCTGCAGCACCATCGAGAAAATCATGGGAAGTCCCATGTTCCAGACGAGCTTTCTTACCGGGGCGGTCCCCATCCGGTTCTGTTCCATTTCTTCAAGATTGTTCATGTTTGCGGTTCCCTTCTTTTTCGTTTCGGAACCGGGCGCGGAAGAAAAAGTCCGGTTCCGCTTGTTAAACCGGACTTACGCTTCTATAAGCAACACGTTTAGCGATATTTAATTTAATCCGTTTCAAGACGGATTTCCTGAAGGAATTTCTTTGAAACCGCTTACTCAAAAGCCGGGAGAATCTGCATCCTGCTATAGTCGTAAGAGAAAATATCCGCTATCATCAAGGGAGGAGAACTTTCCCCGCCTAAGGAATAGCCCCATTATGGAAACAAAAGATTATGTTTTCCCTTTCGAAGGGGAAAAGCACAGGATGACCGTCGTGATGCTCCCGTACCGCACGGATACGTGGAGGGACAAGGCCAAACCGGCCCTGGCCGAATTCAAGGAGCTCATCCTTCTGATTTCGAAGTTCGAACCGGTCCTCGTCCTCTACGATCCGAAGCATTTTTCACGTTCCTCCCTGTACGAATTCCAGAAGAGAAACGTGTCCTTGCTGCCGCTGCCCTACGACGACAGCTGGGCGAGAGATCCGCTGCCGGTCTTTTTAAGAAGCCGGGACGGGACGAAGCTTGCGGGTGTCGATTTCGGATTCAACGCCTGGGGCGGAAGCTACGACGGGCTCTACTCCCCGTACGATCAGGACAATTCGCTCGGGCAGAAGCTGTTGACTTCGCTCCATATCCCGCGCATCGCCGAAAAGGACTTTATCCTCGAAGGCGGCAGCGTCCACAGCGACGGCGAAGGGACGCTATTAACGACGGAATGCTGCCTCCTCAGCAAAGGCAGAAATCCTTCCTTAAGCAAAATCCAGATCGAGCAGAAGCTGAAGGAGACCCTGCGCGTCTCTAAAGTCCTCTTCCTCCCCAAAGGCATCGTGAACGACGAGACCGACGGGCACGTGGACAACATCTGCTGTTTCCTCGAACCGGGGACGGTTCTACTCGCGGTGAGTAAGGACGAGAAGGATCCGCAGTACCGGGATTCCCTCGAAGATAAAAAGTATCTCGAAAGCGTCACCGACGCCAAAGGAAGGAAGCTGAAGATCGTCGAAGTCCCTGTCCCCACCCCTCCGCTGAAGTTAAGCGCTGCGGAAGCAAAGGGCATCGCTTCGAATAAATCCGCCGTGAGCCGCCTGGCCGGAAGAAGGCTCGCCGCGTCCTACGTCAATTTCTACATGGGCGAGAAGTTCGTGATCCTCCCGAAGTTCGGTGTGAAGGAAGACCAGGAGGCCTACAAGATCCTCTCGGACTTCTACAAAGGAAAAAAGGAAGTGTTCCAGATGGAGTCGAGGGAAATCCTGCTCGGCGGAGGAAACATCCACTGCGTCACCAAGCAGGTCCCGTACGTCGAAGACGCGATGGATTTATAAAAAATCCGGATTCAGAAAGAAGGCTAAAAGAACTATGAGAAAAGTCACTCTGAGCGCGACCCAGATGGCGTGCTCGGAAAATTACGAAGAGAACATCGCCCGCGCGGATCAATTCATCCGGGGAGCAAAGGAAAAAGGAGCCGACGTCGTCTTGCTCCAGGAGCTCTTCGAAAGGCACTATTTCTGCCAGACCGAAGATTACGCCCGCTTCGCCTACGCCGAGGAATACGCGCATTCGAAGACCCTCGAGCATTTCGAGAAAGTCGGTAAGGAATATGGCGTCGTCCTCCCGATTTCGTTCTTCGAAAAGAAAGGCAACTGCTATTTCAATTCGATCTGCGTCATCGACGCGGACGGCAAACGCCTTGGCCTCTACCGCAAGACGCACATCCCGACCGGGGACTGCTACGAGGAGAAGTTCTATTTCACGCCGGGCGATACCGGATTCAAAGTGTTCGACACGAAGTTCGGAAAACTCGGGATTGGCATCTGCTGGGACCAGTGGTTCTTAGAGACCGGGCGCTGCCTCGCTTTAAAAGGCGCGGAGTTCCTCCTCTTCCCGACCGCCATCGGGACCGAGCCGGTCTTACCGATCGATTCGATGCCGCACTGGCGCAACGCCATGATCGGACAGTCCGCCCTGAACATCTTGCCTTTAGTCGCTTCGAACCGCGTCGGGCTTGAAAAAGACGGGAAGTCCTCCATGGAATTCTACGGTTCGTCCTTCATAACGGACGAATGTGGGAACGTCGTCGAATCCGCCGACCGGAAGAGCGAGGCGATCCTCGTCCACACCTTCGATTTGGACGAATGCGCCAAGCGCCGCCACGAATGGGGCATCTACCGCGACCGCCGTCCGGAAATGTACAAATCCATTCTGAAATCCGACGATTCGGACGATGACGATTAATCCGTAAACCATTCATTCCATACGCAAATTTTCTCTTGAACCGGGTCCTTCACGAAGAGAGCCCGGTTTTGATATCGAATTCTTTTCGCGTTGAAAGCTTCTATTCGGTCCATAAAATCCGTCCGGTTCATGGAGAAAGAGCCTCCTTTCCTAAACGGAAGCGCAAAACCGGCTCACTACTTAGAATCCTTTCCCTCTCAAAGGTCCCGTTTCCTCGTCCCGTATGGTAAATTGGGCTTAGAGAGAAAAATTCAATGAGGGAAACATTCAGAACGGATGCTTGGATCCGCCGCGTGGAATGGAGCGTCATTTTATAGAAAGGAGAATGCCCGTGGAAAAGAAAGAAGAAATCCGGAAAGCTAAGGAAGCGGTTGAAGCACGTCCCAAATCAGCCATAAGGAAACAAAACCGGTACGGATACGCGCTTCTAGTTTCGTCACTCGCTTTCGCCCTTTCGTTCGTCGTCGCCGTCATCGGATGGTCGGAGAAGAACGTCCTGTTCGATCTCGAAACGCTCTATCCGGTCTACGCCTTGATCACTCTGATTTATCTGATTTATACCGCCGTGACATTCCGGAAACGGAACATCCTCGACTGGATGATCGCCGCCGTCCTCGCTACGGCCGTAACGGCAATCACGGTCCAGTGCTTCGTCTATTTGTACCGGGCGAGGACCGGGAACTATTATTTCGAACTTTATTACGGATTTCCGGGTCTCCTCACTTACTGCACGTACTTCCTCGTATCGATGAGCCCGGAAACATACGAGCTGAGTTCGACCGTCCTCTTGTTCGATCCGACCCTCGTCGCTTCCTTGCTCTGCCTCGCTCCAAGCCTCGCCCTGTATTTATTCGAACGCAAAAAGGGCGGAAAAGCCCGGTAAACACGGCCTTTCGTCCCGCTTTTCTTCCGGTTCGGATTTCATAAATGATCCGTCAAATCCCGGCTCTTATAATAACAGAGCTCGCTTTTCGCGTCGTCGATTTCTCCCGAGCGGATTTCCTTTACGAACTCATCGGGCGGCATACGCACGACCTTCAGTTCCTCGTCGTCCTCGAGACGCTGTTCTTTTTGAACGAGGCCCCGCGCCAGGAAATAATAGACGCACTCGGTCGAATACGACGGGGCGCTGTAGCCTTTACCTAACTCGGTCCAGTCTTTCGCCAGATATCCCGTCTCCTCGAGCAGCTCCTTCTTCGCCGTCTCCAGCGGCGAAAGTCCGTCCTCGACCTTCCCGCAGGGCAGGGCGAGGATTTCCCGGTTCAGCGCGTAACGGTAGATTCTTTCGAGGATGACGTTTTGATCTTGGTCCAGGGCCAGCACGGCGATCCCGTCCTTCCGGACGACTTTTTCGCGGAGGGCTTTCTTCCCGTTCGAGCAGAGGGTAAACGCCCTCTTCACGGAAATCTTTTTCCCGCTGTAGACGGATTCTTCCTTTTCGATCTTTTCACTCATTTCCTATTTTCTTCTTTTCAAGGATTCTCTTTTCGGCGTATCTCAATAATGCGTCGCGGTCGTTCGGCAGTTCCTGATCGACCACCTTCATCCGGATTTCCTTCAATAAATCCCCGAGTTCCCTTCCCTGTTCCATCCCGAGCTTCTTCAGATCGTCCCCGCCGATCTTCAAAGAATTCTTTAAGATTCCCTCTTTCTTCAGATCCACCGAGCGCAGCGAATTCCTCAAAGCCTCCACGAACGGAATCTTCCCGAGCTTCTTATCCCTCGTCCCGCGGATATCCGCTTCCCGTAAGCTGATCAGATCCTCCATCCATTCTTTCCCGTAAAGATAGAGGTATCTCCGCACCGTCTTGGCCTTCTCGATCTCGAACATGTGGCGTTCCACTAAGAACACCGTCTCGTCGACGAGTTCGTTCGGATAACGAAGGCGGGTCATGATCTTTTTCGTCTTCAGCGCCCCTTTCTCCGGGTGCGTGTAGAAATGCCCTTCCCCGTTTTGAACGAAGAACGTCTCGGGCTTGGATATATCGTGGAACAAAGCCGCAAAGCACAGGGCTTCCTTCCTGGGGGATACCGCCTTCAGCGTATGGAGCAGATGCTCGAGCACGTCGAACTGGTGCCACTTCGAGCGCTGGTTGAAATTCCGGCACGGCTTCAGTTCCGGTATAAACGCGAAGAACACGTTCAAGTTCTCCCGGATGAGTCCGTCCGAATTCTCCAGGACGATCATCTTCCTGAACTCGCTTCCGATCCGTTCCGGCGCGGCTTTTCTTACTTCCTCCGCGAGCAGATTCATCGCGTCCTGCGTCTTCCCTTCGAGGGCGAGCTTTTTCTCCCCGGAGAGGCGGATTCCCCGTAAGATCCTTAACGGATCTTCTTCGAACCGGTCCAGGGCGTTCCCGTTCGCGCGCAGGATTCCGTTCTGCAGATCTTCTTTTGCGCGCGGGGCGAAAACGAAGGAGGTCTTGGGACTCCAGGCAACCGAATCGACCGTGAAGTCGCGTCTAAGAAGATCCTCTTCGAGCGAATGCGGATCCTTCCCCCGGAAAGAAGTGACTTCCGCGTTTTCGTCTTTTCCCATATGGACGAGAGAAGTCCCGTGCTCCGGATCGACTTCGATTACGTAAGGGAACAGCGAACGGATTTCTTCCTCTTTGGCGTCAGTGGCGATGTCGTAATCCTTCGCGGGGACGTTCAAAAAGTAATCGCGGACGGCTCCGCCCACGACGTAGGCCTGAAAGCCGTTCTCTTCCAGTTTTTTCAATATCTCCGCGACATACGGAGGAACCTTGAACTTCCCGTCCATGGCAAAATCAGTCTTTCTTTTTCAAAAGATCGCTTACGGCAGCGTAAGCCAGCAAGATTCCCGCCGCGGGCGGGACGAAAGGCGACGAGCCCGGCACGGCTTTCTTCCCGTTAACGGGCGTCTCTTCAGCGCTCTGAACCTTTTGGGGGATTTCCGTGGAATAGACACATTTCAAAGACGGGATCCCTAACGCCCTCAGCTGTTTCCTCAGGTTCCTCGCCAAAGGGTCGTAAGAAGTCTCATAGATGTCCCCGACCCGGAGTTTAGAAGGATCGAGCCTGTTCCCGCAGCCTAACGCCGAAATCACCGGCACGCCCTTTTCATAACATTCCCGGACGATTCCGACTTTCGCTTTCAGCGTGTCAATCGCGTCGATCACGTAATCGAACGAAGAAAAATCGATGGGATTCTCTTCTCCCGGGAGATAGAACAGGTCGAGCGGAGTTACTTCGCATTCCGGATTGATTTGTTTCACCGTCTCCGCCCCGACTTCGCATTTCTTTCTTCCCAAGGTCGAATAATCGGCCAGATACTGCCGGTTGATGTTGCTAGGCGAAACCGTGTCGCAGTCGACGATCGTCAGTTTCCCGATTCCGGCCCGGGCCAGGGAAATGAGGCAGGCTCCGCCTACTCCGCCTAGACCGAAAAGGAGCACGGAGGAATCCTTCAGTCTCCGTATCCCTTCTTCCCCAATCAGGAGCTTCGTCCTCGAAAACTGGTCCGGCATGTTTCTAACTGTCCCTTTCTCCTATTACGAACGGTTTTTATTATAATTTCTTCCCCTTCCTGGAACAAGAAGAGGGGATTTCCCAAAGAATGAAAAAGTCCGATAATAGCCCTCCGGCCATTTTCCGGGCAAGGATCTGAAATAAAAGAAGCCGAGTTTTGAAGTGAGACCCAAAAGTTGGACTTCCAACGGGAGGATCTCACCTCAGAGTCTTATATCCGGGCTGTGGAATCTTCCAGATAGAAGCGATAGAAGGAACCGTAGAAGTTCATAGAAGGAACACTTCTATTTCCTTCTAATCCCGAAAGATTTACCCGTCGTTCCTTCAGACTGCCGTATGAAGAGCCGCCTAAGAAAAACGACGCCTCATCCCTTCTTTCGGTTTGGGCTTTCCGCTTAAAAGGAATAGAATAGAATTGTCAGAAAGAAAGAGAGAAAAAAACACAATATGAAAACTACCTTAGTCGTTCTTGCCGCCGGCATGGGCTCGCGCTTCGGAGGTCTGAAGCAGGCCGCCGCGATCACCCCGAACGGAAGGGGCATCCTGGACTTCTCCTGCTACGACGCGAAGAAGGCCGGGTTCGACGACGTCGTCTTCATCGTCCGCCAGGACGTCGAAGAGGAATTCAAGGAAAAGATCGGGAACCGCATCGCTTCCAAGATGCCAGTGCAGTACGTCATCCAGGACACGACCGTCCTGCCGGAAGGAAGAAAGAAGCCGTTCGGAACCGCGCACGCGATCCTCTGCTGCAAGGACGTGGTGAAGAACCCGTTCGCCGTCATCAATTCCGACGACTACTACGGCGTCCACGCCTTCAAGGACCTGCACGACTATCTCGCCGTCTCAAAAAAAGGCGAATACTCGATGGTCCCCTACCTGCTCGGAAGAACCACGTCCAAGAACGGCACGGTCACTAGAGGCGTCTGCCACATCACTCCCGACGGTTATCTGAGTAAGGTCGTCGAGACCTATAACATCGCAGCCGACGGAAGCTACGACGATCACGGAAAGAGAGCCGTCCTGCTGCTCGACACGCCGGTCTCCATGAACTTATGGGGTCTCACGCCGGATATCTTCGAAATTCTCGAACGCGAATATAAGAAGTTCTTAGCGACCGCGGACCTGATGAAGGACGAATTCCTCATTCCGACCGTCATCGGCGACGCCGTCGACGCGAAGGAAGTCACCATCAAGTGCTTTAAGAACGAGGACCAGTGGGTCGGCATGACCTACCGCGAAGACCTTCCGGAAGTCACCGCCGCCATCTCCAAGCTCATCGGCGAAGGCCTCTACGAAGGAATCTAAGGATATTTCCCGAAATAGATCCTGATGGACCGCTTATCCCTTAGGGGACAGGCGGCCTTTTTTATGCCCAAAAAAAACATTCCCCACGTTTTTCAAACGTTCGTTTAAACTCCCCGTTTTTACTTGAAGTTCCTCTTTTTCAAAATCATAAATAGGACGAAAAGAACGAGGCTGCCGGTGCCTAGATCTAGCACACAGATAGATCGTCTGCTTTTTATTTTCCCTTTTCCTTCCAAAAGAAAAACCCTGCTCAGCAGGGCGGTTTACCAGATTGGTGGAGTTGACGAGACTTGAACTCGCCACCCCCTGCTTGCAAAGCAGGTGCTCTGCCAGATGAGCTACAACCCCAGCGAACTTTACTATACGAGTTTACAAGGCCTAAAGCAAGAAGGAATGGCTTATAATGAAACAGGTATTCCTATGAAAAAAGTATTGATTCTGACCAATTCCTTCCGGGAACAGGCCCCGGTCGAATATAAAGTGAAAAGGCTGAAGGAAGTGTTTGCTTCCTACGGCGTATCCACAGACGTCCGTTCCGCTAAAGACCTTCCGGCCGGTTTTGAAGACTCCGAGACCGTCGGTTTCGATTTCTCTCCGTACGGATTCGCGATCGACCTCGATAAGGACGAGCAGTACGCGTATTTTCTGGAGACGAAGATCCCTTTAGTCAATTCCGCGAAGAGCATGAGCCTGTGCAACAACAAGTTCATGACCTATCTCGCCTTAAGCGGTTCGGGAATCCGCATGCCTTATACGCTTCCTTCCCACCTCTGCTACACGAAGGGCGATTTCTCACTCGGGAAAGAGAAAGACTACCTCGATTTTGTCGAATCGAAGCTTTCCTATCCTCTGATTGTCAAGAACTGCTACGGCTCTTTGGGACGGCAGGTCTATCTTGTCAGGGACCGGAAGGAACTCGAAAGTCTCGAGACGAATCTGGCTTTGGAGCAGCACCTGTTCCAGAAGTTCGTGAAGTCTTCCGTCGGCCAGGATTTCCGCATCCTCGTCGTCGGAGGGAAGGCCGTCGCCTGGATGAAGAGGAAAAACGACCACGATTTCCGTTCGAACATCGCTCTAGGCGGAGTAGGATACGCCGTCGAACCGCCCGAAGAATATAAGAGGACAGCGGAGAAGGCCGCTTCCCTTTTAGGGCTCGATTACGGAGGAGTGGATCTTCTGATTGGGGACCAAGGCGAACCGGTCTTAAGCGAAGTGAATTCGAACGCTTTCTTCTCGGAAATCGAGAAGATTTCCCGCGTCGACGTGACCAAGATCCTCGTCGAACGTCTCTTAAGAAAATATCCTCTGTAATTTCCGTTAAATCCCTCTCTTATAAGCGCTTACACGTTTTTCTTGTAATTCTTTTCCCCGTGCGATATGATGAATAGCACCCCCGGCCTTATAAGAAGAAAAAATCAAGAAAAAAAGGAGGAGAAAGATATGACCGTACTAGAAAATTATACTTTCGAATACGAAGAGACCAAACCCGTGACGATCGAATCTCTGATTCCGGAAAAGAACCGCTTCGATTTCGTCTGCGCCACGGTGAACGGGCGTTTACGGGAACTGACGTTCAAAATCAAAGGACCCGTGAGCATCAGGCTCTTGCCCATCCGGAACAACACGGAAGCCCAGAACATCTATAAGAATTCCTTGACCTACGTCCTCGCAAAAGTCCTGCACGAGACCTTCCCGGACATCCCGATGAAGTTCGTGAACGACGTCTCGCGCTCGGTCTACATCTTCCCCACCGACGAAAAGGTCATGCTCGACCAGACGCAGATCCGGAAGATCTATCTGGCGATGAAGGAAGTGATTTCCGAAGACCTGCCGATTGAACGCCTGACTCTTTCCAAGAAAGAAGCCGCAGAACTCTACAAGAAACAGGGCTTCGTCGACAAGCTCGACATTCTGCGTTACCGCAAGGAAGAGGACGTCCATCTCTACCGCTGCGGGGACTACGTCGACTATTTCTATTCCAAGATGGTCCCGTCCACAGGGTATCTGACCAAATTCAATCTCCTGGGGCGCGCGCCGGGATTCCTTTTACAGTTCCCGCGAGCGGACTTTGAAGGGGAAATCCCTCCTTTTGTCCCCGAGCCGGTCTATCAGGAGACGCTCGAACGGGCCAGAAGGCAGGCCAGCCGCGTCGGATTCGACACGATCGCGCGCGTCAACGATCTCGTGGAGCGTTACGGCTCGAACGATTTCATCGAGCTCTGCGAATCCATGATCTCGAACCAGCTAGCAGATCTCGGGGCGAGAATCGCCCACGCCGAGTCCCCGATCAAGCTCATCTGCATCGCCGGACCGTCCTCGTCTTCGAAGACGACCTTCGCGAATCGCCTCCGTCTCGAGCTGATGTCCTTAGGGCTCTCCCCGATTCGCATTTCCGGGGACGACTACTACAAGGAAAAGAAGGACCTCGTCCCGCTGCCGGACGGATCGTACGACCTCGAGAGCATCGACGCGCTCGACGTCGACCTGTTCAATAACCAGATGCTCGCTTTATCCCAGGGTAAGGAAGTATGTATCCCGCACTACAACTTCCAGACCGGACACCGCGAGGAAGGAAGAAAGCTCAAGCTCGATCCAAACGGGCTGTTGATCGTCGAAGGCATCCACGCCCTCAACGAGCGCATGACTTCGAACATCCCCACGAGGAACAAGTTCAAGATTTTCATCGCCCCGCAGGCCCAAATCTCGATTGACAACCACTCGCCGATCTCCATCACGGATCTCCGTCTAATAAGGCGCATCGTGCGCGACTACAATTTCCGCGGAGCGAGCGCCGAAGAGACCATCTCGATGTGGCCTTCGGTCAGAAGAGGCGAATTCAACTGGATCTACGCGACCCAGGAAGAAGCCGATTACGTCTTCAATTCCTTCATGCCGTACGAATGCTCGGTCATGAAGAAGTACGCCTTGCCGTTATTGGAAAAAATCTCTAAGAATTCCGAGGCTTTTTTGACCTGTAGGAGCCTTCTGCAGTTCCTCAAGTACTTCACGGATATCGACGAACGCGACATCCCGTGCAATTCTTTGATCCGCGAATTCATCGGCGGAAGCTGCTTCAAGGACGTTTAAACCCGTTCTTTTCTTGAGACTTTCTCCCTCTATCCGTATATAGAAGCGCTGAGGCCCCTGCTCTTTCCGTTTCTGTTTTGAACGGAAAACCTTTATAATACATAGACGGGTATGAAACGAAAAACCTACTATTACTCCCCTTCGAAGAAGGAAGACTTCTCCTCGGTCAAAATCCGCGACACCAAGCCGCTCGCGAACGATTACAAGTTCGTCACGAAGAACGTCTTTCATAAGGCCTTCGATTTTTGGTTCTATTACGGACTGGCCGCCCCGATTCTCGCTCTGGTCTCGATAATCCGTTACCACGCCAAGATTGAAAACAAGAAGTACATCCGGAAAGCTTTGAAGGACACCGGATTCTTCATTTATTCGAACCACACCATGATCGCCGACGCCTGGGATCTGCAGACGCTTCTTCTTTTCCCGCGGCGCGGATATATCGTATCGCAGACGGATACGATCACGCGTTCGAAGTTCCTCGCGTTCCTCGTGACCGCTTTAGGCGCCGTCCCGCTCCCGACGAACTTTCATAACGCCAGAGGATTCCTCCACTGCCTCGAGACGAGACTCCAGGAGAACGCCGCGGTCATCATCTATCCGGAAGCGACCATCTGGCCCTACTACACCGGGCAGAGACCGATCCGCAAAGGTTCGTTCAAGTATCCCCGCACGTTCAATAAACCGGTCATCTTCGCCTGCACGACCTTCAAAGAACCGAGAGGGCTTTTTAAGAAATACAAGGCTCCCCGCATCGTGATCCATCTGAGCGACCCGGTGTATCCAACGCGGAACGACGTCCAGAAGATCGACGAGAAGAGGCTTGAAGAACTCTATAACGCCTTCATCGAGAAATGGACTTCCCAGGACAACTACGTAACGAACCGCTTCGTCCTCAAGGAAGATAAGACCTACCCCTACTCCGATGGTTTCCTCGAAGAGCATTACGACGAAGCCGAAAAGACCTATCTCGAAGAGAATATGAAAGAGCCTCAAAAGGAAAAAGTGCGCTAGAAAGCGCATTTTTTCTTGACCCTTAAGGAATTAAGCAAGCATGTACTTCGAGTAATAATAATTGTATTTGGCGATCTCGAGCAGGTTATTCGAAGTCTGGTACGAAACGAAGTAGATGACGCACTCCTGTCCTTTGACGTTGGAAGAGTCGCTGATCTCCTGCACGGACGGGAAGAAGGAATCCCCGATCGAGTCGTCGTTCGGGGTCGAAACGAATAAGGAGAAGTAATCCGATTCCGCGTTGCATATATCCGCAATCAGAGCCGAGTATTTCTGGTATTCGGAAGAAGTCTTCTTCCATACGGAGGTGTCCTTCTCGACCCGGGTTAAGAAGGAAGAAGCCGTATCGTTCTCCCCAGCCGTATCGAGGTAACCGGCGGCGCGGCTCTCGTAGAACGTGTGCGACTCGGTTTCGCCCTTGAAATAGACGTCGAGCGTCCGCTCCTTATAGAAGCAGGAGAGAGCGTCGATGCTTAAGCGTTCCGAAGGCGGGAGTTCCTCTTGGGTCAAAGAGGTGTATTCCTTCCGTAACGAATCGTAGGAGAGCGAGTAATGGAACGTGTAGGTCAGGCCTCCGCATAAGAAGCTCAGTACGGAGAAAAGAAGCGTCAGAACCAAGTCGAAGCGGAAGAAGAACTTCGAGAGCTGGTCGCTCTTGGCGCGGAAGACCAGGGTCAGTACGAGCATGGCGATTTCGATTCCTCCCCCGATAAAGAAGAGATAACCGAGGTCCATGCACGAGGCGAGGTCGGTCGAGCGGAAGTTCAGAAGCAAAGCGAGATAGAGCGGGACGAATAGAAAGAACGCGAAGAACTTCAGCAGGTTATTCTTCAGACTCGCCGGCTCGCACTGCTGTAAAGCGAACTCGTAATCCCGCGTTTTGATCTTTGCTTCGAGAGAGAACAGCAATCCGGTCGCCTTGATGAGCTTCAGACGGACTCCGTCGAGCTCGACCTTGTCCGTGTCGAAGAAGGACTTGTCGAGGAAAAGGGTCTCTTTCCCCTGGATCTCGAGGAAGAAGAAATGCTTCGTCTCCTTTAACGAACGGATTTCCGCGTAGGGATGCTCCGTTTCGCTTAAGACTCCGTTGATCCCTTCCTTCCTCACGACGAATGAATCCTTTAAGAAATAGACGGATAAGACCGCCCTTCTCCTTTGGATGAAGTACTTTGCGGAGACGATGGAGTTCCGGATCAATAAGAATAAATCGTAACCCAATACGATCCCGGCCATCGTCAGATTCTGAAGGCGCAGAGTGTCCGTGATGAGATGTAGCGAGAAGAACGATAAGATTCCCAAGAGAAGTTCGGACAGTCCCAGAACATTCAAAGCGGTCATGATCCACTTTTCCGCCCTCGAGGCGTATTCCTGTCCTAGAAGGAAGCTTCTCCGTTTCGACTGATTTTTTTCGGAATACGAGAAAAGCGCGGAAAGGACCCTTTCCGGGCGGGACGTCTTCTTTTCGGGAGAGCCGAACATCGAGTAAGGCATATCTTTCTGTCGCTTTCTAAGAACGTACCTCTATTCTACCGAATTCGAGAAGGAAGGGAGAACGCTTCCCCGTAAATAAGGACAAGCCGGTCTAAAGACACCGCCGCGTTCGCCGGAGAAGTCGAAGGGAGGAACAAAGCGATATCCCTCAGATCCGGGAAATACTTCTGAAAGAGCTCTCCGCTCTTTTTCCCGTTACAGACGATCCGTTCGATTTTCGTCCCTTTGAGTAAAGAAGGAATGTCGTTCGGGACGGCGTCTTTGATTGACGCGTCCGAGGAACCGGTCACCCTGCACGACTTGATGACGTCGGAGAGGGCGATATGCTTTTCTTTTAACAGAGCCTTCTTCTCCTCCACGGTCTTGAACTCTTTTCCGCCGTTATAGAGGACGGAAAGGATCTGGAAGAAGCGGTTCTTCGGATTCCCGTAATAGAAAAGGTTCTTCCGCGAAAGGACGGAAGGGAAAGACCCGAGGACGAGGATCCTCGAATCTTCGAATACGAACGGAGGGAACGGATGAAGGAGGCTTTGTTCTTCCATACCGTCCCTATTATAGGGGAAAGACCTTTAGAAGAGGTTTTTTTCTTTATCTATCAGGAGAATTCGGATAAACTTGAGATATATGAGAATGATCCAGTACATCGGGAAAGTCGGAACGAAGAGTTTTGACGAACTGAAGCTGAACGAAATCGACTTCGCCTTCCTCGCCTGGGCAAGCTACCTCGGTTTCCCTTCTCTCTACGAAAAGGAGGGTTCCCCTTTCGTCTTGGGCAAATCGACCTTCCGCGATTTCTCTTCCCAGAAAGGAAAAACCATCCGCGTCCTTTTAAAGGACGTCCTTTCGGATAAGGAGAACTTTCCCTTCGCTTACTCGTATTTCTCTTCGGAACGGTATAAAGACGTCGTCTTAAAGGAATACCGCGTCGTCGAGAGCAAGAAGGATCGGATCCAGTACGGGGCGTTCCTTTTCGAAGTCAGGAAGGACCTCTATGTTCTTTCTTTCCGCGGGACGAATCTGAATCTCTACGGCTGGGAAGAAGACTGCAACATGCTTTTAGGCGACATTCCTTCCGACGCTTTGGCCGTCGAGGATCTGAAACGGATGGAAAAAGACGTTCCCGTGAACGCCAGGCTCGTCTTATGCGGACACTCTAAGGGCGGGCATCTCGCCCTCTACGCGCCTTTATACGTGCCTACTCAGGTGCAGGACCATATCGAAGCCCTCTATTCCTTCGACGGGCCGGGCGCTTACGCCCCTTTAAACGGGCATCCTTCCTTCGCGCGGGTGAAGAACAAGATTCATAAATTCGTCCCGGTCAACGACTGGATCGGAGGGCTTTTAATGGACTATAAGGACGGCGTGCAGATCGTGAACGCAAAAAAAGGAAACGGGATCGCACAGCACTCGGTGATGACCTGGTTCATCAAAGGGAACGCCTTCGAACGGAAGAAAGAACGCACAAAGTCCTCGTACGTCCTCGAGAAGACCTTCGACGAATGGGTGTATTCCTACGACAGCAAAACCAAGAAGGAAGTCATCGCCGGGCTTTCCTACTTCCTCGACGAATGCGGTTTTAAGAAGATTTCCGACTTCGGGGAGGACTTCCTTTCCCAGATGCGCTCGCTATTGACCATCTCGAGTAAATCCGATAAGAACGGACGCGGCCTCTTTTTCAAAGCCACCAAGGAATTCGCACGGAGATACATCCGGAATTATTTCTCGTATAAGAAAGAGAGGAAGGAAGACTTTCCTCTATTAAAGAGGAGAAAACCGTCCCTCTAAAAAAGGAGGCCGTATGAAAGACTACTCCGTTGAAGAAATCGTGAAGATTGGAAAAGAAGGATATACGCTCGAAAATTCCGGGAAGAAAGCCGTCGTCCTCATCCACGGCTTCTCCGGTTCCCCCGCGGACCTCATCCCGGCCCGCGATGCCCTCTTCGAAGCCGGATACACCGTGATCTCGTATCCGTTAAAAGGCCATACGACCAAGCCCGAGGATCTAGTCGGCACGCATTACAAAGACTGGTACGCTTCCGCCGAGAAGGTCTTTTTGGCCGCCCAATCAAAATATAAGGACGTCTATCTTGTCGCCCACTCGATGGGCGGATGCATCTCCGCCCTGCTCGCCTCGAAATATAAAGTGAAGGCGATGGCCCTCTACGAACCGGCGTTCTCCTTTACGAACAGATTCATGTATTTCTCATATTTTCTCAAACATTCGAAAAAGACGGTCACCTGGAGCGCGGATTCCTACCCGGACGGAAACGAGAAGTTCTTTGCCGGTTCGTCCGGTTCGTTCTACTGCTGCACCCTGAACGATTTAAGGATTCTCTCCAAGAAATCGAGACAGTGCGAGAAAAAGATTCAAACGCCTTCTCTCTTCTTCTGGTCCAGGGACGATCCGGTCGTCTCGCTTAGCGGCATGGAACAGTACATGAAGAAAGTACCTTCTGAAAAAAAGGAACTCGTCATCCTCAAAAAAGGCGCCGGAGGACACAACATCCAGTTCGGAAGAGACCGGAAGGAAGTGTTCTCTAAGACGCTCGAATTCTTCAAGTCCGCCGAATGACCGAAAATCATGATCCATGAGTAAAAGGGTTCCCCGCGCCGGGAACCCTTGATCATTCAATCCGAAACAAATGATGAACTATTGCGCTTCCTTGTACGCGGCTTTATCCGCCTCCTTCAGTTCGTACGCCCTGGTCGCGTCCGTCCCGTAACGGAACGAGACGGAGAAATGGGCCGAGACTTCGTTGACCGTGAAGTTATAGAGCTGCGAAGCGGACGAAGGATCTTCCGAAGACGTCGAGGTGAGACTATAATCCACGGTGAAATTCTTGAGGGCGAATCCCGCCGAGAAGCTCACCGGCAAATAGTCCGGAGCGAGGACCAGCCGCGCCGAGGCGGATAAGACCGCGTTCTTAGCCGGAGTCAGCTTCGTCTGGAAGGTCCCGCTTTCGGTCGTCAAGCCGAAATTCGGAGTGATGTTCCCCAATTCGGAAATCCCGTCTTTGCCCGCCTTCGAGGCGTAGGCCGGATTCCCTATGGCGTCGAAGACGATGTTCCCGTTTTTCATCGTGCCGACGGAGACGAGGAACGGCGTGTCTTCGGAGGCTTGTGAACCGAGCTTCATCGTCTTCTCAATCCAGTGGTCGAACGCCTTCTTCGTGGAGTCGCTCATCGGCGGAATGTTCTCGTACCCGTCGAGCGAATCGAGTCCGACGGATAAGGCGATATCCTTCTTGAAAGCGGCGAAGCCGTAATCCGCGCGTTTGACTTTATTTCCTTTCGATCCTTTCAGTGTCTGTCCGCTCACGGACTGCGTCGTGGATACCGTGTATCCGTAATACGCCGCGTCGGAGATTTCCCCGTCGAACTCGGCTTCGAGCCCGACCTTCGTCGAAGCGTTCGCGGTGTTCGCCGAAGTTCCTAATAAAGAAGATAGATCGGCCACGGCCGTATAACTTCCTCCGGCCTTGGCGGAGATGTCCGCGGCTTTGATGTCGTCCGTATCGAAAGCCGAAGCGGATCCTTTCACCGAGAAGCTTCCTTTTACGGAAGTCGAGCCCAAACCGCCCGCGGCCGTCCCGCTTCCCAGTCCGACAAAACCGGAAGAAAGAGATACATCCACATTTGCCCCGGCGTTAAAATCCGCGGCGTACGCTTTCTTCTCCGGCAGCTTGACGTTCCCGTCCTCGTAGTCCTTCTTGATCGAATCGGCGGTCGCTTTCGCCTCCTCGGGCGGCAAAGCCGTCACCGAATCCCCCTGGGCGCAGCCGGTTACGACCAGCAGTGCGGCGGCGGGAAGCAAAACAAATTTACGATTAATCATGGATAGATTAACCCCTCCTACCCATTATTTTAAATGCGGAAAAGTGGAAGTCAACAGAAAGGAATAAAAGATTTTCGCACGAAATCTTTGCAAATTTCTTTTATTTTATCTAAAAAATTCATTCGGATTTCCGGCCTCCCCTTTCCTACCGAAGAGGCGTTGATCGATCATTCCGTCCTTTCCGCCGATCAATTCCCGACCTTATGATTCATGAATTTCCTTCCCTATTTCGAACCGCAAAAAAAAGAGCCGTCGGGATATTCTTCCGTTCGGATCGGATATCCGGCAGCTCCCTCTTCTTCATTTTATCGGATCATCTAAGAAGAACTATTTCTCTTCTTTATAGGCGGCCTTATCTTCGTCCTTCAGTTCGAAGGCTCTCTTTGCTTCGTTCCCGTAACGGAACGAGACCGAGACGTTCGCGGAGATTTCCTTCACGGAGAACGAGTAGGAATAACCCGCGTTCGCGCTTTCCGTAGAGACTTTCATGGTGGCGGCCACCGTGTAGTTCTTGACGGTATATCCCGCCGTGAAGCTCACCGGCAGATAGTCGCTTCCTAGAACGAGGCGCGCCGTGGCGGATAAGACCGCATTCTCGCCCGGAGTAAGGGTCATCTCATAAGATCCTTCCGAGGCCGAGGCACCGGTATCCGTGCCGACGTCTCCCATCCGGGAGATGCCGTCCTTGGCGGCTTTCGAGATATACGCCGGATTGCCGACGGCGTCGAAGACGATGTTTCCGTTCTTCATCGTGCCGACCGTGATCAGGTACGGCGTGTCTTCGGAAGCCTCCGTGCCGATTTTCAGCTGCTCGTCGATCCAGCCGTTCAGGGATTTCTTGGCTTCCTCGGGCAGCGCCGGGATCTTGGTGAGCCCGTCGAGCGAATCGAGTCCGAAGTAAGAAGCGATCTGCGTCTTGAACGCGGAGAAAGAATAATCCGAAACCTTCACTTTCTCGCTCTTGGCGGACGAACTCGACATGCCGTTCACTTCGTTCGTGGTCGAAACCTTATAGCCGTAATATTCGGCATCGGAAATCTCGCCCTGGAGTTCGGAGTCGAAGCCGATCTTCTGCGAAGCGCTCGAGGCGTCCGTCTGGGTGCCTAAGACCGAAGAAAGGTCATAGGACATCGCGAGGTTCCCGCTCGCCTTGGCGGAAAAATCCGCGGCCTTCACGCTGTCCGTATCGAAAGCCGAAGCGGAACCGCTTGCCGACACGCTTCCTTTCACGTCCGTACCGGCAAGTCCGCTGATAAGTGAGTCCCCGCCGATCGAGGAACCGCCCGCGCGCATGGTGATGTCCAGGTTCGCGCCGGCTTCGAAGTCGGCCGAGAAAGCCTTGAAGTCCGGCAATTTGACGTTTCCTTCCTCGTAGTCGGTCTTAATCGAATCGGCGGTCTTCTTCCCTTCTTCCGGGGTCATCGCCGCAACAGAATCCCCCTGTCCGCAGCCGGTCAGAACCAGCAGCGCGGCGGCAGGTAACAATACAAGTTTCTTTTTCATCATGATGAGAGTTCCCTCCTACCCTTTATTCTAAGGACGGAATCCGGGATGTCAACGATACAGAAACAAATTTCTGTATAGGATTTGACGAGAATTTCTTTAGCCTCGTGGAAAGACGGAGCAGAAGTCTTTTCCGCGCTTCTTAAAACCCGTTTTTCCGTCCCGAAAGACGCGCATCGGGGTGTTTCTAACCTCTCCGAGGCAGCTTTTCTTCATACTTCCCCGGTGGTTCCTCAGCTCTCGGGCGCTTTTATTTTTCTCTTCATTCCATCAAAAAAGGGAAAGCCGCAGCCTTCCCTTTTAAGAGAAAGAATGTCTCTATAGATTACTTGACGTACGCCTTCAGGAGGATGTCGTTCAGAGAATCGATGAACTCCTTCTTGTTCTCGACCTCGAACCCTTCGAGCATCATCGCTTCGTCGTAGAGGACGGAGGAGATCTTGCTTACTTCCTTCTCGTCGGTGATGTTCTTCACCGCGTTGAAGAGCGGATGGTCCGGATTGATCTCGAGCACTTTCTGGGCCTTCAAAGCCTGCTGCTCCCCGTTCCGCACCTGCGGATTCTCCTCGTTGATGACGTTCGCCATGTTCATCGAGATGCCTTCCTTGCTCGAGAGGCACACCGGCGCGTCGACGAGCTTGTTCGAGAAGACAACGTCGTCGACCTTCCCTTTCAAAGAGGATTTCACGTCATCGAGGAAGCGGCGGTAATCCGTCGAGAGCTGTTCGAGCTTCTTCTTTTCCTCCTCGTTCTGTTCGTCCTTGGATTCGGTCGTGATGTTCTTGAACGGCTTGTCCTTATACGAATTCATCATGGAGAACGTGAACTCGTCGAGGCTCGAGGCGCACAGCAGGACGTCCGTGCCGTCCTTCCTGTATTTCTCGAGCTCCGGAAGCATCCGGATCATCTCGAGCGTGCGGCCCGAGGCGAAATAAATGTTCTTCTGCCCTTCCTTCATCTTGGAGACATAGTCTTCGAGCGAGATTTTCTTATCCCCGCTGTTCAACGAAGGATAAATCAGCAGATCCTGTAAAGAATCCTTCTTGACACCATAGGAAGAATAGATCCCGAACTTGACGAAATCACCGTAGACGTTGAAGAACTTCCCGTACTTCTCCGGATCGTTCTTCTGGATGTCCTTCAGTTTCTCGACGATCTTCTTCTCGATGTTGTTCGCGATTTTGTCTAATAACGGCGTCTTCTGCAGCATCTCGCGCGAGATGTTGAGGTTCAGATCGTCCGAATCCACAAGGCCCCTTATGAACTTCAGATAATCCGGGACGAGCGCCTTGTTCTTATCCTCGATGAAGACGCCCTTGGCGTAGAGCTGGAGACCCTTCTCGTAATTCTCCGAATAGAGGTTATACGGCGCGTGGGCGGGGATGAAGATCACCGCTTCGTATTCCATCATGCCTTCCGCCTTGATGAATAAGGACACCAGCGGATCCTCGTAATCGTTGAAGCGGGTCTTGTAGAACTCGTTCAGATCCTTGTCCGTGACGTCCTTCTTCGCTTTCTTCCAGAGCGGGACCATCGAGTTCAGGACCTCGTTCTTCACGACGTCCTTGTATTTTCCTTCGATCGGTTTGCCGTCCTTATCGAGTTCCGGCTCGGACGAATGAACGTCCATCCGGATCGGGTAACGGATGAAGTCGGAATACTTCTTCACCAGTTCGCGGATCTTGTATTCGTCGAGATATTCCGAATACTTGACGTCATCGGTGTCGTCCTTGAGATAGACCCGAACGAGCGAGCCGGAATCCTTTTTTTCCTTCCAGTCGGTGTCCTCAATCGTATAGGTGTCGACCCCGTCGGAAGAGAAGAGGTAGCTCTCCCCTTTAAGATCCTTCGTATAGACTTCGACTTTCTTGCCGACCATAAAGGCGCTATAAAACCCGACGCCGAACTGTCCGATGATGTCGATGTCCTCTTCCTTCTTGTCCTTGGCTTCCTTGAGTTTTTCTAAGAACTCCTTCGAGCCGGAACGGGCGATCGTCCCGAGGTTCTTCTCGAGGTCGTCTTTCGACATGCCGATGCCGTCGTCCTCGATTTCGATGTACTTCTGTTCCTTATTGATCCTGATATCAATCCTATAATCCTTCTGGGGCAAGGTCCCGTTCGAGGAATAAGCCTCGAACTTGTATTTGTCGATCGCGTCCGACGCGTTCGAAATCAGTTCCCTTAAAAAGATCTCCTGGTTCGAATAAATCGAATTGATCATCAGGTTCAGCAGTTCCTTCGATTCGGTCTGAAACTTTTTTTCTTCCTTCATCCGTTATTTCCTCCTTCGAATCCGAACTCTATTATAATCGCTTTCTTAGCACTTGCAAGTTATGAGTGCTAATTTCTTCCGAAAGTGAAAAATGACGGCAAAATCCGTAACGCAGGCACAAAAAGAAATCTTTGACTTTAAAAACAAATGTGTTCATAAAATCCCTTATTTCAAGCGCTTTTTCTAAATATTTCCTTGCTTCCTGTAAATTCTTGGAAACGCTTTCAGAAAGAGAGGACGTGCCGAAACCTGTTTTCAGCCCGTATAATAGACGCGTAGAAAGTCGTATAAGCAAGTGATATGGTCTTGCGTTTCTACCTCGGATCCGTAAAGTCCGATGCTACGGCGTGAAGTAAGAAAGAAAAAGGTATTCTGCGTGCAGCGCTCTTTTCGTTTTTTCGTTTTTCTTTTTTACTTTTCTACCGGTACCATTAGAAGCCATTATTTTTGAAAGGGGGTTATCGCAAAAATGGACGCTTCTACCAGTACGACTGCTGAACAGCAGTCCTTCGATGCCTGGCAGCCGAAGACAGGTTTCGGAAGATTCTTAGACCGTTACTTCGGAATTTCGAAATCCGGTTCGTCGATCATCAAGGAACTCGTCGGAGGGTTGGTCATCTTCCTCGCGATGTTCTACATTCTTCCGCTGAACTCCAACATGCTGTCGTCTGATTGGGCTGGAATAATCACAGCCGGAACCGACACCGCCAACATCCGCTGGGTCAACGGGGTCGAACAGATTCTTCTCTACGGCGACGTCTGGGCCACGGTCGATCAGGTCCGCGCCGCGGTCTTCGCCGCCACGGCCGTCTCGGCCGGCATCACGACGCTGATCATGGGCTTCTACGGCAAGCTCCCGGTCGGCCTCGCGTCGGGTCTGGGCATCAACTCCTTGATCGCCTACACCATCATGCTCGGCATGGGCTACAACTTCGCCCAGTCCATGACGATCGTCCTCATTGACGGCGTCTTATTCCTCATCATCTCGCTCACTCCGCTCCGCGGCTGGATCGTCCGCGCGATTCCGAAGTCCCTGAAGTTCGCCATCTCCGCCGGTATCGGTTTCTTCATCGCCTTCATCGGCCTGCAGAACACCGGCATCATCCGTGACGGCGCGACGTTAGTCACCCTTGGCGACTTCACAGAGCCTTCGGTTATCATGGGTTTAGTCGGCGTCATCCTCGTCCTCGTCCTCTCTTCCATCCCGACCGATAAGAAGGTCGGCTTCTGGATCAACAAGTTCGCCGTCATCATCTCCATCGTCGTGATGGGCATTGTCTGCGGCATCATGGGACAGTGCGGCGTCGCGGGCCTCTCTGGCTTCTACGATTCCTCCTATCACATCTCCAACATCGGTAACTTCGGCAAGATCTTCGGCTGCTGCTTCCGCGGCTTCGACGTCTTCGCCCACCCGATGTCCTACGCCCTCATCTTTACGCTCTTATTCGTCGACTTCTTCGATACCACCGGCACGCTGGTCGGCGTCGAAGCCGGCGCGGGCTACGTCGATAAGGACGGCAACATCACCGTCAACGACCAGCCGGCCATGGTCACCGACGCGATCGGCACCGTCTTAGGCGCCGTCTGCGGTACCACCACCGTCACTTCGTTCGTCGAATCCACCACCGGAGTCGCCGCCGGCGCGAGAACCGGCTTGGCCGCCGTCGTCACCGGCATCCTGTTCTTACTCTCCTTACTCATCTATCCGGGACTCTCGATGTTCTCTTCTTCCGCCGTCACGGGTTTAGCGCTCGTCTACGTCGGCGTCTGCATGTTCAAGAACCTCGAGTCCATCGAATGGAAAGACTGGATCGCCGTCGGTTCGGGCTTCATCACCTGCTTAATCATGTGCGTCGCCTACTCCATCTCGGACGGCATCGCCTTTGGGTTCATCTCCTACACGATCATGACCCTGGTCGCGGGCAAGTTCAAGAAGAGCGACATCACCGTTGCCTGTGTCTCTGTCGCGTTCATTGCGATTTACATCGTCAAGTACGTGACCGGTCTCGCCGGTTAACTTCTTACACCGCTGCACAGCATACCTTGGAAGATCCGCCGCGAGGCGGGTCTTTTTTTCCCCTTTAAAATATTTTTCCCTCCCTTGATAAGGAATAGATTCGCCCAAAGGAAAAGCCGCGGAGCGCATCCGCGGCTCTTCTTTCTTTAAGATTCGGAACTAATCCTCGATGGCGATCTTGATCTTCAGATCGCTTAAAGGATAGGTCGCGCAGGCGTGGACGTAATTGTACTTCTTGTCCGCCGCGCGTCTCCCGTCGCCTTCTTTGGCCACGAAGAACTGTCCTTCGAGGACCTTCAGGCGGCAGAAACCGCAGGCGCCCGAACGGCAGCGCGTGTGCGGCTTGAAGCCGGCGCGTTCCAAAGCGACTTCGATCGGTTCGGAAGCTTTCGCTTCGATGACGTCCTCGTGGATGCCGCGAACGACCGTCATCTTGTAGACGTCGTTGATGTGCCCGGCCGGATATCCTTCATCCTTCGAAATGTCTTTCGGCGCGCCGAAGACTTCCATGCGGATTCTTCTTTCCGGAACGTTGAGCGAGGCGAGTTCCTTCTGGTCGAACAGATACATCGGCAGCGGGCCGCAGACGAAATACGTCGTCTTTCCGTTGGACGGATCCTGATCGACGGAATAATTTTTGATGATGTCGCGGTTGATGAAGCCCTTCTCGTCTCCCGGAAGGAGTTCCTCCCCTTCCCCAGAGATGACGTTCACGAACTTCACTCTCGGGCAGGCTTCGCTCACCGCCTTCAGCTGTTTCTCGAGGATGATGTCCTTATGCGAGACCGAGCCGTAGAGAATCGTCAGATTGACGTCGAGCGTCCCGTGGGCGATTTCCTGCGCCATCGAATAGAACGGTGTGATGCCCGAGCCGCCTGCGAGGGCGACCACGTCTTTCGAGTCGCGCAGAGGTTCGACGTGGAACTGCCCGAGCGGCAGATGGACGTCGTACTTATCGCCGACCTTTGCGTTGGCGTAGAAATAGGACGAGATGAATCCCTGTCCCGGGCGTCCGTTCCTGACCGTGACGGCGAAATACGGATGTTCGCCCGTGCGGGCCTGGTACGGGGCCGAGCAGATGGAATACGGACGGTTCGTGCGGGTCTTCCCGACAGTGAACTCGATCGAGACGTATTCCCCGGCCTCGAACGGCGGGAGTTTCTCCCCTCCGACCGGTTCGAACGTGATCATGCGCGCGGTCGGGGAGACGTCCTCGACCTTGGTGATGACGACGTGCGTCGTGTCCGGATGGAGTTCGTCCTTCAGGGCGCGGATTGGATCGTTGTAGGTGTTGTCGCTCGAAGCGTTCTTAATGAGTTCGTTTCTTCTCTTCGTGACGCGCGAAGAACCGAGCAGGTCCTTCAGCAGTCCTTTGACTCTGTATTTCATTTACTTGCCCTCCTTCTCTTCCTTTTCCCAGGTTTCCACGACCGTCGCGGCGATGCGGCCGTTCTTGATGTTGACGGCCATACCGTCGCCGGCCAAAGCCGCCGAGGACGCCCAGGTCAGGTGCTTGATGTAGTGTTCCTTGCCGTACGAATCGAGACGGGCGACGATCGAATCGTCCATGGAGTGCTGGTAGCCGTAGATGCCGCCGAGGTACTGTCCGGAATAATGCGAGACCGTGACCGGGGTCTGGACCTCAATTTCGACGATGTGCTGGGACAGATCGACCCCGAGGTACTTCGAGACGTGGTCGAGAAGTTCCTTGGCGTACTTTCTCTTGACCTCGAAATAGTCGTCCGCCTTCACGTTGAAGAACGAAGAAGGCAAAGGGAGTTCGGTGATCGAAATCGACGTCATGCCCTCCGGAACGGCCTTCGGGTTAGCGTAGTTGAGGCAGATGGTCGTCAGATAGTGCCAGCCGCCGAGGTGCTCGCCTTCCCTCCAGAACTCGTCCGTGTCGAAATGGATGTCCGAATCGAAGACGGAGTAATCGTGGATGTTGAGTTCTTCCGGTCTCTTGTCGAGGATGGCCACGACCGAAAAGGTCGAGACGCCGATCTTGCGTGCCCGGTAGAGCTTAACCGCCGCTTCGGGAACTTCGCTCTTCGGCTCGATCATGTTCGAATAGACCGCGTCCGGATAGACGCCCGAGATGACGTAGGTCGCGTGGATCTCGTCCCCGCGCTCCGTGCGAACGCCGTAGGCCGTGCCGTCCTTGACGAGGATCTTGCTGACGCGCTGGGAGAACTCGGTCTGGACGCCGAGCTGGTTGCAGCGTTCGAGCATCGCCACGGACATGCCGTGCGAGAAATCGCTCGCGACGTAGGAACCTCCGGTCATGTAGTCGCCCATCAGGAAGCCGTAGATGGTGAACGGCAGGGACGAAATCGGCTGTCCGACGTAGATCCAGTACGCCGAAAGGACGTCCTGGATCTTCTGCGGGATGCCCATCGAATCGAGGACCTCCTTGGTCGAGTAACCGGCCGTCATAGCCAAAGCCTTGTGTTTGGTCGCCAGTTCGAGCTTGGACGCCGTGTGGTCGTTCAGGTACTCGATGGATTCCATAATCTCTCGGCATTCCTTGAGGAGGTTATCGACCTTCTCCTGCAGATCGACGTCCGGGAATTCCTTCTGATAGGCCGCGGCGATTTCCTTGGCCGCGACATAGACGCCGTCCTTATCCGTGCCGGCGTGCAGGACGATGTCGATGTTGTCCGGCTTGACCAGAAGGCGGTAGGCCTCCGGGACGCGCAGCCAGTCGATCACGACCTTCATGTCGTCAAGGTATTTGCCGATGCCGAGCCGCGCCTCTTTCGGGCCAATCGACATCATTTCGTGGAGGGTGGCCTCCATCTCGATGCCGTTGCGGACGAACGAAGTCGCCAGTCCGCCCGGCAGGTTGTGCTGTTCGAGGACGAGGACCGATTTGCCGTCGCTCGCGAGCTTCATCGCCGCGGACATTCCGGCCAAGGAAGCGCCGATGATGATGACGTCGTAGCGGTCCCTGTAGAACTTGATCTTTTCTTCAGGCATGATTCCTGTTCCTTTCTTTTCTCAAAAAAGCAAGGGACGAGTGACTTTCGTCCCCTGCGCTTTTCCAAACGGATCGTTTAGAAGAATCTTTCGACCAGATCGTGCGAATACTCGACGGTCTCGTCCATGTCGCCGAACGCCATGATCTCGCCGGCATAGTACGTGTTGTTCTTACCCTGCATGGCTTCGACCTTGTCGTACCAGCCTTCCTGGTAATCCTTGGTGTAGATGTGCGGGAAGTAGTAGGACTGGAACTTGTAGAGGATGTCTTCCTTGCCGTCTTTAACAGCGATCGGAGAGCCCACCTTCTTCATATCCTCGGAGACGTTCATCAGGCCCTGTTCATAAGAGATTTCCTTGCCGCCATTGACCTTGGAGTGGTGACGTAAGATATAGGAGACAATCGGCTGATCCTTTTCGCCTTCCCACCTTCTGTAGTAGACCATAACGTGGCCGAGCTTTTCCGGCACCATGTTGTCGACCAGGTAGTAGGAGACATCCGGATAGTGTTCCGGATCGACGTGGAACGCCTCGGTGTCGTAGCGTTCGTAATCGATCTTGGAGAAGAGCGCTTTCTCTTCGTCGTTGACGTCGAGCCAGGTGTCGAGCGACTTCGTGAACGGATTGTTAATCGGAGTCTTCTCGGTCGCGATCTGCAGCGGCGCGGTGATGATGATCTTGTCGAAGACCTCGTCTTGTCCGTTGACCGTCACGGTGACCTTGTCGCCGCGGACGACCTTCGAGATGTCCGAGTTCAGAACCGCCGGGTGGAGCAGCTTCCTGTTGAGCGCTTCGTAGATCGACTGGGTTCCGTCCTTCCAGGTCCATAAGTTGACCGCGACGAAGTTCATCATCGTCTGGAAGTCGAGATACTTCAGGACGTACGCCGCCGGAATCTCGTCGAAATAGCCGTAGCCGAACGAGGTGAACGGCTGGATCCAGACTTCCTGGACCAGCGGGACTCCGTTCTTCTCGCAGAATTCCTTGAACGGAAGAGCCAGATCCTTCAGGTTCGGGTTCTCGCCGGAAACCGGTTCGCGCCCTTCGGTGACCGCGAAGCCTTCGTAGCGGCCTTCGGCGACGCCGCGGTGTCCGCAGACGTCGTAGCCTTTATATTTGGTCTCGAGGATGTGTCCGAATTCGACGATCTGCTTCTGCAGCTTCTTTAAGTGCAGGGCCGCCTTCGGATGTTTGAAGAAGAACTTCGCCGGGCTCTTCAGAGCGTCCGCGGTGTCCCAGCGGTAGTCCGGACGGCCGTCCGGATACTTGTAGTTGCGGTTCAGTTTCGGGCCGTTGTGCTCGACGCCCGCGAACTTTTCGATATCGTGGACCGCGTAGTAGGACGGAACGCCCATGATGGCGCCCATCTCGTAACCCTTTCCGTTATAGACCGGCGAATGGCACTTGCCACCGACGTGATCGGTTCTTTCATAAATCACGTAGTTCTTGTATCCCTTCAGTTCGAGATACATGCCAGCGGATAATCCGGCCGGACCGCCGCCGATGATGGCAATTCTTTCGTTCTTGTCTTGAGACATTTTGGTTTCCTTTCTTGAAAATTCGTTGTCAACTGACTGGGATATTATACGCTAAAAATTATCAATTGTTTGATAATCCCTTAATAAATGAATGTTTTTTGATTTCGCACCTTTTATACTAGTGGTGTGAACAGCGGAGGCGGAAATGGTCCAAAAATTCAGAAGTTTTCGAGAATTGTCCCGTGAAATCGGGAAATATCCGACCCGGATCGTGCTGGAGTTTCTTCCGGTCGGTTCGGACGCGGTCCAAGTCGTCACCGCGGAGGAATGGCTAGAAAACGTCGATGCGGCCAAAATAAAACTCTTGACAATCGGTGTTTCCCGCCTCGCCCTCATCCTCGATAAAACGCCGGAGCTTCTCTACGATATGGTCGCCGCTCTGGAGCTCGGAATCACGCTTGCCATCCTCGACCCGCACGACCCAATCGAGAAGCTTAAAGAACAGCTTCTGACCTTCGGTCCTGAGAAAATCATTCTCCAGGAAGAAGACTACGAAGAGGACGAATTAAAAGAACTGAATTCGACGCTGCAACCCTGGCACGTTCTGACCTCTTTGGAGCGCGAAGGGGACGCGGTCTTCTTCACTTCCGGGACGAGCGGACCGTCGAAAGGCGTCGTGCTCTCCTCTATGTCCTTACTGGCTTCGGCCTACTGCGGGCAGTGCAAGCTCGCCTGCTCGGAAGAAGACGTCATCCTTTCTTTGCTTCCGCTCAGCCACGTCTTCGGGTTCATCTGCACCTTTCTATGGCCGCTCTGCTACGGTTCGGCGATTGCCCTCGGGCGCGGGGCGCGGTATTTTTCGCTCGACCCGAAGGTCTTCCACCCGACGATCCTTCCTCTGATTCCGGCCCAGATTCCGTTCCTGATGAAAACAGACGCGTTCAACGAGGAATGCAAGACCGTCCTCGTCGGGGCGGGAAACCTCGGGAAGGCGGCGATGACCATGCTGAAAAGGGAAGGCATCCGCCTCGCCCTCGGGTACGGACTGACGGAGACCGCTTCGGGCGTAGCCATCTCGGTGAATTCCCTAGCCCCCTACGAGCTCGAACCCTGCCCGGGCAACCGGTTCCGCCTCGACGAAGGGGGACGGCTTCTGATCCGCTCGGACTCGATTATGAAAGGCTATCTTGTCGGAAGAAAACTGATCCCAGTCGAGCTCGATAAAGACGGATACTTCCGCACGTCGGACTTAGCCGAAATCGACGGAAAAGGAAATATACGGATCTTAGGAAGGAGCGACGACGTGCTCGTGCTCCCTAACGGGACGAAGGCCGACGCCGCGAAGATCGAGCTCGATCTGTCCTCGTACTTCCCTTCCCTCGATTTCGCCGTCGGACTGAAGGACGGCGTCCTGACGTTCTTCTACCATTCCGAAGAGGACATGGACGCGGAGATCGGGCCGAAGCTGAGCAAATACAATGAGGCGCAGCCGATCTATGCTAGAATTATCGGCGTAGAAAAAGAAGAACGGAAGCTGCCGCGGACCAAGACGATGAAGATCCGCCGCTATCTGCTGAAGTAGAGAAAAAGGAGAAGCAGAGAACCATGAGCGAAGCGTTAACCCCGAAACAGGAAGCCATCTACCGGAAAGTCGTCCAGCTGATCAACGATTACGTCCCCGACATCACCAAGGGCGAGAAGCTGACGATCGACAGCAACATCAACCAGCCAGGTTCGGTCGATTCGATGGGTTTCATCCTGATCGTCTCCAAGCTGGAGGCGGCCTACAACATCCGCATTCCGGACCACATGATCAACAAGCTTTCGACCGTGCGCGACGTCGTCCTCTACATCGATAAGAAGACGAAGTAAAAGAATTGTAATCACAAAGAAATCCCGCTTCCGGCGGAGGATTCTGAAAAGGATTCCCGCTGATATGTACCCATCTAATTAGACTACGTTGAAATCATCATATCACAAACTCAGATGCTAGATGTCTCCTGAACTGTTCAGGAGACATCTTTAGTCTGAGCTTGATGCGCTTCGTGTTATA
>Ga0256406_1001467_pt1 | contig 37970 bp, 26 predicted proteins | sample RumenRJG_03DNA_FD_185986 | JGI IMG/M metagenome (GOLD analysis project Ga0256406, IMG submission 185986) | Bovine rumen microbial communities from Lethbridge, Alberta, Canada - RJG_03 | ecosystem: Host-associated > Mammals > Digestive system > Stomach > Rumen | place: Canada: Alberta | collected... | reverse complement strand
TCCCAGATAACGTAGGTCTGAGCTTTGACCATACGGTCAACGCAATCGAAGACCTTGAGCTTATCAACCGGGCTTACAGGAAAGAAAACAGACAAGGTCTGTTTCTTTCTCTGCAAGCCCCGCTCAAGCCGTTAGGCTTGGACGGGGTAATTGACCTTCTCAGCAGCTTTCTTGCCGTGCTTTGTGACGCATCTGCTGAAATCAGCAAAGAAATCTTCAGACATAGTTTTTCCTCCTGTCTTGTATGCCGTTTTACTGAATGCAGGCATCCGTTAGCCGGATGTGGCCGCAGGATTTCCTGCTACAGACAGTATGCCAGATTTCCGGCACCCGGCGATTTTTTTTGATTTTTTTTCAGCCGAATGCAAAAAAAACAGCCGGTCTCATAAAAAGACCAGCCGTTTTTGTTTTTGTTCCGCTTATACGACGCACGGATCGCCGTTCCGATCGCGTTCAATCGTCACGCGGCAGGCCCGGACGGATTCCCTGGCGTAAGGCTTTCCGTTAATCAGAAAATACATCTCGCCCCGCGGGATCAGCTCGCCGTAAGCGTCCGTAATCGTTTTATCGTCCGCGCATGCCGTCCGCTCGTCAAGCGACCGTTCGGAGAACAGACATTCGTCGAGGCTGTACGCCTCCTCTCCCTCGTAGAGTTCCCGTCCGTCTATGTCTGTCAGTTCTTCCGCGTCGAAACACCCATCGTTTCCCATTTTTTATTCCTCCTGTATGTTCCAGATGTGGATGACTTGTTATCATCCACAGTATGCCGGAACAGGAGAATTTCAGACGCCATACCACGCGACGCCCTCGTATCGCCATCCGAGCGACACGAGCCAGTCGCGCTCGTCTGTACTGACGGTTTCGTGGTGCGCCCCGGCTCCCGTGCAGTTCGGGTTGTACAGACGGTACACCGGAATGCGGCACTGGCTGTCAGACAAAAACGCGACGCCTTCGTACCGCCATCCAGCTCCTACCAGAATATCCCGTTCGTCCGCGCTGCACGTATAGTGATGATCTCCCGCGTTCGGGTTATACAGCCGGTAGACGGACGCGCCGGATGAAACGGGAGCCTGCCACGCCTCGGCCTCATACCGCCACCCGGCATTTACCAGGGCATCCCGCTCACCGCTGCTTCCCGTAAAGAAGTGCTCGCCGCTGTTCGGATTGTAGAGGCGGTAGACCGGCGTCGCGGCTTCTCCGACAACAGCGGACGAAGGCGATCCGCTGCCGGAAACCCCGGCGTACTGCTGAATCCATGCCGCGCACAAGGCATGCCGGCTCCAGTATTTACTGTCTCCCACCTGGTTGTTGTTCGACGTATCCGCCTGATCTTCTTTAAGGGACGCCAGAACAGAGGAAACAGACCATGTCCCGGACGCCTTCGCGCGGGCCATAATGCGGTCGGCGGCCTTCTTTCCGCCGAGGTGCCGGATCTCGCAGTCCATCATGACGGAGCCGGGTTCCGTTGTCCAATCCCGGGCGCAGTCCTGCGCATATCCCTGCATGATTTCATCAAACATCTGATCCTGCACGGCCTTCCCCGTATCAGTCGCGATCAGTGCGATCAGGGTCTGCTGCTCTTCCGCTGACGGATTCCATCTGGTCTGCACCCAGTCGAAGGCAAGCGCCTTCGCTATTTGTCCATTGGGGTCAAGGGCGGCAAACGTGGACGGGTCTGTCTCCCTGATCCGCCGGATCAGCGTCTCCGCCTGCGTTCCGTAAAACTGCGGCCAGCCGAGCGTGACCGTCACTTCGAGGGAGCTGTTCGTATACGGCCCCGCGTAAGCCGCGTACCGGCGCTGCCCGTAGACCTGCCCGCCCGACTCGACGCCGCCGATGATGTTCCGAAGCACGGTGTACTGTGTATCCGTCAGAACCGTGTCTGCTTTCGCGCTGACCGGGCAGATCCACAGGAGAGCCAGAAGAAGCAGGGCAAACCGCAGTCCTGCCATGAAGATATGGTTTCTGTTTATTTGTATTCCATGATTGCGCATACATTTTCTCCTTTCGCGCTTTTCTACTGTAGATATGCCAGAAAAACAGACCGGACACAGCATATCTGACCGTCAGGACAAAAATATCCGTCCGCGAAATTCTCTTTCCCGCATGTTCGTGTACTGGACGCCTGAAATCGGGTATACTGATGCTGACATGGAACATCATTAGCGAAAGGAGACACCCGCAAACAGCCCCACGTTTAATTTCTGTGTGGGAGCGGGAATAAAAAACCTCACTAGTACCCACAGGCAAGCCTGTGGGGTTGCCTTCGGGCAGCCAGACAGGCCTGTGGGGCTGCCTTCGGGCAGCCCTGAGTGAGTAGCCTAAGCCTTGCAACAGAGGCTACGTTGGATTTGTGATCACACCTGCGGGCGTTATACCTAACCCGTGGCTCTGTGGAGGCATTGGCGTTATCCCTGCGGGATGGCGCTTTCTGTAAACAGCTCTGAGGACAGGAGCAGTCAACCCCGCGTAGGCCGGTGACGGCAAGCATCTCCAACATTGGCGAAGGTATTCCACTGACCGGAACATCCACTACCTATGGGAACGATGCGAAGGGTAAGACTTACCGCTTAACCGCGGAGAAAGGAGGCGCAGGTTTTGCTTACACAGGACCTGCACAGGATATGGTTTATGTATTAGACACAGACGGCCGCCCGCTTATGCCGACGAACCGTCACGGAAAGGTCCGACACCTTCTGAATGATGGAAAGGCCGTGGTCGTGCGCCGCACGCCATTTACAATCCGGCTGCTCTATGAAACGCCGGGACGCACGCAGCCGGTCTCCCTCGGCGTGGATGCCGGGGCGGTCCATGTCGGGCTCTCGGCCTGCACGGACAGGAAGGAACTCTTTTCGGCGGAGTGCGAACTTCGGACCGACATTAACCAGAACCTTGAACAGCGGCGCCGGCTCCGCCGGTCCCGGAGAAACCGCAAGACCCGCTACCGGAAGCCCCGGTTCCTGAACCGGACACACGGGCACAACAAGCCGGAGAAAAAGCTTGCACCATCGGTGAGGGAACGGTGCGGAAGCCATGTGACGCTTGTCCGGAAAGTCATGCGGATTCTGCCGGTCACGGGCATCACCATCGAGATGGCGCCGTTCGACACACAGAAGCTGAAGGCCCGGCTGGCGAAAAAGAACGCGCCGAAAGGCACAGGCTACCAGCACGGCGAAGCCGAAGGGTACGACAACGTCAAAGCCTACGTCAAGTGGCGGGACGGCGGGAAGTGCCGGATCTGCGGGAGCCATACGGATCTCCAGATCCACCACCGCCTGCAGCGGAAGGACGGCGGATCAAACCGCCCGGACAACCTGATCTGCGTCTGCGGGAAATGTCACAGGGCGTTCCACGCCGGACTGATGGATGAAAAGACAACAAAGCTCATGCTTCCCGGCAAAGCGCCGAAGGCTCTGTCCAGCGCCGCCTTCATGGGTATCATGCGCTGGGCGGTCTGGGACGGGCTGAAAACGCTCGGGCTTCCGCTCCACATGTCCTTCGGGTACATTACGGCGGAGCAGCGGAAGAAGTTCCATGTGTGGAAGTCCCACCGGGCCGACGCCCGGTGCATCTCCGGCCACGGAGACGTGCCGCCGGTGGATGAGTGCTTCCAGATCCGGAAGGTCCGCTGCCACAACCGGCAGATCCACAGGCTGACGGTCCAGAAGGGCGGCGTCCGCAGAAACAACCAGGCCCCATACGAAGTCAAAGGCTTCCGGCTGTTCGACAAAGTGGAGCTGGCCGGATGCACCGGATTCATCTTCGGCAGGCGGGCAGACGGGCGGTTTGCCGTCCGGACGCTGTCCGGCGTGAAGCTGAACGAACAGGCTGCCTGCGGAAAGCTGCGGCTTCTGGAGTCAGCCAGACACTATCTCATCGAAAGGAGAAGGCCGCTCCTCTCCGAGGCAAGCCTCGGAGTTCCCGCGGCCAAATAAGTTTATGGCGGAATTAGACAGAACGGCCTTCTGTGAGGCCAAGGCGGCGGCCTACCTAACGGAACGGAACACGCTGAAGGCGGACGAAATGACGGTGCGGATTCTGCAGTTTATCGCGGATGACGCAAAAAGCGGACGGGAAGACACGGTCCCATACGCCCTGCTTGCCTGCAGGCGGGAGCCGCCGTACCAGTACAAAACGCTGCGGGAAGATCCGGAGGATGTGCTGTTCCCTCCGGTCAGCCATTTCTCCGATCAGATCCGGGCGTCCGGTGCCGGAGCGGATGACCGGGACCTGTGGGCCATGTACCAGACGTGGGTATCTCCGCTGCCAACGCTGCACCGCCGCATCCTGTACGCCTGGGCGGAAGGCATGACCGTGCGGGAGATCGGACGGGCAGCGGGCGTTCCGGCAGCGGAGGTGTCCCGGATTCTGCGGAACAGCATCCGCGTTCTGCGGAAACAGGCCGGGCACGTTGTCCCTGCGCTCTTCCGCCGGCATAACGTCCTTGAGCCGTACAGCGACCTCCGGATACTAGCGAGCGGCCACCACATCACCCGCGACATGGTGAAAAACCATCCTGAGCAGATGGCATCCATTTTTCTGCAGGATCTGGCCGTCGATCATATCAAACAGAACCAGAAGAACGCGGAAGGATCCTTATCCGGAACCGCGGTCGGCGCTTATGTATGCCTCATCCGGAAAATCAAAGACCTGACCGTCCGGACAGAAGACCCGTTTTTAAAAACAGCCGCCGCCAGTCTGGAGGAGGGAGCCGTCTTTTATCTGGTCCGTCATTTCTCCGAGCCGCCCTATCCCGGTGTGCCGGTGTCCGGATTTATCGACGGTGTCAGGGGACCATACTGCAGGCCGGAGCGCATTCGCCGGGTCATCCTGCCTGACGACGCAAAGTGGGCAGGCTGGGCCGCCCACCGGATCGGGCAGACGGAAGGCCTTACTACGGCATCCAGCGTGATTTGGACGGGAGGAAGGCCAAAGCGTCCGCCGGACAACGTAAAACCCTGGGACCGCGCTATTCTGTTCGGGGCCAGATGCCGCAGCATGCGTCCGGAAGAATTCGACACAGACAAGCTGGACGCGGAAGACGGCATGGTCAACCAGTTCGTGACCCGGAAAGGAAACGTCAGTATCTGGCGGAACCCTCCGGACCCGGCTGACAGCAGCTGGGAGTGGGACCACGGGATGGACGGATATTCCGGGAAGCCTGTCCCCGCTGAAAAGAAACGGAAAGACACAAATATTCCGACGGTAAGCGCGCTGGATTTTGACAAACTGGAGACAGGTGCCAAAAGCACGGCCACGCCCGCCGCACCGGAGGCATATCATCCGCAGCCGGCCGGAACCGGCGCGCCCGCCCGTCCGGTTTCAGACATAACCGTCCGTGAAATTTCCGTGGCGGAACTAATCGCAAGATGTATGGCTATTCTGTTCCTGATTGGCGTTCTATGCGTAGGAGCTGCCGCCGTGGCAAACCGGATCTGGAAGACAAAGTCCGGGGACAAAACGGAATCCGCGGAATCCGTATCTGACGGCTTCGATTCCATACCGACGGACGCCATCGGTTCGACCCCGTTTGTGCCGACCGTAACGAATCTGGCAGGGCTTCTGAACAAGGACACGGAAGACGTCGCTTACACGGCCAGCCTTGGGGCTGCCTCCAACACGCTGTTTGACTGGACCTGCCAGGCGTACGGCCGGGACGGCGTACTGCAGATCAAGGAGGACGCGCGGATTCACACAGTCACCGAAGTCCGGTGGTGGACATCCATCGCCGATGACCCGCAGCCGCTTCTGGACGGGATAGCCGGCGAAACGGGCAAGCCGTATCTGGAAACGGACGAATACGGAAAACGGACATGGGACTTTACGACGGAGGATTATACCTGCCTTCTGATTCAGGGAAGCGACGGGACCAGTTACTGCCTTGATGTCAGACGAAAATAAGCGGAAACGCAAAAAAAAACACCCCGGATCCGGGAGCTAATTCCTTCGGATCCGGGGTGTTTTGCTTGTGGACAGATTACGGCGTCTGCTGTGGCACTTCCAGAATCTGCTCATACAGGATATATTCCAGACTCCGGCACGCTTTGGCGGCCTCTTCTCCCTCGTGCGAAAGGACCCACTTCTGCTTCGTGTTGAATTCCGAATTGAAGTGATAATGTCCGCCAATCCAGAAACGGTACGACAGCTTCCGCTCAATATCGCCGAGATACTGGGACAATCCGTCTGGATTGAACCCGTATTCCTTAACCACAAGATCCGGCATTTCATGTGTCAGCACAAGATCAACCGACCATCCGTTTTCGTCGAGTGTCTTCAGCCCGCGGTCCATATCCGCCTGATCCGGCATCTCCTCTTCCCACCAGGATACATGCTCTACGCGGTACGGAAAATATCCCGCCTTTTTCTCCTGCAGGGCTTTCCGGAAGTCCTCCCAGTTTCCGCACTTTGACGGGCGCAGGATGCCGCCGGAAATATCGTGCGATCTGGCCCCGCCGAACGCGAACACGGTGCGGCCGGCCAGCGTGTAAACCTGCCCGCGCTCCAGATAATACACGTTGTCGCGGATCTTCCGGGCCGCGCCTCCTCCGAACGGAACCAGTGGGTATGCCTTATACAGCCGGTCGTAATTTTCGTGGTTGCCCGGAACCGCTGCCACGGTGAACGGCTTCTCTGCCAGCCAGTCGAGACAGTCCTTTTCCATTTCCGACTCCCCGTGCGGCAGGTCTTTCCGGTGCGTCTCGCCGGAGTATTTGAGATACTGGCAGTCAGGCGGCATGTACCGCTTGTCCGCGTCCCAGACCGCGCCGAAATCCCCGGCAAGAAGGACAACGTCTTCCCGTGAAAGCGTCTTCTGCTCCGGGAATGATTCTTTCCGGAAGCGGCGGATGTACCCTTCCGGGCCGTGCGTATCTCCCGTCACAAACAGACGGGGCTTTGCTGTGGTTCTGTCTTCCAACTTAAACCTCCTTGTCTTTTTTTTTCTCTCTATAACTACGGCAGCCTGCGCCGCCGGACTTGTCTTTAACCGGATGCGCCGCTCTTTTGTGCAATTGTCTGTTATTACCCGCCAGAAATGACAGATCGTGTGTCTGTCTGCGGCGTATCCGGGGGTCGTATATAATATGCCAGATTTCCGTTCACGCGCACGCATTATTTTCCCCTTTTATCCGCCCGGACCGGCAAAATCCGCAGCCCGTAGGCCTGTACAAAAACGGCTGTCCGCATCTCCCGAAAGATACTTTCGATCCGGCCTTTCGCGAAAAAGAAGGACAGCTATGCGGCCCGGCAAATGACAGGCAAATAAAATCCGTGTCTGGGTTTTTCAAAACCCCGCCTGTCATAAGGACTTTCGCCATCGCCTGTCCCGGTTTTTGTTCTTTCCGGCAAATGACAGGCAAATAAGCAATGCTTAGTTTTTGTTTCAGATGTCCGGAATCCGGCATACTGTTCCCGTAACAAATCAGAGCTTATTATATCTCTGATAAAACTCATACCCGGAATTTAAAAAGGAAGAAAACGGGCGGAATAAAAAGGAGGAAGTTTTATGATGAACCTGATGAAAAACGGAATCGTAGCAGCTCTGGTAGCAGGACTGATGGCGGTGTCTTCTCTGCCAGTCATGGCGGATGAAATTCCGGCGTCAGCGGCTCCAACCGCGGAATCTGTTGCCACGGAATCCACAGCCGAAGCAGACAACACCCGTACGCCGTACAGCGTCTCAGCCAGCACATCCGACATTGTCGGCTCCTCGGGTCTTGTCGGCGCGGCATGGATGGAGAATAATTTCCATTCCATCTACCGTCTCTACAACCCGAATGCGAAGGATTCCGGATCCCATCATTACACGATGAATCCGGTTGAACGAGATTATCTCATATCTCTCGGGTGGAGGTATGAGGGAATCATGGGCTATGCGATTCAGCCCTCTTCAGAAACGCATAACCTGCAGCACACCGGCGGAATCGGAGCGGAGGTTATCCGCTTCTACAATCCGAACACCGGCGAGCATCTGTTTTCGGACTCCCGTGCCGAGCAGACGTTGCTGAAAAACGCGGGCTGGTCATGCGAAGGCGTCGCATGGCTGGAGGTTGAAGAAGAAGGCGTCTGGCACCTTGACGACAACGACTATCAGGCCGTTGAGGTGTACAGAACCTACAATCCGAACGCAAAGGGCGGCGATCACTTCTATACCACAAACCTGAACGAGAAGAACTACCTCGTCTCGGTCGGTTGGAAGTTTGATGGCGTCGCTTTCGACATTCTGTATAAGCTGACGAACAACTGAGTTAACAAAAGATCCCCGCCCTGCTGTCATGGCAGCGGCGGGGTGTGAGAGAAACCGAAAAAAATATTTTTTCCAAAAAAGGAGTTATTTGATGTCAGTTTGGAAATAGAGTCGATTTGTGTAATCTCTATCTTGTTACTGGTGATGATTTCACGAATTATTTTCCACTGTTCCAAGGAAAGGGAACTAATAAAAAGATTCAGCTCCCTCTCCCTTACGACTTCTTTGATTAAGAAAACAGTTGCTCGACAATTTCGTCTAATTCTTTCTTGTAGCTGGAGGTATCGTCTTCACAACCTCCAGCTATTATTTTTTTAACTAACGAGATCGCTTTCTCAGCCAATTCCGATCCGTAATAAGGAATCGGGAACTGTTCGACATATTGAGTCTGATACCTTCGCTTACCGGAGTATAGCTTTGTATTGAACTTAATATCGTAATATTTCTCAATAAACTTACTGTTGGCAACGGCAAGAGCAAGGTACACCACTTCCTCCATAGTGCCAGGGAAAATATCAATCCAATAGCAATCACCATTAACTACAGCCCCAGTTTCGTCATACCAAAACTCTGGACGTTCTGAGATATCCCTAAATACTATTTTTTTATGTTGCCATGCATCAGGATTCTGAGGCACACATATTTCATACCAGTTTCTATGAGCGTTGATAACATACTTTCGCCCTGCAAGTTGCTCATAGTGACTTTCGAGATATGCTTTTGCTTTAGGATACTGATCTAAGTTATAGGCAACCTTCTTCCCATTCTCAGTAGTGTGAGTATAAAGTACCTTCCAGTGCGAACTTGAATTAGAAACAATCTGTCCCGCATTCCTGTGAGTTATAAGGGGCATCAGAAGCTCGATCTCTGCTTTTTCACCCGACCAGTCTTCGCCGATAAACACGTTATCAGCGGTTGTTTTTATTCCTACTCGCACCTTGCCTATCTGAGAGAAGTACATCCACGTGTTTGTTTCAACTTTTGACAACCACTTTTGATTTTCGTCAGAAGCTATGGTCCACAAGGCATCTTTTTCTACGCTTTGAATAATCCCTTGCTGGTAGTGATAGCATCTTCCATCTGGAATAACAAAATAGCCACTTTCATCAATTTTATCAAATATATTATTGATGTGATCAGCAGATTGTTCTGCCTTCTGATCTTGATAAATAGAGCTAAAATGAACTTTCTCCCTTGCGGTTGTTGTTCCCAGAGAAAACACCATTATAACGGGCAAAACAGAGGCAGTAAACAGTTTCGTATCACCCAAGTCGGTGATGTGATGCATTTGATAGTTCCGCAACATATATTGTCTCACAGAACTGCCTGCTTTAATTGTCATAAATTTATTAGAAGTAATATAGCCTGCGATGCCATGTTCCTTTAACACATCCTTTGTACATACCAAGAAGGCATAGTAAATATCAACTCTTCCGGTTAAGGAAAGTTTTTCTGCTATTTCCTGTGCCTTATCGCTTCCCATGATTTGAGTGCGAATATAAGGTGGATTGGCAATAACATAGTCGTATTTTCCTGCCGATCCATCATCAACCGCCGCAAGAAAATCGCCAATACGGATTTCAACATCTATCTCTGGAAACATCTCACTAAGTTTAGATTGAGTAACTTCACCGACAGCTTGGTCTGTTTCATATCCAACTACTTTGAGTTTTGAGCATTTGCTTTTTACTGCGTTTATCATTGCCACCAGAAGTTCGCCTTCCCCAACGGCAGGATCAAGAATAGAGACTTCTGTAGATTCATTTTTATCTGCATAGCGGAGCATCAATCGCGCTACATAATCGGCCATCTCAGAAGGAGTATAAACCACCCCATTAGCCTTTGACTTATTCTCGTTACTATACCGCATACGACACCTCTTTATTATGATTTATTCTAGAGTTTAGCTCTTTCTATGTCCTATTTTCAGGACTCGATAGAAGATCTGCTTCAATATCAGGGGTAATCTCAACTATGTCATCTATCGTACAATTTAATGCCTCGCAGATTTTCAAGATTTGATAAAATCACGCATCCCCATGTTCAGCGCAGTGATGGCGGTCACGATCCATTCTCCGACGACCGGAATCATGAATACAATGAATCCGGCAACGATCATCTTTACTGCCTCAGCTCCGGCGGACAGTCCCATCAAATACGACAGAACAGCCGCCAGAAGGAACAGTCCGGCAAGGATGTTGAAGACTGCGGAAGAGAATCCAATGATAAACCATATCCTGCGCAGGTCCTGTGTGAGCAGGGCCTGAGCCTCCTTTCTCCGCGGTTAAGCGGTAAGTCTTACCCTTCGCATCGTTCCCATAGGTAGTGGATGTTCTGGTCAGTTGAATACCTTCGCCAATGTTGGAGATGCTTGCCGTCACCGGCCTACGCGGGGTTGACTGCTCCTGTCCTCAGAGCTGTTTACAGAAAGCGCCATCCCGCAGGGATAACGCCAATGCCTCCACAGAGCCACGGGTTAGGTATAACGCCCGCAGGTGTGATCACAAATCCAACGTAGCCTCTGTTGCAAGGCTTAGGCTACTCACTCAGGGCTGCCCGAGCAACCCCACAGGCCTGTCTGGCTGCCCGAAGGCAACCCCACAGGCTTGCCTGTGGGTACTAGTGAGAAGTTACGACAAAAATCCCCCCACGTAAAACGCCAGTACAAGAAACAGCGCGGCGGCCGCCGTGACGGCCAGATAAACCGGCAGAAATCCTGTATCTTTCGATTTTGCTGTGCTTCGTCTGCTCTGTCTGTGTCTCAAATCTTCTGTCCGCCTCCCGATACCGGGCAGCCCTCCTCTCCTACCGCCAGAATCTCCTCAATAGTCCGGGGCCTATAGTCCTGTACCATCGCGCCGACGTTATAAGCCATGGCAAGATCCGGCTCTTCCCGTCTGGCGTCCGCGAGCGCCTGCCGGTACAGCATCCACTCCCGCGAGCTGTGGACGTGTCCGTACAGAAGCACATGTCCCCGGTGCTGCCCGTTCCAGAAGAGGACCGGATAATGCGTAAGGACAAGGGAATGTCCGCCGTCGGAGAGCTCCAGATACGGCTCCACACGGACAACGCCCGACCGGGCGAGATACGGGAGCCCCTTCAGATTTGTCCGGTCATGGTTTCCCAGAATAAGAACTTTCTGGCCGTTCAGCTCCGACAGGATGTCCGCACATGCCTCGATGGGCGCGCTTAATGTCAGGTCGCCAAGAATGTAGACCGTGTCTCTCCGCTTGACCCGCGCGTTCCAGCGGGACAGAAGCAGCGCGTCCCGCTCGGCGCATGACGCAAACGGACACGGAATGCCTCGCGCCTCGTAGAAGGCGCATTCTCCTTCCGCCAGCCGTTCGTGCCGGAAGTGTGTATCTGCGATGTAGTAATTCTTTGCCATAAATTTACCGGGCCGCTTTCCTCCGGTCTTGCCCGGAGAGAGGCGGCCTCCTCCTTTCTGCGGATTAGACTCAGCCGGTTTCCGCGGACGCCGTCCGTCCCTTTTCCTGTTTTTTCTTTTCCCGTGCTTTTCTCCTGGCCGTTGTCTGTACTTTCGCAATCAGTTTCTTATGCTCTTCCGTCAAAGTATCGTCGTCTTTGGCAGCCGCCACGGTCATTTCCATATACATCTTGATACCGTCGGAAAACTGCATGGCGATCACGTCAGCAATGTCGTCCAGATAATACCCGGTCAGGTAGTAGTCACCAAGATTCTGCAGAAGAAGGATCTGCTCCTGCATGATATCTTCTCCTGTTTCTGCTTTCTTTTCTGCCCGCCTGATCAAGCCACGAAAACGGAACGGATTGTCTGTGATGGAGCCGGACACATGATCCTCTGCCCTTTCCTCTTCTTTCTGTTCCAGCCACTGGTACAAAACGCAGATTTTTTCTGACTGAAGCGTGGTTTTCAGCAGATCAAAATACCCGTATTCTCCCTTGATTTCCCGCGTCGCAATGATCCTGTGATCAATCAGGCTTTTGGCTACACGTGCCACCGCTTCCTTTGAAAGATACGCGAGTCTGCCGCAGTCTTCTGTCTGGGTCAGACGCGCATTCAGCTGGATTTTTGTTCCGCGCAATGCCTGCACAACCGCGTTTTCTGTTACATACCGCTCATTTGCCTTAACATATCGGATAATGGCCGGAACGACAGGGTTTTTCAGCCATTCTGGCTGCTTCCCGGCCAGATCTTCGCACATCCTGTCCGTCTTCTTTACCAGACTGTCATAGGCTGTTTCTGCTTCCTCGCGCAGGCGTTTCGTGTAGGCACTCGTTGTCCGTCCGATAATCGGTCCGGTGGACACATCAGCCGTCACGCCGCAGACGGATGCCTGCAGAGTAAACGGTGATCCATCCATATACGGATACCGTTCTCCGTTTGTTTTGACGGCAACAGACGATACGTTTCTGATTGTCCGCTGGCTGAGTTCATGCCAGATCTCGTCGGTCGCCTGTTTCTTTTTCGCGATGGCACTGTCCTTTTTCTGAATCGCGTTCAGCATGCAGGCAAACGGAGTTCCGCTGATTCTGCCTTTTTCATCAATGGTGCCATAAATCGTCGGAATCGATACCGAGTGAGAAAGCAGATTATAGGCATGCTGGTAATCCGGCCCGGATTTCTGCCTGAGATCCAGACGGGCTACATAATCGGTCCGGCTGTTTATGTCCGCGTATGTTTCATACGTTTTCCGGACTTTCTCTTTGACGGAATCCTCCGGGACAAGCTGCATGCCGGCCGCGTGCTCCAGAAGAACCGGGAGAATGTCTGCTTCCGCATCTGCCGGACCGGGCAGACTGACAGGGATTTCCGCATCCATCGCATCCAGATGATCCGCCGCCTGGGTCGTGCAGAGCTTCAGATCCTCATCCAAAGACCACTGTCTGCCGTTGCCGTCCGCAAAGGCCATGGCAGAATACAATCCAGACGTCTTGATCGTCATGACTGCCTGCCCGATGCCGGGCAGCGTGACCGTGATACAGATCGTCTGGTATGCTTCCTGCCGGAGCTTTTGCAGGACAGCGCCATAATCCGGAACGCCGCTGCCATCATATTCTGTCTTGACAGCAGAAAAATTCTTGCTGTACTGGAAAGATGCCGATTCATCCGGAAAATGCTTTGAAAATACGTCCCGGATCATGTCCAGACAGGTTTCGTGATACTCCCTGACGGCCTGTTTGACCTTGCGGATATGATCTGCCTCAAGCATGGCAGAGAAGACATAAGGCAGACAGTCCATAAGCCGCTCGCGCAGATAGTCACTGTAGTCCCCGTCCTCACGGTACACATGATCCAGAAGGCCGTTCGTTACGATAGGCAAAGTGACATCATGCTTAAGTTTCCCGCCCGTAAAAACAAAATCCTGGGATGGTCCGGGTTTGCGCAGCGCGATACCGTCCAGTCTGCACATGTCGGCCCATATGGCAGCGGTTTCATCCACATGCTCCTGCGCGTACTGAAGAATTCCGGTTTTGGTCCGCTGTCTGATGGAAGCAGCCTTTTCGCCGGCTTCCCCGTATCCGTACTGTACCATCGTGCGAATCCATTGCAGCAGCGGTTTGGTTCCGGCGCTTTTGCTGATAGTCAGCACCCTTTTATCAGGCATCAGATATTTGATATTGCCGGACCCCGAATAGCCGACACGCACGGCACCCGTTACGCCAAAACCCTTCAGTTTTTCAACCGCTTCATCGTTTACTTCCCCGACAAGCCACGCGTTTCCCATTATCTCACCCCGTTTGCGATAAATTCCATGATTTCTTTTGGATTCACTGTTTCAAACATATCGGCGTATGTCCCGTATAAGGACGCATCGGAATCCGCCGTATCCCACTCACTCACTGGTTCCGTGTTAAGCCAGTAAGCCCGCTTTGCTTTCCGGCACATGGCGCGGAATTCGTAGATTTTCGGGTCGTGCCGGTTTCCTCTCGCGTCTCCCATCACAATCAGGATGGTATCTTTTGTGATCTTCGGCAGATATTTGTCATACAGCATCTGGATCGGAACACCGTAGTCCGAGTACACGCCCCTGGTCGGGATGACATTCAGTACGCGGCGCATGGCCGTGTCGATATCGGATTTTGCATCCATGATCGCTGAGACGTCGTGCAGAGAATTGACAAAGCAGAAGGCCCGGCTTCCGCGCGGAAACGCCGACCGGAGCAGGTACATGAAAGTCATCATCATGCCGGACGCTTCCCGGCAGGAGCCGGAAATATCAAGCAGAAGCACCAGATCCGTTTTGCCGGGTCTCGGTTTTTTATAGTGCAAAAGCATGGGAATTCCACCGGTCCGGCATGCCCCGCGGATAGTCGCGCCGATATCGATATGGGCCCGGTCCATCTCATCAATATGTTTGGTCAGCTTCGTACGGAACTGCAGGATATTTTCTTTCAGGTACTGCCGCATGTCCCGCTTTTCCTGCGCGGAAAGCGTGGTAAAGTTCTTTTCCGCCCAGTCCGGAACGCCCTGGCCAAAGCTGTAGACGGCTCCGCCGGATGTCCGGAACTGGGCACGGTGGTGCTCCGACCCGGCTTTGACGGTGAGCGATCCGTCTCTCCGCTCCAGAACGGTCAGCTCGTTCAGCCTTTGATCGATTTCTTTCTGCGTCCGTTCGGCCTGCCGCATCAGGTTTTCGATTCTGGCAAGCTCTCTCTTGATTTGATTCTTTTTCTTTTCTGCTTCTTTGGTCTGATCGTCGATAAAGCGCTGCCTCGCAGCATCTGTATCAAGAAACGCACGGCTGTATTTGCGCAGAAGATTCATCATTTTCTTGAGGCTCTGTGCTGTTTTCAGGTCTCCCGCCTTCAGCGCGTCGGCAGCTTTTTGCAGCAGCTCTTCTTCTCCGTCCCGGACGTCTTTTTTCGATACAGAAAAGATCTGTTTCCCTTTCGACAGTTCCTGCAGCAGCGGGCTTTCAAAGGAGACGCTTTTGCCGTATGTCTGCATGTGATCCAGATCTTTTTGATCGATCGGAACATCCGGGTTCCAGTTTTGCCGGGCTTCCTGCAGGGCCTGTTCGGCTGCCCGCTCCGCTTCGGTCATCTGGATATCCAGCTTTTCTTTTTCCTGCAAAGCCTGCTGTTTCTGCAGGCGGATCTTGTCCTTCTTTTCCCGCTGCTCGGCGGCTTCCTGTCTGGTTTTGAGGAATGTCCGGAACAGTTCGGGAAACGCTTCATACTGCTCCCTGCTGCGGCAGAAGGCGGTACGGAACACCATAGCGGTATCATAATCGCTCGTGATATCGCCGCCGGATGAAGACATCATCCGGAAGGCACGTTCCAGATCACGTTCCGTCACCGGCAGCCCGTTCAGATTCAGAAAGTCAGACAGCTCTGTCATGCCGGACACGAGCTGGGACGGGCAGACAGCGGCAGGCTCTTCCGAATCTTCCGGGTCTGTCTGCCCGGTTTGCCAAACAGGTCCCGCTGCCGCGGCATTAAGCCGGTCTGCCCGGTTCCCGCGGTGTTTGTCAAAAACAAAACGAACGGCTGCTTTCTGATTCTGTATGATGCTGTTTTCCGCATGACCTGCTTCAGGCAGATCAGAATCTGGTAATCTGGTTTTCTGCATGATCTGCTTCCCCGCTACTGCCGTTACTCCGGTACTGTTTCAAAACACTGGTGACAGGATCGACATCGTCCCGTGATTTCGCCAGAAGAAAAGCGCTGTTTGCCACATCCTCGCCCGGATGATGCAGAATATACGATGCCCACGTCAGGCCCTCCGAAATGGACGGTGTCTGACGCAGGTTCAGGTTCTGCAGCTGTACAAGGCACCGGGCAAATGCCTCTGCCGTACCCGTATCAACCTGCAGGCGGTTCTGCATAATCTCCGCGATTTCCGCGCCCGTCTTCCGCCGGATATACAGATAATTGCAGCGCCGTTTCAGGGCATCAGACAGATCCCGGTAGTTATTGGACGTAAGGAAAACAAGCGGTCTGGCTTCTTCCCTGCATATGATTTTCCTGCCGAGCTCCGGAATTGACATGCTGTACGTATCCAGCACTTCAAGCAAAGCATACTCAAGTTCTTCCGATGATTTGTCGATCTCATCAATCAGAAGCACGACCGGCTTTTCGCTGGTAATAGCACGCAGGACCGGACGACGGATCAGGAACTGCTCGCCGTAAAAATTGACATCTTTGACAGCTTCCAGTGCCTGCTCCGGGCTTTTCTCCTTGAGAGAATTATCCAAAGAAGACCGGATTGCCTCTATGCTGAGAAGCTGCTTTTGATAATCATAATCGTACAGCAAAGACTCGCTGTTCACAGAATCATAGATCTGTGCCCGGATCAGTTCCAGTCCGAGCGCCTGTGCCGTATGTTCGGCAAGTGATGTTTTGCCGGCACCCGCACTGCCCTCAATCAGCAGCGGAATCCGTTCATTAACTGTACCGGAAACGGCATAGGATATGTCGTCAGTTGCGATATAGCCTGTTTTTTCTAGTGCTTTTTTGATTTCTCGTGCAGTCATGCTTCTCTTTTCACCCCTTTTTCTTTCCGTCCGTACTGTTTCCGGGCAATCCGCATCCGGTTGCTTAACGTTCCCGTGGCGATCTTATACTCGGCCGCAATCCGGGCATATGGTATACCCATTTTGTGGCGCCGCTCAATCTCCCGGAACTCTTTTTCCGTCAGGGCTCCGCGTTTCCACTTGATGTTATGCGACGTAAGTCCTTGTTCCGCCGCCTGGTCAAGAATCCGGATCAGTTCCTCCGGCTCGTAATCGGACGTCTGCGAAAACCACTCTCCATGGAAATACGGCAGAATCGTATCCGATTCCAGCCAGAAACTGCTTCGTTTCATCGCGCAGTCGTCCAGGTAGTCGAAAATCGCCTGCCGCTCCACGGCCTGAAGCAGAAGCCGGACACCACTGTCCGTCAGCCGGTTTGCGGCGGCGCTTACGTTTCTGGTGCTCATACACAAGTCTCCTTTCGTTTTTTTCTCCCGGCTTTATGGCGCGGCAGATCGGGAATTCCGTACAGCTTCCGCGCCTTGTCCATGTCGCGGAGAAGCGTGCGGATACTCACGCCGCGCCTGTCTGCAATCTGCTGGTACGTATTCCCGCCGTCATGCTGTCTAACAATCTCTTCCAGGTCTTCCCGCGTCAGGCGTACCGGGTTCGGTTTCCGCCCCCGGTATCGGAAAGTGTCCGGCTTCCGCGCGGCCGCCTGGTTCAGAAGCTTGAAAAACTCATTCTTGTCTTTCGGAGACAGGAAAAACAGCCAGCTGTCCGTATACGGGCGGATTGTGTTCGTCTCCAGTTCCGGGCACATGTCGCCGCTTCTTGCCTCTTCCAGATAATCCCGCGCCGCCTGCAACTCGACAGCGTGCAGGAGTTTGATTACTCCGTCGTTGTTTAATCGTTCTGCGCTGAATGGTTCTGCTGTCGGCATACCCCGCGCCTCCTTTCTGTATTGCCGATTTCATTCCCATACAATATGACAGAAAAACAGCAGGAGACGGATGGTCTCCTGCTGTTTTTGGTTTCACGGACGCGGATTTTCAGATCCGCGGATCGGATGTTCTTTTTCTGCGGACGGCCGTAACAACAAGGCCCGCGCCGGCCAGAAGCGCCGCGCCTCCGACGTACAGCATGGTCGTGCCGGACCCGCCGGTGTGCGTCGCGGTCTTGTAGTTGTCCACGTTAATGCTCACGACGCCGTCCTTTGCCACAAGGTCCGTTGTCTTTCCGTCCTGTGTGGAGGCAGATCCTGTACAGGTGCTGTCGCGGTCCGGGTCAGGCGCGTTGATTGTGACATCGAACGTGCTCTTCAGAAGGTTGTAGCCGTCCTGTGTCTGAATCTCCCGGACGGTATACGTCTCGGAGTCGAGTCCGCGGATAAAGAGCTTTCCCTTGGAATCCGGATGGACGGTCGTGACGATATCAGCCGGCTTGTCGGTCACTTCGTGATGCCTCCACCGAGCGACTTGCGTCGGTCGGGGCTTCCCCTCGCGTCTTAAAGCCTTGCGGCAATAAGGCGCGATCGCCGCTTGCGCGGCGCAGCCTTTAGGGCGGGGACTTCCATTGCCTGCGGATACCGCCTCCACTCAGCCCTGCACTGCGAGCAGTGCAGAACCGCATCGGAAGTTAACAACAGGCAGGTGCGGGTGCATCGCCGCCATGGACAGGAACTTTTGCCTTGTCCATGACACCGGCATCTTACTGCGCACACAGACGTTTCCGCTGGGCGAACCATGGTGCGTTTTATCCATGACCGGATTTTATTGCTATGCCATTTATAGTCAGGCGGCAGAAGCCGCCTCTTTTCTGATCTGAATGGATACAAGGTCCCTGTATGTCCGCTGTGTTGCCGCGGGAAGCGGCTCGTCCGGGTGAAGATTCAGGTATTCCCGGAGGAAGAACCTTGCTCCGATGTTGTAGGACGCTGATACATCACAGTTGTACTGCTTCCCGTTCGGGAACACGGCTACGCTGTAATTGTACCGGCGCTTTCCGTTCTGGAAGTATTCCCCGCGGCGCACCTTTCCGGAACCGTCGAAGGCAAGCCGCGATGTGTTCCATGCGCAGACGCGGCGAATCCGCATGCCGTCCCGGTGGGCCATGACGGTCACACGGTTCTGGACGTCGTTTGCCCTCCAGAGGTGGAGCCTCTGCGCGAGCCGTCCGCCGCGCTTCTTTCCCTGTGTGTCCAGATGCTCAAAAACGATGCAGTCCACGTCGTACAGCTCCGCCGTTTTGATAATGGCGCGGGCTGTTTCGATGGCCAGCGCCTTATTGGCGGCATTGCACCAGCGGTATACGCAGCGGGATTTCTTCCCAGCATGCTGGTACTGCCGTATCCGGTTTGCCAGGTGACGCAGACGGTCTTCTTCAGCCGGCAGGGAGATGACACCCCTTGCGTGGACAGTACCGTCCGCCTCCATGACGCACCATGAGGCAGCATGATTGATGCCGAGATCAACGGCCAGAATGCGGTAGGTGATGGGTTCCGTGTCGATGAGCTTCCGCTGCTCTTCAAAGCAGAAGCGGATGAAATAGCGGCCGTGTTTCTTTTCCACGACAGGGGACAGCATCTTCCGGGTTCCGGCAACGGCGGAAATATACCTTGCCTCAGCCGGGGCGATCCGGAACGTGTACCAGTCCCAGGTTTTCCCGTTGAAGAGCTTGAGCCGGACCAGACCTTCACTAATGCGGGACATATCCCGCTCCTGAAAGTAGAACGTCAGCTCATACCGCGTGGGGAATCCGAGATCCGGCTTTCTGCCGCGGTCTTTCGGATCGGCCCCTTCCCAGTTCTTCAGGTTCGACTTGTAGGATTTCACCATGCCGAGGGCATCCGCCACGATTGCCCGCCGCATGCCTGACGGCATATATGGAAACTGCCTGTCGAATCCCGGACAGACTGCCGGGGCGGACTTTGTCGTATGGATCAGCTCTTCGCCGCGTTTGCGCATCCGGACACCGGACAGCGGTTCCAGTTCCTCCGTCCAGCAGGCAAGATAGGCCGCCGTGCAGAACCGGAGCGCAGACAGGCAGGTATCGGCGCTCTCCTTCATAAGGGAACCGTCAACCGGACGATCCCGGCCGTCTTCGACCTGGCTCCGTATCCGGACAGTGTAACAGGTATGAATTTTCATTTCCCCGGATGGCTTATCCATAGGCTGTCTCCTTTATCGACATACATTTTAGGCTGTGCTATAATTATAGCATGAAAACACAGTAAATGCAAGCTCAGTAAACATTCAGGAGGCGGCTTATGGACTATATCCGTACCAGGCATTCGGTATACCTGCTCACATACCATATGATCTTTGTAACCAAGTGGAGGAAACCATGTATTTCAAATGAGATCGGGGACTTTATGAAGGCAGAATCAGCCCGTCTCTGCCTCGGCTACGGCGGCGAACTGGTATCCGCGGAAACTGACAGGGACCACATCCACCTTCTTGTATCACTCCCGCCGACAAAGGACGTCTTTAACGTCGTCCGGTCGTTAAAGACGCAGCTCTCCAAGGAAATCCATGCCCATCCGGTATACGGCCCTTATGTGGCACGGTTTATCCACGGGAACGCGCCGCTCTGGTCGGCGTCGTATTTTGTCGCGACAACAGGGTCTGTTTCTCTGGAAACCGTCAAATCCTATATCGAGTCCCAGCGCACGAACGAGCACAAGCGGAAGTATGAAATGCGGTCAAGGTACTGGCAGGGCAAAGGCCGCAATAAAAGCCCCCGCCCTAAAGACAATGCGTAAAGAGGAGGACTTCCCGAAAGGGAAGCCCTCTGAATTGAATCTCCGATGGCCGCACGTATAGCCCCAATTCTACGAATTGGGACACGCCCCGCACGACTATGTCGGGTCGAGGTTTGCGTGCGGAATCCGCATCATAGATGTGATAGACGCCGTCCGATTCCTTCACGAGATTCATCTTCCGGGCGTTCTTGGCAAGCCCGTCGTAGGCGGAATCATCCCGTGAGAGGTCTTCCTCGGTCTTTGCCCAGGAGGAAGGCCATTTGTCCTTCAGCTCCTGAAGCAGGTCGGTCACATCGGGCGTGGGGCTTATCTCCTGTACCCTGTTTACGCGCTTCCGGAGAACCGCGTCTACATACGGCTCATTTTCCGCCTTTTCTTTCAGTTTTTCGAGAAAATCCACAAACCGTTCGGAAATAAACCCGTTTCCGTCCGTATCCTCGACCTGATCATAGATTTCAATCCAACGCAAAACCCGTTGTCATTTTTCAGGATTCCGGAAGCCACGCAAAAAAAAGAGGCGGGAGTCCGCAAGGACTCTCTCCTCTTTCTATCAGACACACAGTTTTCTGTTATCTGTGCGTCTCCCGCCGGCGCATGAAACCGTAAACCAGCAGCCCGGCGGCCAGAAGCAGCAGGCCGCCCGCGATAAACCATACGGTTCCAGTGCCACCCATTTCCGGTGGATGGACGCTTGGGCGGACGCTTTTTCTGGCGTTTGGAACTGTAATAATCCGGGCTGTATCCGTCTTTTTCGCCGTGCGGATCTTGTCATTCAGACGGTAGCCGTCCGGGGCCTGAATCTCTTTATAGCAGTATTCGTCCCGCAGAAGGTTGTCCCACACAAGGGTTCCGTCCTTGCCCTGTGTCCGGCCAATACGGGTGAGATACCAGGTCTTGGCGCTCTCACCCTCGCCGGTCGTCAGGGTGAAGTCCGGGCGCTGTTCCGGCTTGTCGGAGAGCGCGTCATAGGCATCCTCTGTCATCCGGTCAGACGGATCTGCGCTGTAGAGCGCAAACCATGCGTCCCCAAGCGCCGATCCGCTTTCCGCGTCAGTCTTATGGATCGTAAAATCCCATGTGTTCAGCGTGTTCACAGCTGAAAGGACCGTTGCCTGGTCATTCTTGTATGTGAACTGGAACCCGCCCGCTGCCGCGTTGTTGTTGATGGAGCTGAACGTGTACGCCGGGTCATTGCCCGGAAGCTCGACGATTGTGTACGTCTTGCCGTTTTCCCATGTCCAGTCCGTGCCGGTCTGTGTCCACTGTCCGTTTTCGTACTGGCAGACCTTCAGGTTATCCAGTTTCAGCCGGTCAGAGGCATGTTTTCCCGCCTTGACGGTGAGCTCTACGAGTGCCGCTTTGCGGGTATTTGTTGTCAGTGCCGCCGCCAGCTTTGCCTCGTCCGTTTCCTTGAGGCTTGCGCCGGTATACAGGAGGAAACGGAACGTCTTGTCGGCGCTGACAGCAGCCGGCGTGCCGTTCGGATCAACGACAGACTTTTCCATTTCCGGGGCAGTGGGGATCATGACGCCGACCTTGAGCGGCGCGGCTTCGAGCTCACTCGAATCGCCTGTTACGCTGTAGTTGTAGCCGAAGGAGTTCCACGCGATCTGCCCGGCAGCGGCGTCTCCCTCGATGTTTGCGTCGAAACGAACAGACACATGAGACTTTGCCGGGATCAGCTTGCCGCTGTCATCCAGAATCTTGATGCGCAGCGAGCGGGCATTCGCGGGGCTGCCGCTCCACGCCGAATCCCCTTTCCAGTCAGAGGAATCAAATTCCGTCTTGGTGCTGTATTCCACCGTAAACTGGTCGGAAGTCAGTTGCCTCACGGTACCGTCTTCATCCGTGACCGTCACCGTGACATGGGGATTGTTCGCAAGACCAACCTTGAATTCACTGTATCGCGGATCGTCATTCTGAAAGCTGCTGTGATCGCCTGTCTCCGGAAGTCCGTCGATAAGGACCAGCTTGTCCATGGCCTTTTCCGGCGCGTCCACGCTCAGTGTGTAGGTGAACACGGAATTCTTCTTCGGCAGGACGATATAGTTCGGTGATGTGTCACAGGACGCCTTGTTGCTTGGATTCTCTTTTTCTTCTACCGATTTTCTTGAGCTTGTTACGTAGCCGTACGCTGTTGTGACCGGGGCGCTGTTGCGGACACTGGGCTTATTGTCTTCGCCGAACACGTCATTCAGCGTTGTCATGTTGCCCTTGTTCGTGGTGTTGTCCCATGTCTGTTCCATCGGCGTGATGAAGCAGGTGTTGGTAAAGACCGTGTTGACCAGACGGTTATCCGTCCGCTTGGTTTCCAGTGTCAGCACGCCCGTACCGCCGGCCGGGATTGCGCAGACCTTGTCCGGGAAACGGATGGAGAGCGTATAACGGCCGGTCTGCTTGTCTTTTGTTAGGCGGACCTGATATTTGAAAGTTTGCTCTTCACTACTTACCCCATATCCGTAACCTGAGCATTCTAACGGTTCTCCATTGACGGAAAGAGAAAATTTGTCCGTACTGGAACCGTTGAAATCTTTATAACAGGTGAGCTCTGCCCTGCCATTGGCATCCGGCGCGGAAATAGAAAACAGATTATAATTTCCATAAACTGTTTGATCCGCACCATAAATCGTGTACGACACTTTTCCGTCAAACTGGTACGGCTCCTGCATCGTATCCGACAGCACATAATCATAGATCGGGTAGTGTCCGTCGTTGGCAGCGGTCACGCTCCATCGGAGCGTATCTGTCGGGTGCGCCGCCAGTGGATCTTTGACCACTATTCCGTCTGTCTTCACGGCAGCGGTGAGCCTTTTCGTGATACCGGGCTTGATCTCACCGCGCACCTGCTTTACCTGTGAGTAAAGCCACTGCGTATCGTTGGAAACGCCGGTGCGGCCGGAAGCGACTGCCTGCGTGTTATCAATAATTGTGCAACTGCCGTCGTTAGGCGTGTAGCTTGAATAATCGCTGTTTCCCGGTATGTCTTTCCGGTGAAAAGTCTCATTTCCTACGCAAAGGCCGCTGCCGGTATAGTCATAATACGGCATAGCAATGGAGTTAACGGCCGTGTCATCCGTGTTTTTGCGATCGTTCGTGTATGCGTAGTAGGCAAAATTGATTGCCTCGCCGGGATTCAGATAGTATTTTCCGCGCTTCTCATCATAGTTTGGCGTCAGATCGGTGAAATAATCTTTACTGGAACCGTCGTATTTTGCAAAGTGAAAAGTTAGCAACTGAACGCCGTTGCGAGTCCGTATATCGGTGTCGATCGCAAGGACCTTATACTGAATATCCTTCCCTGATTTTGGATAAAAAGGACCATAAAAGTTAGGCGAGCACGTATAGCCATGATGAAAAGAAATATTGCTACTATAGTTGTTGGCATAGTTCGGATCATAATAATAATATTGTCCGGCAAAGGTGAAACCTCTGGGCAAAACATCCTGCATATCATTGATATACAGACGAGTATTACCGTCATTATAAAGGATAACGCTATAAAGAACGCGACGAAAAAGCGCGTCATTATTCTGATAATAAAAAAGACTGTCTTTTTCCTTGTCTTCATATGTTTTGCAATGGTTTCCACTGTCATTAGTCTGCCCGCCTATACAGTACACACTTTTTTGCAGAACAGCCTTCGCCTGCGTCTTGAGATCATGCGTCACGCTGTCCGGCACACCGTCCACATAGAGCGTGTTCACAAGCTCCGTGCTGCTGTACTGCGCCGCGTATTCCTGCCAGTCCGCGCCCTTGGGAAACGTTAAACGAACGTAAACATAAAGCGGATTGTCAGAGGTAAAGGAAACAGAAAAGTCTTTGTCCCAATGGATTTCCTGCTGATTCTCCGTTTTCGTATCAGCAATATCCCAGTTGTCTTCATTCTGAATGTTTGTGGCGTTCTGATAGCCCACAATCCACACGTCGCCGGGCTGTGCATTGGCCGCATCTTTTGTGCCCTTCTTCCACTTCAAATAGTCCGTGCCGTCTTTGCTGAGACCAAGCGGGAGAGCATCGCGCAGCTGGTTTCCGGTCAGCGTCACAGTTGCAGGCTGTGCCTTTCCGTCCTCTTTCGCTTCCGGTGCGTCAGCTTTAAACATGAACCGATAATACACGGTCTGCCCGTCACTCACCGGACAGTAATCCTCGCCTTCGGCCTTGGCATCATTGGCTGCCTGCACATCGCTTTCAGGAACAATCTTCTTGTTGAATTCCAGCGTCAAACCGCGGACGCCGATGGTTGCATAGAGCCGGTGAGTCTGGTGGTCTCCGAGCCAGCTTTCGTTTTTAAGAGAGAACAGAGACCCTTCCAATTTCAGTTCTGTCGGGCAGACCAGTGCCTTATAGGAAATCGTGTCTGTCCGGTCGCCGGTATAATTGGTGAAGTACCACTTAATGAGCGTATCCCGGCCTGATACATCTTCTGTTACCGTGATAGAGTCGGCATACTTGCCGCCAAGCCAGACGCCCGAATAGGTTCCGGCGCGATCTAATTTGTAATACTGCGTCCCATCAGCGGCGGTATAGATTTCGCAGTCATTTGCCCATGCTGCAGTTTTATTCTTGTCCACTTCCGCCAGCAATACCTGTGCGCCGGACATATGGTCGGTTAGCGGCAGAATGTCATAGCTTCCTGTGCCCTTATGTTCGACAGAAAGATGATAGTCCACGGTTTCGCCGTCTTTCGGGACAGACTTTTCAGACATTGCTTTTCCGTTGGCAAGTGTTGCGTCTTTGCTAAGATAGAATTCGCGGTTTTTAGTATAAAAGTCGTAATATGAATCAGATGCCAGCTTGTCTTTGTCCTGCTGGTCTGACATCCCGGCGCCATAGGCGTAGGCTGTGTTATCACCCACATTAACATAGCTCTTCGGATAGCTGCCGGGCCAGTCCTGTTCCAAACGCATGAATGTATCTTTAACGTATGTGTCAATTGGAAGCGTAATCGTCTGTCCGCCATAGATCGTTCTCGGATTCCCGCTTTCATCCCGCAGATCCCATTCAACCGTATAGTGAGTAAAGTTCGTCACCAGAAAGTGTTCAGAGTCCAACGCAGCCTGAATAGATGCCGCGTCTGCCGTGCAGGTCCGGGTACTTGTACTGCCATCCGCCTTTGTAAACGACAGCACAAGATTTGTATATTCCTTATTCCAACGAATGTCGATGATGCCGGTATGGTCTTCGGGATGTTGCTTACTATTGCTACACCCGGAATATTTACTATCACTGTCCGCACTGGTATTACGTGCGGCGGTGATTCCGGTGGTTTTCCCATCTATGCCGGTAACGGTCTGATGCTGCGTGCCGTCCGGGCAGAAAGTTGCGTCAGTGATCGAAACACTTGCGCCTTTTCCGAATTCCTTATTAGTAAACAGTTTTTCCATGCCGTTCGCCGTAAGATAAATGCCATTCGGCAGCGGATCTTTTACGTAACAGAGTTTCTCATAAGGCAGCGTGCCTGTATTTGACAGAGTAATCGTATAACCTGTAGGAATGCCAAAATAGAAACCATTACGGCTCAGGCTTTTTGTCATTCCAAGTTTTGCTTCGCCGGCGGAAACTGTCGTTTTGCATGAGGCGTCTTTTTTCTGATCGCTACTCCAGCTATAATGCCAGTCGGAAGAAACCGTATTCTGGAAGGTGTATGTTCCGGTTCCGTTCAGTTTTGGAATTACCAGTACATTATCCCGAAAATGTATGATAAAGCCGCACTCATCATATTCCGTAGTATTAGATGCAACCGTATCATTAGGAATGGTAGGGTTGTATTTTGTCAGCGAAATGGTTATCGTTCGTGCATCATCTGAAAGAGAAACTTTTTCTATTTTATCTTTGCCATGCAGACCTTCTATATCAATAATTAGTTTATCCGTGCTCTTACGTTCAATCCCGCAACCTCCGGCACAAACGCCGGGATAAGGCGAACTACTACTGATGTAGTATTGATAATTCAGATCACCGCTTTTAAATGCATCAATCACGCTCTGAGAAAAGTTAACGCCTTCCGGAAGCGTAAAGGTGTCCGTGTAAGTAACGGCAGTTACGTAATCTTTTCCCTTTCCTTCCAGCGTCTGTGATGTTCTTCCTGATGTGTTAATTATATAGTTCAGGCTATGCACATAGTATCCGCCTTTTCCGTCACTCCTGATAGAAAGTGGACCGCTATGATAAGGCTCCGGACCGTCATAATGAAGCTCTTTCTTCAGTGTGAATTCATCCGGTTTCGTCTCCCATGTAATTTTCTGTGTATTTTCCCCGTTTTCCGGCTTGGGCGCGATGCCGGCTTTCCCGTCCGCATCCAGCGCTTCTTTTTCCGCTTTCGTCAGTACGACGCCCCATACCGTGTTGGTGCCGCCCGCGGACGTCGGGCTGGGATAACCGCTCGGAAGGTTGATGGAGATCGTGTCGCCCTGCAGGGGCCGCTGGAATTCCATGCAGTAGGTGTAGTGATCCTTGTCCGTGCCGTCGATGCGCGTCACGGTATAGGCATAAGATTTTCCGGTATTGGAAACGACGGTGTACGTGCCCGCCGCCTGTGACGGTGCGCCGTCCGCGCTTGCGGGGTGTCCCTCGCCGGGGTTTGTCTTGGCAAACTCCATGTAGACGCGGACAACCGTGCCGTCATCCTCGGCGATCTGCGCGCTCGCCGGGTTGGAGATATTGAGTGTCGTCGTGGCTGCCTCGCCGGTATAGAAGGTCAGATTGCCGTGGCTCTTGCTGTTGTCCGTCGTCACGGTGATGACCGGACGGGTGTCCCCGGTCCCGGCCGGCACCGTGCTTGCCGTGCCTGCGGAGGAACCAGACGGGGCCTGCGGCTGTTCCGCTGCCGCTGCTGATGCCGCCGCTGACGCTGCTGCTGATGTCGCCGTTGACGTGGCTGCTGATGTCGCCGTTGACGTGGCTGCTGATGCCGCCGTATCTTCCGCCATGGTCTTTGCGGGCGCGATCAGCGCATACATTGTGCAGAGCACAGCCGCGCAGGCCAGAACGGCCAGAATGCCCTTCCAGTGTTTTTGCGTAAGATGTGCTTTCCCGTATCTGATCAATTTATCCAGCCATGAGTTTTTCATCGATGTGCCTCCTTCTTTCCAATTTCTTTTTCTGTTTCTGTTTGCCATACTCATACAGATTCCTCCTTCGTCCTGTAAAGACAGCCCCACGGATGCGGCCCGTCTTCGTATCTTTTCTCAATATGCCAGATTTTTGTACAAAGCAGAAACATTTCCAAACGGAATCCCAGACAAAAAAAGAGGACCGGCATTTCTGTCGGTCCTGATACCCCTGGTAAGGCCTTACGGCATCCAAAAAGTCTTCGACAAATCGTCAGACTTCCGGAAAACACTTTTTTTCGATTTCCGATCCTTGCGAACCGGTCGGGTCTTATGTGTGACCATGGAACAAACACTCTTTTTGCCGGCTTGTGTACGCCGGCTCCGGAAACAGATCTGGCAGTCCGAAGCGCTGCCTTCGCCTATCTCTCTTTTTCGTCCCGGCTCCCAGACGGCTCCTGTGCATCTTCGGGACGCAAGTCTATGTGTATCCGCACGGCACGTGCCCGCGCGGACGAATCTTCGGTCTATTCCGGATGGGCGGCGTATCCATCATCTCAGGTACCCTTGCGGGTGCGTCGGGAGCCTTTCCGACCTCAGAACAGAATAAAAGGACAATCGGCATGGATATCTCTTGTCCTGATTATCAATTTTCCTCAAAAGCATTTCCTTTCCCGCGTCAGACAATCCGATGGACGGTTACGTCTGCCTGTTCCATGGCGCGGCCGATAAATGACGGGGCGCACCACACGACCTCGCAGACCGTGCGTCCCTTCCCCGTCCAGTACCGCTGCCAGTGCGCCCGGCGGAAGTGCGGGCGGGGCGGCTTCCGTCCAGTATGTCCGGACGACCCTTCCTCGCGACCTGGGTTTTTCTCTTCCTGTTTCATGGCGCGGATCGTGTTTCCGTATCGCACGCCGACGTCATGGATTTCTACATCCGACCAGCGCGGCTTTTCAGGGTTTTTCTGCCCCGGACGATATGTTGACGCCGTCAGCGGGCTTTCCCGGATGTCCGGCCGTTTCGATGTCAGGTAACATAAGATCTGCATGCATAGCATGGACACCCGGGTCCGTCCGACCTGTGGCATCTCGTAATGGACGGTCCGTCCGTCCGGATCATGCACATCGTATTCATTCGGCGTCGGATTCGTAAGGTTCGGGATATCCAAAGAAAGAATCCCGTGATCCTTGTATGCGCCTCCAGAATACATACTGAAGTAGGCGAGATCGTTTGTCAGCAGATAGACCGTGATACCAGCCCATCCGGGGAAACGGTCCACGCTGACCATACCGCCGACAATCGGCTGGAAATCCCGGCATGCCGACAGATCGACATAGAACGTGTCCGCCGGCAGGTGTTCCAGCTGGTCCCGCGTCAGTTCCAGCTCTTCCGTCTCAAGAAGCGCCTCGGCAAAATCCGCGTCCGGCTTGTACACCTGTTTACTTTGGCTCCACCGCGTCCAGACGCCGGGAAGCAGGAGAATGTCCTTCATTTCGGCATCAAGCGCTGCCTGCCTGTGCATGATCCGGTTCTTCACATCCTCGGTCAGGATGTCGCCAGACATCTCCAACATCCACGCGTTCAGAATCTGTCCTCCCGCGGAAGCATCCGGGTTCAGGAATTCCTGTTTGTTCGCGAGATACCGGTTAAAATCCTCATCGCCCATCCGTTCCAGAAGCTCAGTGCAGAACGCGCTTTCTTTCTGCCCGCAGTGTTTCAGCCAGTCCAGTACCATGCCTCTTCCGTAGTCGTCCGGAGACAGCCGGCCGAGGCTTTTCAGCATCCGCAGCGGCGGGTACTCGTTTTTCTGCTTTTTCTTCCCCATAATTCCTCCCTTCGGTTCCTCTTTGTTTTTGTTTCCTTGTGTGCGGCCTGCCGGATAGACGGCAGGACTTGTCTTCAGTATGCCGGATTCCGTCAGACTGGACTTAGCCAGCAAAAAAAGCCCCGCCTCACGCCTTGGCATGAAACGGGGCTCTGGTCTTATTCGTTTGCGTCAGCCGGTTTATCCGCGGTCTCCGGCTGCTTGTCTTCGTCCGCGTCTTCCGCCGGTTTTGCGTCCGGTTTCGGCAGCGGAGCTCCGCAGGCGATACAGAAGACGGAGTCCGGCGCGTTCATGGCGTGGCAGCGCGGGCATTCGATCTGCCCGGTTTTCGCGTCTGCGGGTTTCATCCGGCATCCGCATTTCGGGCAGAACGCGGAATCTGCCGGAACCTCCGCCCCGCATTTCGGGCAGACTGTCTTCCCGCCAGACGCGGCCTGCGTTTTCTCATACGCCGCAATCCGTTTCTCCGCTTCCCGGATTATCTGAAACTGCTCCGGGAATTCCGGCTCGGCGTCGTCCTTATGTTTTTCGTAGGACAGACGGCCGATCTCTGTATACAGCCTCTCAATCGCCTGCCGGTCCTCTCCGGTATTCATGGCTTGTTTCGCGCTTTCCACGGCGCGCTTTGACTTTTTCGCAAGCGTCCGGCCCGCGCGGCTCATATTAGCCCCGAATTCGTCGAAAAATGATGACAGCCCTTCTTCTTTTTTTTTATCAAAAAAAATCCGGGCCATAAAGGTCCGGACAAAAAAAGTCAAGGCTCATACCGGGAGCGGATACCCGCGGCTCTCACCGGATACCGTCCGTGTCTTTTTGCTTCTTCCGGCCTTTTCGTCTCAATCTTCCGCACTTTCGCGCCCTGACAAATCGAGACGATGGACTCCGGATCAACGCGGATCCGGAAGGCGGACAGGAACCCGTACGGACATGTGTCAATGTAGGCGTACATTTCCTCCGCCGTGTCCGGCGGAAGCTGTTTCGTCAGATATTCCGCGATGCTCCGCAGCATAGGAACCCGTTCGTCATCACTCATATGTCCGGAAGAGGCGTACCGGCAAAGCAGCAGAACAGCCCGTTCTTCCGATCCATCACAAAACCGTTTGACCGCGGCGAACGCCTGCCGGCGCATGGCGAGACTTTCCTTCATGCACGTTTTCAGCATACCACGGGTGATATAGAGCGCCATGAATCCCGTACAGAGAATGCCGGCAATCCACGCGAGCGGCCGCCCGTTTCCAACCATGACGCACGCCCAGAAAATGATGCCGAGCACAATGCTGATTCCGGCGAGCGCAAGCGCCATCTTGACTTCCGCCTTCAGTACGCACTTCTCCGCTGCCCGGACACACGCAAGGCAGTCCTTCAGTTCCCGGTTTTCCCTGCTTTTCTTTTCCTTATCCTTCTTCATAATTCCCCCCCCATTTTCCGTTCTGCCCGCCTCAGATAACCCCGGCAAAGCGCAAAATTAAACAGACCGCAAAGCCCACCAGAAAGACATGCAGCAGCACCCATCGGACGCGGTCCACTCTGGATGCCCGCACGGCCTGCTTTGTTTCCTGAATCACGCATCGAATCGCTCCGCGCATATGATTTCCTCCTCCTTTTGAATCCGTTATTGCTTTTATATGGAATATGCCAGATTTCCGCCAGTCCGCGGAAACAAATTCCAAAAATCTGGCATACTGTACGTAGAAAAAATCAATCACACGCCTGCAAAGCAGAGAAAGGAAAGAATTATGATTGTATTGGGATGTATCCTTGCGGTTCTTGTTCTGTGGCTCATTTTCGCAAACATCGTCATTGTGCCGCAGGCCCACGCCTATGTCGTGGAACGTCTGGGAAAATACAAATGCACATGGGAGGCGGGTCTTCATCTCAAGGTTCCGATTATTGAGCACATCGTCTGCAAGATCAGTTTGAAGGAGCAGGTCCTTGATTTTGCCCCGCAGCCGGTCATCACGAAAGATAACGTCACCATGCAGATCGACTCCGTCGTGTTTGCCCGTGTCTTTGACCCGAAGCTCTACACCTACGGCGTCGAAAACCCGATCGCGGGCCTTCAGAACCTGTCGGCCACGACGCTCCGGAATATCATCGGCGACATGGAGCTCGATCAGACACTGACAAGTCGCGACACGATCAATGGCCGGATGCAGTCGATCCTTGACGAAGCGACCGATCCGTGGGGTCTCAAGGTCACGCGCGTCGAGATCAAAAACATCAACCCCCCGAAGGAAATCGAAGAGGTCATGACGAAGCAGATGCGGGCGGAGCGCGAACGCCGGCAGACGGTTCTTGAGGCACAGGCTCATCAGGAAGCGGTCGTATCCCGCGCGGAAGGCGACAAGAAAGCAAAGATTCTGTCTGCCGAGGCGGAACGGGATGCACAGGTTGCTCTGGCAGAAGGCCGCGCAAAATCCATCACACTTGTGTATGAAGCAGAGGCAGAAGGCATCAAGAAGCTGAACGGAGCGCAGATCAGCGAAAATGTCCTGAAACTGAAGGGGCTTGAGGCGCTGAAGGATGTCTCTGACGGACGCGCAACCAAGATTTTCATGCCGTCAGACATCACGAACGCGGTCGCCTCTCTCGGCGTCGCGGGCGAGGCACTGGGCATCGGAGACGCGACCCCGATTGACAAAAGCCCGAAGCCGGTTCCTCCGCTGCCGAAGGATCCGTGCGTGACAAGCGAGACCGGAAAAGGCGGACGCGAGGCGGCGGCCGCCACGGCCCGGATCAACGCGAGCGTAAGCCGTGATGAGTACCGGTCGGACGACGAGGACGCCGTAAAGCCGGTCAGACGGAACAGATAATACAAAAAGAGCCCCGGAAAATCCGGAGCTCTTTTTTTTTGCGTTTGTAACCTGTTTTGGGTTACAGCTCAAATTTTTGGGTGACAACTTTTCAGCCGGTCGCCTCCGCGCTTTCGCCTGTCGCGTAATCAATCGTGATTCCCGGCTGCACGTTGTAGCAGTAGACGCAGAACTGGACGCCCGCGCCGTCATCTTCGACCGACTTCCCTTCCATGAGGACGCCCGAGGCAACCAGATTGTTGCCCTCGAATTCGGGGGTCACGCGGTACAGAACATGGTTCCCGGTTTCCTTGATGTAGTCCGCCGTCATGTTTTCGAACGGTTCCATGCCCTCGACGTTCATATAGCGGGTGCCTGTAATCAGGTTCTTTTCGTTGGCGTTTTCCGCGGTTAACTGATACCCGATCAGGTGGCAGCGGTTGTACAGGTATTTTCCGTCGATGCCCTCGTACTTTGCGTTGTGCCAGCCGGTCGGCTTGACCGAACTGATGCTGCCCCGCTTTTCCGTCGGCATGAGATCCTGCCCGATGGAAGCATAGGCTGCCGTGCATCTTCCGAGTGCATCGAGGTCCCCGTACTGCTCAAATGAGTCCGCCGTGAGGTCGCTGTCTGAGAAATACGGAACGTTGTTATGGACAGCCGCATACGGCGCTCCCGCGTAGGCTGGCACATCAGACAGCGAAAAGGCTGTTTCTGTTGCGTCTGCCGAAGCTACCTGCGCATTTCCTGCGTTCGCTGGAACGACTGTCGGCGTAGCTGTCCACGCATCCGCAACATCCATGACAGATTCTGCGGCGTTCTCGACGGCCGACCATTTGTCTGATGGAAGCCTTACGGCCCCGATGATCAGCAGCGCGGCAAGAATCACAACAAACCACAATGTACTTCCCGTGCGCCCGCGTCTTGGCGGTTTTCTTCTTCTGCTCATTTTTCCTTCCTTTCCTTCCTGCCGCTCGTCTTGCGGACGGCCGGGAGCTGATTCTGTTTGTCTTTTTCAGGCGGATGGTCAGACAATCCGATGGACCGTCACGTCCGCCTGCTCCATCGCGCGTCCCACAAAGGACGGGGCGCACCAGACGACTTCGCAAGTTGTCCGGCCCTTTCCCGTCCAGTACCGCTGCCAGTGCGCCCGGCGGAAGTGTGGGCGCGGCGGCTTCCGTCCGCCCGTCCCGGAGGCGTGTCCGTCTCCGGCTTCAGGGCTGGCCGCTCCGCGTTTCATTGCCCGGATAGCGGCCCCATAATGTACGCCTACGTCGTGGATTTCCACATCCGACCAGCGTACCTTGCGCGCACTTCCTTCCGTCTCTTTCGGACGGTACGTGTGCTTTGTCAGCGGGCTGTCCAGAATGTCCGGCTTTTTCGAAGTCAGGTAACACAAAATCTGCGCGCAGAGCATCGCCATCCTGGTCCGGCCGACCTCCGGAAGTGCGTAGTGGACCAGTCTTCCATCCGGGTAATGGACATCGTACTCATTCGGTGTCGGGTTCACGAGCTTCGGAATATCCAGAGACAGAAGCCCCTGCTCATTGTATGCCCCGCCCGAATACTGGCTGAAATATGCAGCATCTTTCGTCAGAAGATACACGGTGATCCCGGCCCGTCCCGGAAAGCGGTCCACGCTGACGATTCCGCCGACAATCGGGTGGAAATGACTGCATTCCGACAGATCGACGTAGAATGTGTCCACCGGTAGATGATCTACCTGCTCCCGTGTCAGCTCCAGCTCCTCCGTTTCGAGCAGCGCCTCGGCAAAGTCCGCATCCGGTTTGTACACCTGCTTGTTCTGGTTCCACCGCATCCAGATCCCCGGAAACAGGAAGACGTCTTTCATCTCCGCGTCTATGGCGGCCTGTCCGTTCATGATCCGGCGCTTCACGTCGGCGGTCAGGGTTTCTGTGGATGCCTCAATCATCCAGTGATTTAAGATCTGCCCCCGCGGGGAAGCCTCCGGGGACATAAACTCCCGTTTGTCGACCAGATACCGGTCGAAATCCTTCTCACTCATGGTGTCCAGAATTTTGATCCCGAGCTCGCTTCCGTTCTGTCCGCAGCGCCTCAGATAGTCGAGAAGCAGTCCCCGCCCGTACATGGACGGACTGAGCCGGCTGATCTCTCTCATAACCCAAAGCGGCAGATAGGTTTCCTTCTTTTTCTTCATCGCGCGTTCCTCCCGTTAGTTCCTTGTTTTCTTCTGTTTTCTGTTCTGCTGTTTCTCAAATTTCCTGTTCTGTTTTTCCTCCGCCCGTTTCGACTGCCAGAGCAGATTCGCCTCATCACGGATGCTCTTGTACTTGCTCCATGTTTTGTTCACAAGGCTGCGGGTGATCTCCTGCCGGTAGAGAAACGCCGGCAGCCTGTCCAGATATGCCTGATCCGGATACGCTTCGACCAGTTCTTTCGCTGAAACCTCTTTCCCGCCAAACCGGGCTACGCTGTCCTTCAGGAATCCCGCGTTTTTCGATTCGCACTGGTACGGTTTCAGCGTTTTTCCGTTGAGCAGTCTTTTCCGGCCTTTGTCGATCTGCTGGCAGAAATACTGAAGCGATTTCCATCCCGCCGAAGAAAGAAGCCGCGAAAGACGCTTGCACGGCTCGGTGAGCTGATCCTTGACGGTCTTTTCCGCGCTCTTCCGGATCTCTTCTTTTTCTTCCTCACTGAGCGCGGGAAGACCGGCCGGAACGTTCCGCTTCGCGTATGCCCGCATGCATTCCAGAATGTCGTCTCCGAATGCCTGCACATCCTCCGAGATCAATTCCTTTCGCCTGCTCTCTGCGTACGCTTTGTGGTCAACAGCTCCAATGAACGCCTGCTTCCGGACCATTTCCTGTTCTTCCGGCGTCCGGTCTCTTGGGACGTACGTAAAAGCCCGGCTCTGAATCAGTCCGATCACCTTGTCCACATACGGCATGGACGCCAGTTCTTTTGTGTCCTTTCCTTCCGTTTCGAGCTGTTCGATAAAATACACCGGAAGATCCGGGTAGTTTATCAGATCCTTGTCCGGGATCGGCGTGTGGAAGGAATGCTCCCCGACCAGATAAAACAGGTAGCTGCGCGTCTGTTCCGCTGCCGGGTCTTCCACGTCTGCAAACGTAGTGACACACCCGTCGCCGTATCCATAGTCATCGAAATCATCGTCCCATGTATCCCAGTCCCGATGGTGATTCACAAACGATCCAGTGTGAACAACCAGCCCCTGATAGATCGCGGACAGCTCCGCGTCTGAATGCTTTGAGCCGAAGTTGTAGACCCGCTGCCGCTCATATCCCCAGCTTTCCTGATGGATGCAGACAGGCTGAACCGTCTGAAGCAGCGCCTCCTTCTTCTCATACATCCGTTTTTCCTGTGCTTCCGCCTGCCCCGCGTAATCATGCGCGGCATACCGGCAGCGCTTATACTCCCTCTTTTTATCGCGCCAGTTCTTGGCCCGCTTGTTCACGGAAAAGAGGGCCGCCTCCAGCATGTCTTCCGTGACGATTCCCTTCTTTAAATTTTCCGACCATTCTTTGGGTGTCCGCATAAATTCCTCCTTTTATTCTTTATTTTTGAGTTCCATTTGTGTGCCTGCCGGATATGTGTCCGGCAGGGCTTATCATCAGTATGCCGGATTCTGCCGGTTTCGGTTTTTCGAATCGCGGGTTTGTTCTCAAAGCAAACAAAAGCCCCGGACTTGATCCGGGGCTCCTATTTTGCATGCTATTTTCTTGCTTTCGCGGAATGAGCTGTCACCGAAGCATTTCCTGGCGGTCCATCCGGTACAGGGCATACAGCACCTCGCCGCGTGACACCGTCTGCTTTGCGTTCAGCGCATCGCCGGGCAGTCCGAACAGGATCTGCCGGTCCACCAGATATTCCACCATCTGGGCATAGGGTGTGTTTTCCGTCACGTCCGTGAATGGAATCTGGCTGGCGTTAATAGTCTCCCCATACAGGTCGGAGAACCCGTAGTGAGCCGGGCAGATCCGCTGAAGGAACGTCAGGAACTCTCCTCTCGTGCATTTCCGGTTCGGGCTGAACCTGTTTTTGCTGGTTCCGGTCGTGTAGCCGTTCTGGTATGCCCATGCGACTGCCTTGGCGTAGTACGCCTTATTCTTCACGTCCTTAAACGGCGTTTTCGCTGTATTCGCTGTGTCCGGCTTCCCGAACTGGCGGTACAGGAACATGATGATCTCCGCCCGCGTGGCTCCCTTGTCCGGGTTGAACTTCTTGTTTGCCGTGTCGGCAATCCCATTCCCGGCTGCCCAATAGGCGGCGTCGTAGAGCTCACTCGACGGCGTGATATCCCGGAAGACCTGACGACTCGCCATTCCGGTCTCCCCGAAGCGGGCGACGTATACCGCCCCGTCATATCCCACGGAGTCGTCTGTGATTTTCTCGCCGGTTCTGGCGTCGTACCACCCAAGGAACTGCTCCTCTCCGTCTTTTGTGGTCGTTATTCCGTCGAGCGGAAGAAGCCCAAACGTCTCCCCCTTCGGAACACTGAAAGAAGAGACGAATTTATCTGCCTTCACGGCCCCGTATCTGCCCTGCACATATCCGTACTGATTCTGACGGCTGTAGTCGTAGCCGTAGGAAGAGGCGGTGCCGTCACTTGTATAAGTATCCTCAAATGCGCGGAACAGATTAGACCCGGGAATGACACCGGCTGCTGTGCCGTATGCCGTTGTTCCGAATCCGATTCCGCTTCCCCATCCGTGGGCCGTCTCTGACTGAAATGTCACATGGATACTGTCTGCATGGACGTCTCCTTCCCGCATAAGAAACGAATTTGCCTTCACATACGCCTGTTTTGAGTCTTCAACCTGATCGTTTGAGACTTTCACGGTGTAGGTCGTCGTCCTGATTCCGTTCACCGTGAGGATATCTTTCAGCCGCCCGCTGGCGGTGAAGTGCTGGCAGGTGTACTCGGTATCCGGCTTCAGTCCGTCCGCGTAGACCCACCGGATCGATTTCGCGTCCGGATCGCCCGCCTTTGTGCTTGTGAGCACGCTTCCGTCCGGCGCGGTCATCACGACATACTCGCCCTCGGCAAATCCGCCCTGGGCGTCCTCGTGGAGATACAAGCGGTACGTGTTCTCTGTATCGACCGGGTCAGACGCCGCACTGTCTGCACTTGTTCCGCTCTCTTCCGCAGAAGATGCATCGCTCCCTGACGCGGCGGAAGAGATGCCGGACACGCTTTCTTCTGCCGCAGGCAAAGCAGGTTCCGATTCTGCTGCCGCGCCGGATGTATCCGGCGCTTCCGTATCCGATTTCGCGTCCGGACTTTCTGTTTTGCTCTCTGTCTCTGCCTCGCTGCCGGTGTTTTCTGTCGCGCTTTCTGTCGCGCTTTCCGCCGTGCTGACCGCGGAATCTGTCTGTCCCGCCGCCATCGCCGGAACAGATGTCATGCTGACGGCCGCTGCCATCAGGACGGCGCAGATCTGCGCCCGTTTTCCTCTTTTTGCTATGCCGATCTCCTTCTTCCGCTTTGCGCGGATTTGTATTTACTGGGCGGTTTTTCTCCGCCGCTCTTTTTTTAATATGACAGAAAAACACGCGCCGGTACGTGCAGGAAAATTACCACCTGACGCCAAGGGGCATCATCAGGGAACTGGGACTGCTTCAGGTCGATTACAACAAGACCAGCACCTACGGGCACTTCGGGAAGCAGGGCCTTCCGTGGGAGATGTAAAAAAGAGCCTCAGCTTTCGCTGGGCTCTTATTTTCGCTGCGGCTTTTCATGAGAATAATCTTCAAAGGTTGGGCCTTTGCACTGTCAAGTTCGTTTCCAATGAGCAGAGTTTTAGGTCTGGCTTTCGGAACGGCGATAAATCCCATCGTGCAAGAGCCAT
>Ga0256406_1001466_pt1 | contig 37974 bp, 39 predicted proteins | sample RumenRJG_03DNA_FD_185986 | JGI IMG/M metagenome (GOLD analysis project Ga0256406, IMG submission 185986) | Bovine rumen microbial communities from Lethbridge, Alberta, Canada - RJG_03 | ecosystem: Host-associated > Mammals > Digestive system > Stomach > Rumen | place: Canada: Alberta | collected... | reverse complement strand
CAAATACAACGGTTGGGCACATGCGGAGTGGCATATCAAGCAGCAGACCCTCACCACCCTCGACAACAGTAAGACGGGAACGGTAGATACCATCGCCGGACAAAACGCATAACCATTTTAACCTTCAAGCAATGAACATACATCATATATTCCACCATGAGCACAAGGGGGACGACACCCCCATGTCGAAACCCATCGACGGAGCAGAAAATATCCCGATGACCGCCGAACCCGACGAGGCAGAGATCGCTGCCCAGGCGGTGCTCGAAATCATCCTTGAAAAGAAGGAAGCAAGCAGCAAGAAACATCAGAAGCGTGGAAACACAGAAGTCGCGAAAGCACAGCAACCGCAAGACAACACCGAGCACGATGCCGACTATTACCGCCATCTCGCCGAACGTATCCGTGAGGCGTATGCGGCAGCACGGCAACGTGCCCTACGCTTCACGTGCTATTGTGAGCAGCAGTTGGCTGACCCGTCCTTGCCGCTTTATGGCAAGGGTTCCTTGTCGCTCCTCGAGGCAGAGTTGTACAAGCGCCTCGACGTCGTGGAGCGGGAAGGCGGAGACCTGAAGAAACGCTGGCAGCACTGCCTCGCCGAGGTGACCATACGACTGATGAACGCATCCACACAAACTAACGGCAAACACTGACCATGACAGATAATCGACCCCTTGCCCTGCAACGTGACCCCTACGGAGAAAAAATCCTGTCCGGCCGTTTTGACTGGCGGGATGAGCATATCCTGCGTTGGATCAACAACTTCGTGAGGTTCGGACTTCGCGACTCCCGTGCCAACGTGCAACGCCAGAGTGCGGCCGTGGCTGCCCGTTACAACAAGGACGGAAAGAAGAAGCGGTACCGCAGCACGGGCGAGCTCCTTCGGTCTATCACGTGGATGACCTGGAGCGAGGCGAACGGTGACGTGCAGGTCTTCCATGCCCACTATCTTTACTATGAGAAGTTCCTCGAACTGGCCCTCGGTAAGGGCGACCGGTTCACGCAACTTCCTCCCGACATCCCCGGTGCCAGATGGATGCCTATCACCGTGCCGGGCAAGACCCGTAAGGCTCGCCCTTCTATCCCCACGGAGATGCGCCGGAACGCGAGTAAGTTTATCACCTTCGTACAAGACTCCATGTCGTTTGCCGGTATCGCCATGATGGTCTATGCCGTCAGCGTCAACAAGGCAGAGGCGGGAGCCGTCAACCGCATCCTGTTCTCGCATGGCATGGATGGCAATGGGGGATTCTAAAAACATTTTACGACACAAACACACAAGATTATGAGCGCAATAACTAAACAAATCGCAGCCGTTGAGTTTCATGTCAACGCACGTCAGGCCAATGCCGCTTTGGAGAGCATGCGGCAGTCGGCAGAGGATGCCCGTGAAGAGATGTCACAGCTCCAGGAGCAGGCTAACAAAGGCGTCAAGACCGTCATGGTTGGCGGCAAGGACATGGACATCACTAAACGTATCCGGGATCTCAATGCTACCGCCAAAGCCTTTGAACAGGCGGCTCAGTCGCAGATCAAAGGTGTCAAGGCATGGGACGAACTCTGGCAACATGCCAAGATGGGCAACATTGAGCAGCTCACCGGACAGCAGATCAAGGCGGGTGTCAACGGTGCCAAACGGCAGTACGACCGGCTCATCCTCGGCGACGAGGAGGACCGCCGTAAGGCAGCGGCGATCCGTGACATCATCGACCAGGCGAATATTGTGCTCGATAAGTTGAAGGGCGATACCGACAAGGTTATCCAGACGCTCTCCGACGGTGGACATGTGGCCGACGAGGTACTGCAACGTGAGAAGAAGAACCTGGAGGACATGCTGTCGCTCACGGAGAAGTTCAGTCCGGAGTGGCAGGATTACAACCGCCAGTTGCAGGCCATCACCAAAGGTATCGAGGAACAGGCCGCGCAGGAGAAACGCTTGCGTGGCGAGCTCGTTGATGCCAATGATGCCCGTCGGGAGGCAGCGAAGTTGGATAAGGACGTGGCGCAGGCTGCCAAGGAGCAGCACGCTGCCCAGCAACAGGTCATCGACGATGCGCAGAAACAGATGCAGCAGTATCAGGAGCAGCGTCGCCAGCACCAGGAGTCGGCACAGAAAATCACGGATGAGATTGCCAAGCAAGACCGGCAGATCGCCTCTCAGTCTCAGCTCGTGGAGTCGATCAAGCGTGAGAACCATGAGCGCACAAAGAAAAGCAACGTACTGGTGCAAGAGGCTGACCAAGCCGACAAGACCGCCGCGAAAGCCAAGCGTGCCGCCGATAGCTCCGCCAAGAATGTGGAGCGGTTCAGTGACAAATTGCAGAAAGCCAAGGACGATGTGGCAAAGCTGCAAGAGCAGTTGGACAAATCCTCTGACAACGACAAGCAAGCCGTTGTGATAAAACTCACCAAGGCACTTGACAAGCAGTCGAAGGCGGAGGAGGACTTGAAGCAGAAGGAGAAAGATGCGGCGGATGCGCAGGAGTTGTACAACAGAGCCAATGCGGATGCCATAGCCAAGCATGAAGCCCTCGACAAAGCCAAGGCGGAGGGTAACAAGAAACTGCAAGAGGAAAGTCAGAAGCTCTCTCAACTACAAGGTAAGCGTGAGGCGAATGTCGCCAGTCTCAACAAAGAGAAAGAGGCAATCAAACAGAAGAACGAGGCGGTAGATGCCCAAGCTAAGATCATCAACGACGCTCAGCAGACGCAGGCCAAGAGTCGCCAACTCTCCATCGAGAGCATCGAGAAGTCCATTGCCCTCCTCAAACAAGAGAACCGGGTTATCGGCGATGAGACCAACCCGCAGTGGGTGGAGAACGAAAAAACCATCGGGCGACTGAACCAGCGACTTAGCGAGATGAAACAACATGCCGCCGAGTTGCGAGGTGAAGTAATGTCGTTAGGCAGTGCCGTAAACATGGCCGCAGAAGTTTCTGGGAAGAATGGCCCGGCATCTAATAACTATTCCATTGAACAGATGCAACAAGGAATAGATGCCTTGCAGAAAGGTAGGCAAGAAACTGGCAACCCAGCTGCTATAAAAGTTATAAACGAATCCATCGACACCCTTACCCAAAAGATTAGAGAGGCGAAGGGCGAAGCAGTGTCCTTGGAGGACGCTATGAACTTTGGCAAGCAGGGGCTCGCCGGCTCTTTCAAGGGTACCAATGAGCAGTTGCGGCAAGCCAAGCAGATATTGGAATCCACGCTGACTACCACCACCAAAGGGTCAGACCGATACAAAGAGATCCGGGAGGCACTGGCTGGTATCGCCGTCGAGGAGAAGCGAGTGGGAGGAGTGTCAGCGGAGGTGCAGAAGATTCTCGACGAGCCCAAGGGTCGTTCGTTCAACGAACTGAAGGTAGCCGTGGAACAAGGCCGTAAGGAGCTGAATAGTATGACTCGTACCACCAAGGAGGGGCAGAGAGCCTATGACGAACTGGCGGAGAAGGTGAAGAATGCGGACTTGGAGTTGAAGAATCTCGGCAACGACTCCAAGGGAACACAGAGCTCTTTTGAGAAAGCCGTGTCTCGTTTGAAGACTTACGTCACGCTCTATATGGGTACCGCCGTCGCCTTGCAGAAGATGTCGGGGGCAGCCGATGATATGCTGACGCTTTCCGACAAGATGGGTGAGGTGCGTAAGACCACCGGGTTCTCTGCCGACGAGGTAGGACGGCTCTCCGATAACCTTGCGAAACTCGACACCCGCACGCCTATCCAGAACCTCATGGAACTGTCTGCTGCCGCCGGTCAGCTCGGCCTGAACACCGAGGATGATGTGCGTGGTTTCACCGAGGCTGCCAACAAGATGCTGGTCGCCCTCCCCGAGATGGGACAGGAAGGTGCTACGGAGATGATGAAGATCGCCATCTCCACGAAGGAGGTAGACAAGATTCGCAAGCAGATGGAGAATGGTACCGTCGAGGGTTCGTCGGCTACCGCCGTGGCCATGGAGAAGATTGCGTCTACCATCGACCGCCTGCGTGCCACCACCGCTGCTGCCGCTCCACCTGTTGCCGACTTCGTGAAACGTGTCGGTGCCGTGGGTGCACAGAGCGGTATCACCGTGGACCAGGTAGCTGCCCTCGGTGCCACCGTTGACTCTCTCGGTATGGGTACCGAGATGGCTGCCACGGCTATCTCCCGTATGATCCCAGCCATCAAAAACAACGCCTTCGACATTGCCCACGCCATCGGTGTCACGCCTGAGACGATCCGCAATATGTACGAGAGCGGACACGCTATGGACGTTATCCTGATGATCCTTCAGCATATCAAAGAGGAGAATCTGAATCCGGACGGCATCGAGAAACTCTTAGGCTCCGGAGGTATGGGCGAGATCATGAAGGAGCTCAATCAGCAAGGTGCCCGTGCGGGTATCGTGTTCGCCGGACTGTCGCAGAACGTGGATGAGCTGCGTAAGAACCTCGGCACAGCCAAGGAAGCCTATGCTGACAATGTTGCTATCCAGCAGGAGTACGACAAGATGAACGAGACTGCTGCTGCCAAATGGGAACGCTTGAAGAACGAGATTGAGGAAGTGTTTGTAAACGATACCAATCAGAACTTCATGAGCACTACTCTCGACTTCCTTCGGGCGCTGGTAGATTTTCTTACCGGGCGTGTAAATCCAGTGCTGAAGGCCGTTAGCTATGGCGTAAAAGCATTTGCTCTTGCGTGGGCAGCAGCCAAGTCAAATATCGGTACTATTATCGGTGGTTTGATAAAGATGCTCTTCCACCTTGATGGAAGCATTAGGCTGTGCACGGCTTCGTTTAAGAAGTTCTACGCAGCCAATAAAGCGAACGTGTGGTTTGCCATCGCCACGGCTGTGTTTTATGTCGTGTCGGCCCTTCATAGTGCCTATGAGGAGTCGCAGGAGTTCGAGCGTGAACTTGCAAGACTTGACGCCGAGGAGCTCGAAGCTGAACGCAACTTGGATAAGTTGGTCGAGGGGTTCAACGCTTCGAGCCGAAGCACTGACGCAGCGGCGAGCAAGCAGGCACAGTTGAAAGCACAGACCAGTGATTTACGCAAGGAAGTAAACGAGCTTTCAAAGTCCAACGATAAGAGTGCTGCCTATACGAGCAAGTTGCATGCCAAGCAAGAGCAACTTCGGCAAAAGGAGACGCAACTAAAACGAGCCACGGATGCTTGTAACAGAGCCAATGATGAGCGGTCAAAACTCATCAGCGAAATCAACTCGAAGTACAGCAAGTACCTTGGCTATATGCTCAGCGAGAAAACGACCGCCGAGCAGGTGGCTATCGCCCATCTGCAAATTGTCGATGCACTTCGTCAGGAACTGGAGCAGAAGCGACTGAATAAGAAACTGGAGAAGATTGATGAAGAAACACAAGGGGGCATAGACAAGGCTACAAGAGATAGTCAAAAATCTTTAGGGGCATTACCTGCCGACATGCAACGTCGTGTTAATGCTAAGATGACGGAAATTGAAGGCAGAATACAGCGCAAGGATGATGGAAAGGGACATATCACTTATACCTTGCCAGTTATTCCCGGTGTTACCAAAAAGGCAGTAACAGCAAACAGTATACAAGGTCTCGCCGGTGGGTATAAACAAGCTCTTCGTTCTGTACTGACAAAAGAAATACACGATTATGAGTGGGTAACTCTCCCAAATGGTCGAAGAGTAAGACGTACCGATAGAAACGGGAAGCAGGTTCGTATTACTTTGGGCAAAAGTTGGAAGTTTGTAAAAGCGGGGAAAGATGTTGTTCCTCAGTATACCCAAGACACATTTAGTGATTTCCTTGACAATTCATTCAGTAATTATTTCCACCGAGCTCGTCTTGTGGAGGAACGTGAAAGTCGACAGGCTGATGCGCGAGAAGAGTCTCAAGCCTATACTCGTGGCCTCGCCGCAACGAGCATAGAGCACGCCAATTCAGCTAATGCCTATGCCTATCGTCGTGCCAATGCTACTCTGAAGCGGCGGTCAAAGAAAGGATTGACGGATGAACAGATTCGTGACCTCGCTCAGCAAGCCAGCGTTATCTCTGCCAATATGACCCGATTCAAGGGCGAACTGAACAATGGAGCCGTCTATGCGGGTCATGGCAAACAAGGCTCAATCTCTGAGGTAGTCAACAAGTTGTATGCTAAATTACCCGTAGGAGAACGTGCAAAAATTCTTAGCGCAGCCGAGAAAACACAGGCCGGTGTTGGCGACGGAGGCGATGGCACGACCTTTAATCCGAGCACAGGAGGAAGTTCAGGAGCTTACACCCCAGAACCTTCCAGCCCTTGGGGTGACCACCCCGACGCTGCCACGACCAACTGGTCGAAGATGAACGGCAAGGATCTCGTTGCCCGTCGCAAGCAGATGAATGAGTTTGTCTTGGCCTTGCAGGGCGACACCGACGTGGAGAGCGTGCTGAGCGAGGATCCGGCACTCATGGCGGCGATGAAGAAAGGCAAGGTGAAGAAGGATGCGGACAGCGTCATCGCGTGGTACGACCAGCAGCGTCTCGCTATCCAGGACGTGCTCCATTCCCGTGCCCTCACCAACACCGGCAACTGGAAAGACCCGAAGGTGGCGCACCAGCGGGCGAAGTCGATCAGTGCCATGGTAAAGAACGACATGTCCTACTACATGGACGAGCTCGACGCTTACTACACCGAGCAGAAGTCGCAGATCGAGGACGCACAGAACAGTGGCTTGATCACCGAAGAGGAGGGTTGGCGACGGCTCTTGGAGAACGATCGGATCTGGCGTCAGCGCCGTGCCGAACTGCAACAACTCTATGCCGGCAAGACGAAGGAGGTGACGCGGCAGGAAGCCGACAACATCTATTCCATCATTGCAGACCGCACGGGCGACACCGCCGACTTCATCAAGGTGAATATCGGCAAGACCAACGACCTGATCCATCAGGCGGGACTGAAGAATGTCTCTGTGGAGCGCAGAATCCTCGGCGACCTCGACAAAGGTACGGAGCAGGACTTCCTGAAGATGCGCACGGCGGTGAAGAAACAACTCGATGCCATTGAGGAGATCGTCAGTAAGGAGCGTCCCTTCGACGGTATCGTGAAGAACCTGCGGCAGAACGTGGAGAAGATGGGTATCATCTATACCGACCTCGACAAACAAAAGGAGAAGCTCATCCTCTCTGGCAAGGGGAATGGCAGCGACGAGATGAAGGCACTCAACGAGGAGTATGCGAAAGAGCGTCCGAACCGCCTGACGTTCCTGCTGAAAGAGAGTGAGAACGCTTATCAGAAGACTGGCGACACCCTCCTGAGCGACATGCGCGCCAACGGCTTCTCCAGTTGGGCGGATGCCATCACTAAGAGCGACGATGCTGACAAGCTCAAAGAGGCACTCGTGGCCCAGCTCCATACCGTCTACGACAGTGTGCAGGATGCCATCAAGAAAGAGGCCTCGGAGGTAAAGAAGCAGGTGGACATCGCTTGGAACGATACCAACGTCCCGCTCATCGGAGGCAAGAGCATGAAAAATCTCTACGAGGCAGCGGCAAATGCCCTCGGCGTGGAGCAGCAGAGTGTGAGCCGTGCCAACAGTCTCATCGGGGCGGGTGCCGCCTCGGAGCGGGTGGCCGACAAGCTCGCCATCCGACAGCTCCAGATCCAGCTTAACATGCAGGAGCACTACTATGCGCTCGTGCGTAAGATTGGCCAGCAGCGCGTCGATGACCTCAAACGTCAGGAGGAGCAGTACCGTAAGCAAGGCGACTATGCCAAGGCGGAGGAAGCGGCCCTCGATGCCAAGCACGCGAAGATGAGTCTCAACCTCACCCTCTCGGAGGAGGAGACCGACCTCGCCAAGCAGCGTGCGGAGATCAACGCAAGGGTAGAGGAGAGTCAGAACCGTCTCTATACCTCACTGAAGGAATGGGGCACGTTGCTCTCGTCGTCGATGCAGAGCCTGTTCGAGGCGAGCAACACGGGTGCCGCTGACTATTACAACAACCTCGCGAAGATGCGCCTCACAGGTGAGGGAAGTGCGGGAGGCACTTATGTCATCATCGACAACGCCGGCACGAAGGATGCTCAGGCCCACTACGAGAACCTTGACGGTGAGGACGCGCTGAAACGGCAGTTGGAGATTGAGCAGCAGAACGCCGTGGCCGATGCCTGGAAGAAGGTGATGGACGACATCAACAAGAAGATCTCTGACCAGATCACCGACTGGATGAATGCTGCCTTGCAGACACAATCCATCGACGCCAACACCGCGGCCTTGGAAGCCAACACTACCGCCCTCTATGCCACGCGACCGAAAAACGAAGGTACGGCCGCTCCGACTGCCGGCAAGTGGGAGATGGGGAAAGACGAGGATGGCAACACCCTCTATCCGCTCCAGCCCACGGAAGAAGCAGAAAGCGGGGATCTGAGCACGTGGCCGAATGCCCGCCGCAAGCGTGCGGGACTGAGTGCTGACGGAAAATATGACGCTCCCGCTTGGCAGCTCTCTCCCCTCCAACAAGAGGATGCCGAGCAGCACAGCGCGTGGACGGGCCTCAGTGAGTATGGCGGAGACGAAGCGCCGCAAGGTGCATCCCCACTCCTCTCCGACGACCAGATGACGACAATTGCCGACCAGAACATGCAGGTTGCCCAGTCGAAGATCGACGCCAGCAATGCCGCCACGGAAGCAATGATAGCTAATAACAAGGCACAACTGCAATCCACCAAGGACACGGGCGGTAAGATGGAGAAAGCCAGCAAGAGCACCTTCTCGGTGATGGCGCAGGCGATGAACATGTACGGCTTGGCTTATCAGGTGATGAGCAACGAGAACATGAGTTCGACGCAGAAGTTCCTCACCTTCGCTTTGCAGAGTGCCGGTCAGGTGGCCATCGCCATGTTGACGACGAACATGTTACAGACCGACGCCCAGAGTAAGGTGGAGCTCCCAGGTATCCTCGGTAAGGCGGCCTCTCAGCTCGGCCCTATCGCCGGTCCTATCGCCTTCGCCGCTATGACCGCCCTCCTCGGCGGTTTGATGGCCGTTGCCACCAGTAAGGTATCGAAGTCGAAGTCGCAGATCTCCCAGGTCACGGGTGCCAGCGTCTCTGCCGGCCGTCTCTCCACGGGTATGCTGACCTATGCCACGGGTAACGTCAACGAGTTCACCGACCCCTCGACGCTCACCACCGGTCAGCAGTATAATGTCGATGCCGCAGACGGCCATACATACCGTGCCCGTTACATGGGTGCCAATCCCAAGACGCATCTCACCAACGGCCCTGAGTTCCATCTTGTCGGCGAGCGGGGCCGTGAGGCGATCATCGACGCCAACACCACCCGCCAGTTACAGATGGACGACACGGGGATCTGGAAGTCTATCCAGACGCTCTACAATGGTGGAAGCATCCGCTCGGTACGTCGTGGTGGCATGAAGGCTTTTGCTACGGGCAACATCGACGAACTTGGAGAGGGCGCGGCGACTGCGGAGGTTCCTTCCGACGGCACGGCTCCCGCCACGTCCAACACCGACCTCCTTGCCGCACTTCAGGCCAGTCTCGACCGCAACACCGAGGTGATGCAGAAAGCAGTGGAGCATGGTATCAAGGGCGTGTTCAACGTCTACGGGAAAGACGGACTGATCGACAGCTATGACCGTGGAAAGAAAAACGCGAACCGGTACGGAGAGCGGTACTGATTTTTCCGACTGAAACTTACCCAAACCTTGAAATGAAAAATCGGCCATACCAATTAAGGTGTGACCGATTTTTATATTGCCTTTTTTATATTAAGTGCCGTAAAACCAACAAGTCTTTAGCTTGCGGGATATAAGACGCCATCCTTGTTGTTTAATATATTCTCTTATGATGTTATGTCTGTTTTTACGCAAAGGCTGCGGGAATGCCCATAGCCTTTAGGCATGGGATGAGAGCAGCCGTCATACTTTTTTTTGGTCTTCAATGTATCTTATAATTGTATTTTCTGATATATGACCTATTGTCTCGCATTTACCGAGCAATAAAAAGTCGAGCAATGTCCAATAGAACATTACCCGATTTTGACTAACCGAACATGGCGATATTCCCGAATCTTCCTCTCAGTGTCCCTCCGACTTTACTTCGTCCGTCACCACATACATCGACGCCGATAACAAGGTCGTCGAGGGCATCGGTGATGTCGGTTCGTGTACGGGGGTCTCCGCCTAACGATCCCTCGGAGGTCGCTTTGAGTTTTTCTTTACTTTTGTCCTTGCGAAAATCATCGAGCACTCCACAGTTCTCGATAGCCGCTATGAGGTATTCATTGTATCCTGGCGAACCGTTAATGCAAATCCAGAATGGGGTACCACTGGCACCGGCCAGGATGTCGTTGATGAATTGGAACTTTCGAGCGTGTTTCCACGGTGCACCGAAGTAGCCTGCATCCGGGTCTATCTTCCAGCCGAGCGATGTTAGTTCGTTGGCCACCACTCGGTCGAAACGTGAGTCCTCGCCATTTTCTACGGCGTAGGCCGTGGCACCACCCTGCTTGATGGTACTGGAATAGTAGAACAAAATATCTTTACACCCCATACGTTTCAGCGGCCCGTAGTAATCGTCGAAATCACGAATAAGGCTTCGCAACTTACGGTTGTTCATGGTGAAGAAAGAACGGAGGATAAAGAGCGTCGGTCTGTTGTTCCAGGTACGCAGTTGTCCGACCACCATGCAGTTCAGATTGGCGTTGCAGTCGATGGCGATACGCAACGGCAGGGTCGGGTCCAAATCTACATCGCATAGGCAGTTGAGCACCGAAGCCTCACATTGCTTCAGGTCCAATTCTTCCGTCTCGTATTCGGTAGGATAACGGTGTACGTCCAAGGCAGTACCCTTGCGCTTCACGGTGAACTTATCGGCAAGAAGATCGTAGGTGTTCGTTTTTATGGCCGACACATCATCGGGGTTGTAGGTATGGATAGATGCGTCGAAATTGGCATAGTAGCCATCCTTTGCGCTGCGTGCCATACGTCCCAATACTTGTATCTCGAACATCACCCTCGGAAGCTGACGTTCAAGACTACGAATGAAGTCGAGCGACACCATGTTAAGGTTCTCTATGGTGCTCCAGTTCCAGAACACAACGCTTTTGCTTCTGAGCGCATTGAGCTTGCGCAGGTAGTTGTCATTCTGTGCCAATCGTACAGCAAGCTTCGGATCATGCTTCTCCAAGTATTTCAACTCGGCCAGCATCTCAGCTATCTGCTTATTGACCTCTGTGGTCTCGTTTTCTTTCTCTTTCTCCCACTCACATTGAGCCTGGCTGAGTCCTGCATCACTTACCCATAATTGTGACAACCAATAGGGGTTCCTGTCTGTTGTACCGTATCCATAACGCTTCGCTTCCGTCTTGCGTGCCGACTCTGGCATGAAGTCACCACGAAGGGTGGGCAGCACCTCTTCTTTTACTCTCTGCCAAGGAAGGTATTTTGTCTCGTCACCTACGAGCGCAGCAAGGTTGAGACCGTTGGCAGACCCTTGCCGGACAGCCATACTCAACATCTGCCAAACGAAGCCATTGGAGAAGTGTACGCAATTCTCCCACACTCTCGGTTTGGCCAATGGTGTATCCCAATGTAACTTCGCTGGTGCCTGTCCGAGAAAGTAGAAACCCTCGAAACCGAGTTGGTTGACAACCTTTAGAGCGTTGGGCATGGTACGCGTGTAGAGCTGTTTGGCGCTCATTCCGACGAAACCACCCATCTGCCTGGGCATACCTAAGACACACTTCATCATGTGAAGGCCGATGTAAGAGGTCTTACCGAAACCGCGGGCGGCACGCACGTAAGTGGTGCGTGCCTGCCAGTTGTACATTTCCAGCTGGGCCCGATGCAGGTATATCTTATGCACGCCGTCTCCGGCAAGGTCTATCTCGCCGCCATCGTCCTTGGCACGCTCGACATCGGGCATCATACGAGCCTCCAGTTTGTCACTGCTCCTGTCGAGATTCGTCCCCACTCTGCTCATGTTGCGCCTCCTTGGTCTCGTTTTCTTCCTGCTGGTTCTCTATGTCGGCATCGGCACCGTTGCCGCTTCTGGCTTCCATCGTGGCCACCTCGTCCTCTACCATCGTGCGTTTCTCGTCGATGTAAGCACCGTATTTCTCGGCAATGCGCTTCACCTCCTCGTCGTCGATGTTCTCTCTGTCGCTGTCTACCTCCTTGATGTTCGTGACCACCACGGACGGCAGGAATGACACTTTATTGATGTCGGCTCTGTTATCCTCCGGCTTGTCGAGCCCAGCCACCTGAAACAGTCGTTGACTGCCTTTATCCAGAGCCATCACGTTGTCAGTTTCCATGCCGATGCTGATCATCTTCTCCGCAGCGACCTGCACCTTCATACGTGCCTCGTTGCGTGACATCGGACTGACGGTATCACGGATATACTCGAAGAGTTGGATGTCTTTTTGTGCCGCGCGTGTCTCCGAGGGTGGGTCAGCGAAATGACCTTTCACGAGCTGGCGGAGCAGTGCCTTGTAGTCTATGGTGAAGGGGTTGCGGATCCACTGCCAGTAGACGTGGCTCACCCTTGCCAGTCTCCGTTTCTGGTCTTGACGCAGGGCGAGGTCGTCGATCGGAACTCCGCTCTCAAAATGGAGCAGCGAGTAGGACATCAGGTCTGGCGGTAATGATGATTGATTCATAATAAAAACCTCCTTTCCTTAACCTACCACTTTCTCCACACTGGCGATCATGGCGCACATGGTCTTGTAGTAGTTGGGGTCGGTGGCATATTTACAGCCAGTGTTATTCACAATGCGCTTGGCGAACTCACGTGCGTTCTTACGGTAGGGCCAGGCATCGGCATAGCCGGGCTTCTGGAACAACCGTAGATGTTCCTGCAAGCACTCCTCGTAGGATGAGAAGTTCTTAAACAACCGATACACCTTATAGCGGTAGCCCCCTGCCGGACGTTTCGTCACACTGACCACCTTCTCGGGTGCCACGAACTTCTTGTTCGGTACGGAGAAGACCTCAGAGGTCAGTACGAGGATGCAGCGGTTGGCGGGCCACGTACCCCGTGTGATACCGAAGACGTTGTAGTTGCCAATCTTCTTCAGTCCCCAGCTCGACTCCAGGCACGCCTGAGCCGCCACGAAGACGGGGTTGATCTCATTGAGTTTCAAGGCTGCCTGATAGATCGCCTTGCAAAAATCCTGTTGTGCTTTAGTTGCCATGTTATTTTGTGTTTGTGATTATTGTCTGTTTCGACGGGACTAATCCCCGTCATACTCCTCTGCCTCCTGCCATCCCGTCGGTGGCTCGTAGCCGTCTTTCTCTTTGAGGTACATCACGCGCTTGCCCGACAGCCAGTGCCAGACGAAGCCCATGTCGAGCAGTCCCCGTTCCGCCTCCGGCCATGGGTCTCCGAGGTCGATGGTGGCACGCAGTCCCATAGCGTCGCGTAGCTGTCCCACGTCCATGACCTCCACGCCGATGTCGAACTTCGGCCACGGGATCCAGCGGTCGGCAAAGGCTTCGACCATCGCGTCGATGTTCGCCTTGGCAGCACTGATGTCCGTCACCTTGATCGGTTTCTTCTCTCCGTCTTCCATAGTCACCTCCGTTCCTTACGCATCGCCTTGACGACCTTGGTGTAGAAGCCGTCGTAGGACTTCGAGCCGCACCATTCCTCACAGCTCATCCGTGCGTTGACGGCAAATTCGTTGAGCCTACAATGCCATTCCTTGATTCCGCCGGCGGCGGCATTGCCTACCGCCTGTAGACAGTTCATACAGTTCTTTTCCATCATTTTGTTTCGTTTGGATAAAGATCTTTATTCACACAGAGGTTCAGCGGCTCCTCCCGTTGCATCTGGATGAGTACGGCAAACCATCCGTTCTCCAAGGGACCCACCGACTGATACGACACCGTGGCGTCGTCGAGGTCGATGCGTGCGAAGTCGCCATCCATCTTCCCGTTGGAGATCTCTTCATCGTGCTTCTTCAGGAGCCAGGCGAGGAAGTCACGGGCATGAACCAGTGCCTCCTGCTTGGCCACGGCCGCCTCCATGCCGTCCGCCATCTTCTCCGCACGCACGAAGAAGTAGATGGGGTAATTGAAGGTCGGACGTGCGATCGGTCCGTCACCCTCTACGGCACTCTCCATGACGACACATGGCGACTGTAGGTTGCTGATGCCTTTCGCCATCTCCACCACTCCCCTCCAGGAGTCGGTGAACATAAACCGGATATTCCCGGTACCGGGGTTGTGGAGCATATACTTATACTGCGCACACCACTGCTCTACAATAGAATAGAATGAGAATGTCATTGTTGTATTGTGTTTACGTTATTCATTCGGTCGCAAGCTCCCTTGTTGTGGGGTCGCAGAGCTCCCTTGTTGTTGGGCGCTTCGCTTGAAATTTTATTTAGAATTTATATTTATAATTTAATTTAAAATTTTCCTGCCCACCACTTCCTGCGGATAGGGTAATTCTACGCGAACACGTACCGCGCCAGCCAATTATAAATATAATTCTAAATAACAATTATAAATATAATTTCAAGCGAAGCGCCCCCATAATCAGGGAGCGGAGCGACCCGGCTATATTCCTTTCGGCATCTTCACGCCGTAGTGCTCTCCCGCCTTGACAATGCTCTTAGTCACGCGTCCGCCGAGGGCGATGAGCTCCTTGATGTTCAGTCCCCACTGCTTCTTGCGCTCCGGGGTCGCCTCCGGCCGTGGGTCACGCAGCCACTTCTGGAGATAGGAGATGCGCTTTTTCTTCTCCTCGTCGGTCATCGTCTTTTCGGACTCCGCCTTCTTATGGTGCGACCGCTTCGGCTTTGTTGTTCCCTTTTTGTCGTCGGTGGGGATTGTTACCTTCGGCTTCGGGTCTGCGACCTTCCCCGTCTCGGGATCGACGAGATGCGCCATGCCGAGGTCGTCGAGGACCACATGCCCCGTGGCCACTACCCTCCCCCACTCGTCATCCAGTTCCTTGCGGAGGGCGGCGATGCGGTTGTCGATCTTCACGGCAGCTTTCGCCCACCGCTCCCGTTCGGTGGCTGTTGATTGAGGATCGTCGAGGAGCAACCGCATGTTAGTGCGTGCCGTGCCGAGGTCGTTCATCAGAGCACCATATTGCGCGGCCCGCTTCTGGGTGTCCTCGGGAAGGAGATGGATATACTGGTCGATATGCTTCGGCCGGGGCACGATGGTATTGAGGTCGGTCGTCAACAACTTGGTGTTTTGTGCCGCTTTCTTGGTATCCTGTGACAGATTATTGTCACTCGGTGACGGATTTTCGTCTTTTGCCAGCTTCTCTTTCGGGGGCCGTCCCCTACCCCTCCGTTTGGGTTCCACTTCTGGAGACGGCTTTTCTGCATCCGACGGCACCGGCTTCTGGGGCGCTACCGACTCTGGGGTGGTCGTGAGCTTCGGTCGGAACGTCGTGAGCACGTCGATGATATGGAGCACACTCCGCTTCACCGACTTCTTATAGATGGCTTCGGGGAGCCAGGTGTCGGTGGCTCTCGCAAAGGACGTCATCAGTTTCACGCCCTTCATGAAGGCCTCCTGCTCCTCGGCGCTCCACGCCCCGCTCATCTGCATCACGTCCTGCACCCTCGCCAGTGGTTCCCCGGTCTTGGGGACGAGGATCGGTGCCTGACGTTTCAGCCACTCCCCTACCCTTTCGGCCAACTTCAGACGCTCGTCTTCGGTCATGTTGTCGTAGCGTTTCAGCCACTCCCCTACCGTTATTCTTTTGATCATATATAAATAAGGTATTTGTTTTTTTCAGACAAAGATAATGTAGGGTGGATAAGAAGTCAAGGGCAAGGGGGAGCGTGCCTGACGGAGGCGGTCTGTTAATCTTGCTTAAATAATTGATTAATTGTTTGCTTGTTTGCTTAGATACTCGTATCTTTGCCACAGCTACAACAAAAAGAGCGATGGGTATCGCTCAACGATTATTCATTTTTAAAAGCTACAATAATATGGTAAAGAAACAGCGTACTCACGAGCTGCGTCATATCGTGGCCGTGTCCAACAACAAAGGTGGGGCAGGCAAGACCTCTACCGTGCTCAACCTTGCGTCAGCCATCTCCCGTCGTGTGGAGGGTTATCGGGTGCTCGTCATCGACTGCGATCCGCAGCACAACCTCTCCCAACTGCTGAAATGGGAGGACAAGATGGAACTCGACGGCAACCCCACCATTTTTAATGCACTCTGCAACCAACAGGGGCTCCCCGTTTATAAGGCACAAAACGGACTTTACTTCACCCCGGCCAGTATGAAGCTCAACGGCATCGACGTCTTCCTCTCGCAGCTGCCCAACCCTAACAAAGCACTCCAGGAACTCTTGGAACGGCCTATCGACGACCGTACCACAACCCTACTCGGTGACACCATCGGGGAAAAGCAGTCGGTGCTCTCCCCTACCATCGCCGATAGCTTCGACTTCGTGTTCCTCGACACACAGCCTGCCATGAGCCGCATGACCTACAACGCCCTTTATGCGGCCGACGGGGTTATCATCACGACCGAGCTCGAGGAGACAAGTATCAGTGGTATGGTCAACGTGGCCGTTGCTGCCGGGAAAGTGATTGCCGATACCGGGAAACTCAATATACAAGGAATCCTGATCACCAAGTCGGATGCCCGCTTGCGTATTGCCAAACACTACGAACCGCAGATCCGCCAGTCGTTTTGTGAGACGTTCCGCACCGTCATCCGTCAGAGCAAGGACATATCGGAGAGTCGTGCCCTGCATGAGGACGTGTTTACTTCTTATGCCGGTGGACGTGCCGCCGAGGACTTCATCGCCCTGGCCAACGAGTATCTGGAGAAGTTTGCTTAACCACTTGGTTACTGCATTACTTGTTTAAGCATACAAGCAATACATTTATCAAGTAGAAAAGCAATACATTTATCAAGTAGAAAAGCAATACATTTATACAGTAGACAAGCAATACATTTATCAAGTAGAAAAGCAAAACATTTATCAAGTAGAAAAGCAATACATTTATCAAGTAGAAAAGCAATACATTTATCAAGTAAGAAAGCAAGCAATTGCCCAATTAGTAAAGCAATTAATTGTATAAGCACAACATTAAACAAGCAGACAATATGGCAAAGAAAGACAAATTCGCACAGCTCCATGCACAAGGTGGGGGGATGCTTGGTTCGGTGGGATCGTTCCAGAATCTCGCGGCAACCGTGGCAGCTATCGACCAGCAGGAGCAGCAGGAGGAAAAAGAGAACGCACATACGGAGAAAGCCACTACTCCTTCCCGGGCTAAAGAGGAGAAGCAAACGGAAAGCGCTGTCGAGGAAGAACGCTTCATGCGACTTCCCAACCCGAAGATTCCATTGACGGAATACAACCTTGTAAGCAACTATTGCAACTCGCTTCCGAACATGACAAGGCAGGACTTCGTGGAGCTGGCCATTCTCGAAAAACTCTATAAGGACTGCGGACTGCCCAAAGCACAGTTTGATAAACGTTACAAGGAGATACGCAACCGTCCGCCACGCGGACACCGGAAAGGAACTAAGCAATCAAGCAAATAATGTATTGCTTGATAAATCTAACAAGGCAATGCTTGGATAAATCTAACAAGGAAATGCTTGGATAAGCTAACAAGGCATTGCTTTAACAAGCTAACAAGACATTGCTTGAATAATCTAACAAGGTAATGCTTGAACAAGCTAACAATACATTGCTTGAACAATACATTGCTTTGTTAAGCTAACAAGGCATTGCTTGAATAATTGGATAAGTAATCAATGAACCATGGAGAACAAAGAGAAACCATCTGCAACAAGCAGAGAAGGGAAGGATGAGATCACGGAGATGGTCAAAAATTTCGAGCAAGTGTTGGAAGGGCAGGACACCACAACGTTGGCACTCGAACACGAACTCGTGCGTACAATAGGGGAAAGGATACAAGAGAGGCTCGCACGGATCAAGCAACAGACCTCCGAGGAGACGAGCAACGATCAAGAGTCTGTTGACGGGACAGCCGAGAAAGCGGTAGGGGCGTTGTGCTACCTGCCGAAATCCATTCATCGACTGGCCACACGCTATGCCGACGACCATGATGTCACCGCCAAGCGGTTCTTCTTCGAGACGATGCTGATCGGACTGGAACAGCAGGGGATCATCACCCACGAGCAGCACCTTCAGGCCCTCACGCTCCCCAACGAGTATGGCTGGAAGGGACGTGGCAGTAAGAAACCGTAAGGCAATAACTCATCAACTTATCAACCAACTCAATAACTCAACAACTCATAAACTCAAAAAAACATGAAACACACAAAATTATTCTCAATCCTCATGCTCTTCTTCCTGGGCATGATGGCCATCAGCTTCTCAGCATGCAGCAGCAGCGACGATGACGTGGATCCGACACAGCGGTACAGGAGCCAAATCCTTGGCGAGTGGTATTGCGACAACATTGAATATCGGTTCGAGCCGGATGGCACCGGATGGCGTAACTGCGGGGACATCATTGCCGACTTCAAGTACACCATCTATGGACAGGGCGTAAGTATGCGTCTGTTCACCTATGTCAACACTGCCACGGGAAGCATCTGGAAAGATGATGAGGGCGATGACGCTGTCTATAATCCCGAGCAGAACACCATGCGCATCGAAGGACGTATTTTTACGCGTCAGAAGCCGACACCCAAACCGACCACGTCCACAGAGGAACCGGCCGACACCGTGGTGACGGAGTGATTGTGTAAATTGTAATAGGGTAGGGGGCACCGATCATCGGCGCCCCCTTTTTTTGTTGGTCGCTCCGCTTGAAATTATACTTAAAATTTGGCCTTAAAATTTTACTTAAAATTTGGCTGGCGCGACGAGGGTCGGTCGCAAGCTCCCTTGGTGGGGCGCTCCGCTTGAAATTCTATTTATAATTTATATTTAAAATTCTATTTATAATGGCTGGCGCGATGATTGTTGGTCGCAAGCTCCCTTGTTGATGGGCGCTCCGCTTGAAATTTGCTTTATAATTTATATTTATAATTTTATTTAGAATTGGCTGGCGCGATGATTGATCGCCTACGCCTCCGGGCTTGCCTCCATCGTAGCACCTGTACAAGACGCATGAAAGGGTGGGCAGGAAAATTTTAAATCAAATTCTAAATAAAAATTATAAATACAATTTCAAGCGAAGCGCCCCGAAGCAGCGCGAAGCGCAAAACAATCGGTGGCTGGAAAATTTTAAGTCAAATTTTAAGTAAGAATTTTAAGTAAAATTTCAAGCACGAAGTGCGCCCCTAACAAGGGAGCTTGCGACCCGACCATCCGACACTTCCGTTTTTGTCGGGATCTCCCTGGGAAAAGAGAGACTTCCGTTTTTGTCGGGAAATCAAGACCTATATATTTGTCCCCCAAGGCTATAAATCTGTCTTCAACGGGAAGTTATAAGAATGTCCCCAGGTTCACATTCTCGTTATCAGTCTGATAATAGCATAGTTACGTATTTGTCGTGGAAGTTGTGTTTTTCCGACCGCTTTGATTATCAATGAGTTATAGTTTTCCGACAAAAACGGAACTAAAAAAATCTCTTTATTTATTTTATTTATTACTATATATATTATATATTTATAGGTACGCGTAACTTGCTGATAATCAAAGGTTAGCCGTGTAGTTTACCGACAAAACCGTAGCTTTTTACCGACAAAAGCGGAAGTATTTACCGACAAAAGCGGAGCTTTTCTCCGACAAAAGCGGAAGTATTTGCCGACAAAAACGGAGGTCTATTCCGACAAAAACGGAGGTGGGGACAGATTCAGAGTTTTCTGTCCTTGCAGTACGACGCATTTCTCCGACAAGAAAGTAACTTGATTAAAAAGTTTCAAGTGTTAATATTTTGCAAGTTGCTGAAAATAAACAAGAAAACACTTGTCAGTTTACCGACAAATTAGTAACTTTGCCGTGCAATAACACCAATGAAGCTACAACACGTTGGTGTTCACCACATTAAAAAGCTACTATTATGGCAAGAAAAACTCGCAAGGCCGAGCAGCTCAAACAAGAGATTGTCAACAGTGTGCCTGTAGAACAGCGTGAGATGATTACGCAGCCAATCACATTCACCTATCTCAATGGGGAAATGACGATGTTACAGACGCGCATACAGACGATGATCATGGAGAAGCTGCAAGAGCGTATCGCCAATGCTCTTCAGAAGAGAGCGAAGGGTGGATTCACCGGGGAGCTGTTCACGGATGACGACTTCGCGCCGCTACCAAACGGACACACGAAGTACCTCACGTTTGAGGTGAAATACTCCGAGTTGGGCGTGGAGCCTTCACACTATGAGGACATCGACAAAGCAGCACTCGCTATGCAGTCGATTATCCACTCAAAAGAGTTGACCGACGAACATGGAAAGAAATACGTCGAGTACACGGTGGTTTTTGACAAGGTAACGATCCCCGTCAAGACAAAGGGTAGGGTAGAGCGACGTGACAGCATCAAGCTGCGGATGTTGCCGGAAACGGCACATGACCTGTTCAACATCATTCCCTACCACCGCTATCTCAAAGATGCTGTATTCCTCTTTAGCAGTGGTTATTCGGGGCGTATATATCTTCTCATCAATGCCAACAAACGACTCGGCACTTGGAAAATCTCCTATGAGAAACTTCGCAAGATTTTGCTCGCAAGTTATGACAATGACACAAAGCAGCTGTCAGTAGAGAAATACCCGGAGGTCTATGATTTCAAGCGTCGTGTGCTCGACGTGGCCAAAAAGGAGATTGATAAAGCCGCCGACCGCGTGGACTGCACCTTTGACTATGAGCTGGAATACCCTCATGGCAAGCACCGTGGAACACCTGAATACGTCGTGTTCCATATCCACATGACCGACTTGGGAAATCGCATCCTCCAGAAGAAGCTCGACTGCAAGCCGGCAGAGGCCATAGAGATAAAGGAGGAAAACGAACCAAAGAATACGAACCCTATAAATGATATGAGCAAATGGTAAAAAAGCAAACCCCCAATTACCCCCAGCTCTGGCAGCAGTGCCTGGCAACCATCAGAAGCCAATACCCCAAGGGGGAGAAATACGACCACTGGTTCAGTGTGTGGTTCGGTGACGTGGCACTCGATGCCTACGATCCCGACAAACGGCAGCTGCGGTTACGGGTGCCGTCACGCTACGTCTATGAGTTCCTTGAAAGCTATATGCTCAAACCGCTCAGAGCGGCCCTACAAGCCACGTTCGGGGAGCAGGTGGCACTGACGTACCGCATCATGCCGCAAGCCCCGTCATTTGCGGATATGGCCGCTTATCTGCAACATCAGTCGGGTGGGGGAGCACGACGCGACAACCGCATCCATCTCGACAATGCTAAGGAACGGCTCGAGGACGGTCTGCGCTATTTCCTGAAAGATAAGCCGATGGAGTGGGTGAGCGGCTACGAGGACGTGGTGAAGTTCCTCACCGACAACGACCGCCGGGGACTGCTCATCGTGGGGACACCGGGACTTGGCAAGTCGCTCATCGCCTGTCGCATCCTCCCCGTACTACTCGCCAACGGCGTGAAGACGCCGCCCGTGGTGAGGGCCACCGACCTGCGGAAGCGGTTAGAGGAACTCAAACGCGAGCGGGTGGTCATCATCGACGACCTCGGCAAGGAGCCCCGCAAACACTATGGCGACACCGATCAGTCTTTCTTCGAGCTCTGCGACAATGCCGAGCGCACGGGGGCGATCCTGATCATCACCACGAATCTCGCTACCACGCCCACCGACGACCCCCGCTACTCCGATGACATCGAGACACGCTACGGAGAAGCCGTGCTCAGTCGGCTGAAGGCCATCACGCACGTCGCTGTCTTTGAGGGCAACGGACTGAGGGAGGAGGAGAAGAAGTAGAAGACCTATTCGCTTCGTTCCCGGCAACGTTTCTGACGACGCTGCCATTCCCGCCGCATCGCTTCTACATACACGTCGTCGGTGCGGTATTCTTTGCAGAACGCCTCGATCATCTCCACCTGGGCATAACGCTCCCCCTTGTGCGCTTGCTGGTACTCCTTGCTGAAGACCCCTACGGCCTGCCAGAACGCCTCCCGGATGAGCCGTAGGAGCGATGCTGCCTGCTGCTGGCCAAAGCTCGTGTCACTGTCCCACGGATGTACCGTGCCGTCCTCGTACATGGCATACGGGGGACAGGCCACGGGGAGGTACTGGACAAACAGCTCCCGCGTGACGCCGAATACCTTCTCCACGCTCTGCGCGTCCATCTCCAGCCCTACCTCCAGGGCAGCGTGCCAGGTGTCACAGATCACGTTCCCGGGCACGACATCAGGGTGGAGCTCATCGTCGGCAGGCATCTCCATCACCGCTTGAACTCCCTCTATATTCTGCACTTCTATCACCGGGTTGTTTCTCACCCGTTTCGGCCCGCCCAGTGTCCTGCGTGCCCATCCTCGCATGTAATCTGTTATTTTAAGCCAGCAAATCGGTTCCATTCTTAGTCACTCTTTGGTCAGTCTGGAAAGGTTATAAGCGTATAACTTACTCATTTCCAACTACAAAGGTACAAAATATTTCGTCAACATCCAAGTGCTCAGCCCTCTTTAATCGTTTGAATCGTTACTCAAAATCCACTCAAACGAAAAGGCTACTGATTATCAACGAGTTACAACGAGCATCGAGAAAAATGGCTATTTCTGTGAGTGGCTCTTGAATTTATGGCCCAGAGTTCTCAAAGACTTAACTACTTAGTTATCAGCCAAATAGAAATCCGTTGCGCACGAAGGGAGAGAAATACCCCTATTTTTGGTGAAACTCCTCTCTTCTATTTTTTAATCACACACATGCGGCAAATTCCCCGCACCCCAATCAAAATAAATAATAGGTTATAAAAATAAGAAAAGAAGTTGATTATCAGATAGTTATATATTATATAATATATTACGTCGTAAAATTTTAAATTAAAATTAGAATATATAAGTAATACTTATACTAAATAACCGCGCAGATTTTTTGTAAATCGTTGAAAACCAACGAGTTACAAGCGGCAAAACGGAATCCGTCAATTCAAGACAAACCGCAAAGCGATGATGTAACACGCTGATAAACAAACCATTGTGCGTTTGAACGGCAACTTAAAACGATGTCGGGCGCAATTAAAACGGCTGCATCGTTGGCTATCTCCCGGTTTCTTCGTACCTTTGCAGTAGTGAACAACGCTTCATATCTTCAATAGGCATTTGTCTTTGACTCACATAATATGACTATACACCGGATGGCCGAGTACTATCCGTCACGCGTCGCCGCTCCCTTGTTGTAGCTTTTGGGGAAGCAGCGGCGCGTTTTCTTTTTTGGTCATCCGTCTTTTTGTGCCACATGTACGGGCTTGCCCTTGACTTCAAGGCTCTCGCACCCTATCTTAGCGACAAAAAACAGAAATCATGACACAAGGAAGAGAGTTTCAACCGCCCCATCACCGCGATTGGCTGGCGATATTGATAGTGTGGCTGGCGTATATCGTGATGGTAATGATGATAAGCGGATGCACCACGACCCGATATGTACAGGTGCCGGTGAGACACACCGACACCCTCCGTCTCGTCCATGAGCAGCGTGACAGTGTATGGATCCACGACAGCATCTATGCCAGGGACGTTGCGCATGGCGATACCATCTACCGCTATATCGACCGATGGCACAACCAATATATCAAGCAGCTTCTGCGTGACACGGCCTATATCTCTCGTCGCGACACCGTGCCGGTGCCGTACCCGGTGAAGAAGTATATCAAGGTCCACGCCCAGCTCGCATGGCACCAGCAGGCACGGCTCTGGCTGGCCAACCTCGTCCTCGTGGCCCTCGCCGTGGCTGCCGGGGTATGGATCATCAGAAAACGGAGCTGGTGGCTGGAGAAGATCCGGAAGCTGCTGTAAGCCAGTTCCCCATCGGTCGCAGTGCTCCCTTATTTGGGGGCGCACTTCGTGCTTGAAATTTTACTTAAAATTTGGCCTTAAAATTTTACTTAAAATTTGGCTGGCGCGATGATGGGCGGTCGCAGAGCTCCCTTATTTGGGGGCGCTCCGCTTGAAATTATATTTAAAATTTATATTTAAAATTTTATTTAGAATTGGCTGGCGCGGTGCTTGTTTCCGCATGGACCCTATCCGCATGAAAGGGTGGCAGGAAAATTTTAAATTCAATTCTAAATAATAATTCTAAATATAATTTCAAGCGAAGCGACCAGAAGCAGCGCGAAGCGCTCCAAGCAATCGGTGGGCAGGAAAATTTTAAGTCAAATTTTAAGTAAGAATTTTAAGTAAAATTTTAAGCGGAGCGACCCCATAAAAAGCGAAGCGCCCATCAGCAAGGGAGCTTGCGACCGACAAAACGAATACGAAAACAAAATATAGACAACTATGAAGCAACTTGCATTATCCGAGCTCCGGCGTGTCGCAGAGCGGTTCACTGGTCAGCATGAGCGCATCCCGTGGCGGGTGTGGTACGTCGCCGCCAAAAACGGCGATGTCATCCGTGGAGAGGAGGTCATCACCCTCAGTGTCGATGTGCCGCCCAACTGCCCCGGCGCCTACCCCTCCCGACTGGTACAGTTCACGGCCAGTGGCCAGACCCGCCGCCTCCGTGACTGCTGCATCCTCCGGGCTGACGACTACGAGTTGGTAGTATAGCGGTCGTTCTGTCTTCACCTTGCTCATGGGTGGGCGCACTTCGTGCTTGAAATTTTACTTAGAATTTTTACTTAAAATTTTACTTAGAATTTTCCTGCCAACCCTTGCGCATCGTACAGGAATCACGGCGAAGCCAAATTTTAAGTCAAATTTTAAGTATGAATTTTAAGGTTAAATTTCGAGCGTAGCGACCCGAAAAGATAAGGAGCAAAGCGATCAGGACAAAGAAGAAAGAACATAGAAACATAATTTGGCACACACGATTAAAAACAATTAGCATACAATGGAACCGAAAAAGTATTTGCATAAACTCGCGCAAGCCGTGAGCCGACGCAGTGGCATCAGTATCAACACCTGCTTGGTGGTACTCCCTGCCCTCTTCGACGAGATGCGCTACATGCTCTGTGAGGGCGACTACCGTTGCGTGACGGTGGAGAGCTTCGGCACCCTCACCGTCAAGGAGCGGCCCCGCCGTCACTACCGCCGCCTCTTCCCCGACGGCACGAGTCAGCTCATCGAACTGCCACCGAAGCTCATCGTGAAGTTTCTCCCCACCGCCAACCTGCGGAGGGAGGTGGAGTCCTCCAGTTTCGATCCCACCCGCCAGTCGTTCGTCATCCATCCCGACGACCACGGCATCCGCACCCGAAAGGCGGTGAAGAGTAAGGCGAAGAAGCACGACCTATTCTTTGCCATCGACGGCGTGGTGAAACGCGACGACCCCGTACCGGACCACCCCAAGCGCATCCGGATCATCCGGGGGAAAGGTGGTGAAGGGGAGTAGTCCGCTTCTTGGCACACACCTTTAGCGATGATTAATAGATCGGACAATGGAGCGCCCGAGCAGTCGGCAAGGCAGGTTCTGAGCAGTCAGCAAGGCAGGTTCTGAGCAATCAGCAAGGCTGATTGCGAGCAAACACAGTGCTGATTGCGAGCAAACACAATGCTGATTTCTCGGAGGCCCTTCCGGGGGTTGGACGGGGCGCACTTCGTGCTTGAAATTTTACTTAAAATTTCTACTTAGAATTTTACTTAAAATTTTCCTGCCACCGATTGACCTGGGCGCTTCGCGCTGCTTCGGGGCGCTTCGCTTGAAATTGTATTTATAATTTTTATTTATAATTTGATTTAAAATTTTCCTGCCCACCCATTCATGCGGATAGAATGATATTGGTCTCCTGATCACCATTCATGCGAATAGGATACTCTTGCGGCAGCACGTACCGCGCCAGCCAAATTTTAAGTCAAATTTTAAGTAGAAATTTTAAGTAAAATTTCGAGCTTGCGACCATACAACAAGGGAGCTTGCGACCGACACGTACCGCGCCAGCCATTATAAATAAAATTATAAATATAAATTATAAATAGAATTTCAAGCGGAGCGCCCAATAACGAGAGAGCTCAGCGACCGAAAACTTAGAAAACACAATTCGTCATATACGTTTAACAATTAAAAACAAAAATCTATGGCAACCATTAAGTATTCAGTCAAGGAGAACACCACCGTTGGTACTCACTCCTTCTATGCACAAGCAGTCAGTTACAGCACGCTCGACATCTCCGACCTCGCCGAGGAAGTGGCAGAGGGCACGACCATCACGCCCTCTCTGGTGCAGATGATCATCGAGCGTTATGCCACCGTGGCAGAGCGCAACGTCATGCGTGGCCACCGTGTGAAGTTCGGCAACCTCCTGACGTTCTATCCTCAGATCAGTGCCTCCGTCAAGGACGAGCTCGACAAGGACGGCAAGGTGGTGAAGAAAGCCACAGCCGACATGCTGAAGATCTCCGGCTGTAAGAGCACCATCGGTGCCACCATCTCCCAGGCGGTGCAGCAGCAGTTCGCCGCCAAGGTGTCGTGGAAGCGTGCCGGCGAAGACGATGCTGTGACGAAGGACGACGGCACAACGGGTGGCAGCACGCCTGGCGCATCCGGCAGTTCGTCGGAGGGTGGCAGCGCTTCCGGTTCGGGCGACTCAGGTTCTTACGGAACCAACGAGTGACGACAGGGGCTAAGACCCAATTCTATTAAGAGGACTGCTTAGCGCAACAGTCCTCTTTTTTATAGATATAGGGTGAAATAAAAACACATATAAAATGTTAAATTTGTAGGCTTGAAGAAAATTTCTCCCGAAATTGTTTGGAGGTGAAATAAAAACACATTACCTTTGCAGCGAACAATTAAAGCTACAACAATTATGGATACAGCAAAAGTGAAGATGACGCAGGATGCGCTCTATAAATACCTAACCGACCACGACGTGAAAATCTCACGCATAGCGGAGCTAATGGGGTTAGGTCCGAATTGCGTTATATCATGTTTTCGGCATAATAACAACAGTCATGGGAATCCGAGATATTTCAGTGTGGAGAATATTCAGAAGCTGAACGAAGCGCTTCCTAAACTCGCTATGCAACTGCGATTTAGCTTGATAACCTTTGGTAGTGACAAGATGTACGCCAATAGGCATGGTCGTGTATATGATCCTGGGATGATCGAGCCACTCAACGAACTTGGCGAGCTTATGAATCTAATTGGCCTTACCGGACGTTTGTTAGGATGGAGTAAGTCTAAGAAAATGAGTGTGTTCAGCTCTCCAACAAGTAAGGCTTATGGGCATATCACCGAGTCGGACATAACAACTATAAATACGGAAATAATTTCCGTTGCAGGTGTATTGGAGAATGTAGAAATAGTTCCTGATGACAATGCCTATGATGGCAACCCTACCTCTTCTAAGGAATAAGAGACACCTTATTATATATATGTATTCGCAAAGGTAATATATACTTGTTTTACTTTTGATAATAAACGGCAGTCTGCAATAAATGCGGATTGCCGTTTGTTTTTATTATTTTCTCCCTTAATTCGCTATATATGCGCAAAAAAGATAAAAAAAAAATTTGAATCGAAATATTTACCCCGCGCCTCGCTAAGCGGTGTGGGGCGTCCGGCGGGTTCTGGCGTCCTCCGCAAATATGCAAAGGTAGTGCAGCGTTGGGGATAGGTAGTGCAGCGTTGGGGGATAGATAGTGCAGCGTTGGGGATAGGTAGTGCAGCGTTGGGGATAGGTAGTGCAGCGTTGGGGATAGGTAGTGCAGCGTTGGGGATAGATAGTGCAGCGTTGGGGATAGGTAGTGCAGCGTTGGGGGTAGGTAGTGCAGCGTTGGGGATAGGTAGTGCAGCGTTGGGGATAGGTAGTGCAGCGTTGGGGATAGGTAGTGCAGCGTTGGGGATAGATAGTGCAGTGTTGGGGATAGGTAGTGCAGCGTTGGGGATAGATAGTGCAGCGTTGGGGATAGGTAGTGCAGCGGCAAAAGGTATCCAGGGCAGCGAGAAAAGGTTTTTTGCGTATATAAGGTTCGCGCGTGCGTTAAAGAGGTACGCGCGCATGAAGCCCTCAGAACATAGTGTAAACAAACGTAAACAAATGTAACAAAACCTTTCAAGCCTCTTATATAATAGGTAAAACAAAAAGCGGTAACTTTATTGTTAAAAGTGTTAAGAGCATTTGGAACGTAAAAGAAAACATAGTAACTTTGCAAGCGTAAAACAGAAACAAACGTTTTACACTCGCTCTTTGATTTGCTTACATACGATACGGAGTGGTACATTGGGAGGCTGCACTTTATCATCATTTCGGTAAAGTGTACATCAACGTTTCAGGCTGCAATGCCTGTTTGGCTAACTCTTTTATAGGTTTTGGCTACTCTTTGAGTCGCTCGAAAGGCATACATACGGTGGGCGGTATGATGAAAATCATATATAACCCGTATGTAGATAGTCAAGCAATGTATTTAGTACGTATCCGAAAAGTTTGTAATAAGCTATTTACTTATTGGCACTATATGGAGGCTAACGTCTCAAGCTACGGGTGTATTGGCAATATTAATGCACCTAAAAGTATTGCATATTGTCTTCAGTGCGGCTAACGTCTCAAGCGACTTTTCAGGCTATTTGCCTATTGCCTGAAAACAACGTATTGCATATTGCCAAACTGCAAAGCATATAGAAAGTAGTAAGTAGGTAGTGGGGGCAAAGTACCAACCCTAAATGGTTGCGCCCTGTTGGGCGTCTTAGGTTCGATTCCTTTGAGTTAGGGGCTAATTGTTTCACTTTCAAAATTTTATAACTATGTTGTACAAAAAGAATTCAATCAATGCAGGTGTTAAGTCTATGATTAAGAAGTCGGCATCCCTTACGCAGGTATGCAAGGCTATCAGCGGTGTGGGCGGTTATATCGCTATCAGCGACAAGGAGAAGGTGCGCCCTCTGGAGCTTATGCAGTCATTGGGCGTGCACGTTCCTAAGAACTCCTACAAGCCAAATGACATCCTTTTGGCATGGTCTGCTCGTCTCAAAGACGGCAAGCAGATACTGATGGCTCACGCTATCCCCTACGTAGTGGACTTTATGGGCTTCGACTATCCGCTCTATCGTCTCAAAGACGATAAGTATCAGCGTGTATCAGTGCAGCACCTGTGCCGTGTTGTCAATGCGGAGGATAAGTCCGACGCTACCGACGTTGTAATCAGTGCCGCAAATGTGCTTCGTGGCTTGCAGCAGAGCGTCTATGTGGAGGATACCCTCGCAAAGGTCGCAAAGTCGGAGGCTGCCTGTGCAGCTATCAAGGAGGGCTACATCAACGTATCTACCGACAAAAAGAGCGAGGAGTGGGTGCGCATCGTCAAGGGTGACGATGGCGTATGGTCTATCGCTACGGAGGAGGAGCAGGTAGCCTCCAACGCAAAGAATGAGGCTAAAAAGTCTACTCGCAAAGGTACTCGCAAAAGTGCAAAGAAAGCAGCTTGATGCTTAGGCACTCTATCCGTGCATGGTGTGGCATCGCATAGGTGCTATGGGGTTCGATTCCCCACACGGAACTATTGTATAACTTTCAAAAAATTACAACTATGGCAACACTGAAAGACGTATGTGCTTCTTTGCCTACGGAGTGGGTAGAGCACGAGGAGAAGAAAGAGCGCAACGAGGCTATCCGCTTGTCGGAACGCCTCGCTTGGAAAGTGCAGCGCAAAGCAGAGCATGACCGCTATCGTGCTTATCGTCAACGTGAGAAACGTCGTGCCATCCGTCGGGGTGAGCATGGCGTTTCGCTTGAAAGCAGCCGCAAGGCGGTGCGCCGTGAGACGATGCCAGAGCCTATGCGCAAAGAGAGCACCAAAGAGATGTTCTTCTATGGACAGGGGGTGCGTCAGCCAAAGAAGGCTAAAAACAAAGCGTCAAGCGAGGAAATGGGCACTATTGGTCGTCGTATCGTGGTGAAAAGGTTTGCAGGTAGCCGTATCACCTGCGTATGTAAAAGCAGAATTTATTAAATATTTGGAGGACAAAACTATGGCAAACAACGTTTTTACACTTTATCAGACCAACGAGCCTAACATCTTGGGTGGGCTCATGACGTATAACAGCCTATCGGAGGCTATGGACCACGTGGGAAAGATGGGCTGCTTCGGCAGACGCATCACGAAGGTCTATGCGGTAACATACGTGAACTCGGAATGGTGGCGCGGTCACTATACGGGCTACCTGTGCGAGGTGCTGGGACAAGGTTTAATATATTCAATCGACTAATATTTGGAGGACAGACTATGAACGCATTATGGTTACTCAACGCCCTGCTTGATACGCAGGTGAATATGGAGGCCGTGGGCAAAACGCGGCTATCCAGTAAGAATGACGTGTGGGAGTTGCTCGGCTATCCCGTTGAAAAGGACATCGAGCCGGGAGTGTATATGTACGCATGCTCTGACTCTCTCAACGACTCGCAATTCGAGTATCTCGAATCTGGAGCGGACGCTATCGTGTGGACGGACGAGCCGAGCAAGGACGGCAGCGATGCTCCTATGTGCTATCTTCTGTTCCGCATAGACGGAATGTAACAATATCGCTATGGCAGAGAAAACGCTAATCGTAAGGCTCGTTCCTAAGTTTCAGCAGCTGAGGGACGAGCGCACCTACACGGAGGTGCAGGTGAAGAGTATCCTATACGGATTCGCCCGTGACCTCGGCTGCAAATGGCCGGAGGCTAAGTTGCGGGCTTTTATCGAGTCCGTTTTCGACTTCGATTAAACACTATTCGCTTATGAAAACTATGCTTCGTATGTTCGTGGCTATCATTGTGGCCATGAACGCAGGCGTTGTCGCTATCCTGCTCGACTGGAGCGACAACGCAGTCGTCGCCGTGACGTTCACGGTGCTAATCGTTGTGGGTTTCGTCGTCGGTGTGTTCGATATTCCTGACGACAACCATCGTGCTATCCGCAAGGATATGTACCACGACAAGGACATGGGCAAAGCAGCCTAAGACTAAAAGACATGTTTTTCTAAGACAGAAAGACAAAAAGAACATATTTTTACGCTAAAACTTTCAAAAATCACACAAAAAATGAAAAAGATTATTCGTACTATCATTGCATATATCGTTATCGTGACCAATTTCGGTGTGGCTATCGTGGCTGCACTTCGGGTCGGATTCTACATGATTGACGCCCTCAACCTCGTCGGGTTCTGGGTGTTCTTCGACGCGATTGCTACTATCAGCGTGTTCACACTCACGTTCCTTGCATTGGAGCGTGGTGCAAATGCGCTCAATCTCGACATCTAAATCAACAATCAACAATTACATCAACTTTCAAAACTACAGCTATGATTATCAAATTCGATTTCCACAAGCATATCAGTAATCTTAACGTCAAGAAGAGCGTCAAGCGTGTATCTCTCGCAGCTGCCACGGCTGCTATGTGCTTAAACCTCGGTCTCAGTGCGGAGGACTCTGAAGCCGCCGAGGCAGCTATGCACGACATCGCGCAGGAGAAAGGCGCTGCTAAGGCACGTGCCGTCATCGCAGATATGAACAACGACCACGACCCGTTCGACGGGCCGTTCATCGCATAGACAGAGAGACAGGTTCAAGACAGAAAGACATAAAAAACATATCCTATGGAAAAATTTAATGGCAGCGCTTTCATGCGCGACGTCTATCTGCACTCAACTCCGAGTGTGGACATCGACAAGGTAGAGGGGGCTATCACCCCCTGGTACTATACCATCCACGAGCACACCGTCTATGCGCTGATGCGCAAGTATGGAGTGCTCGACAGCAACAACAAGGTTCTAAACGCTGACTGGAACGTTGGCGTGAATATGTGGCTCCTAAGCAAGGGGCCACGTGTAGTACGTGACACTAAAGCAGCATAATCTATTCACTTCAAAATTTTACAGCTATGACGAACAATTTCAAGGCTGCCGACCTTATCGGCAAGGAGTTAATCGTGGGCAACGGCGTTGCCAAGTACATCATTAAGAGCGTCGAGGGCGACACCTGGCGCTGCATCTTCCATCGTGACGGGGTCAAAGACCTCGAACTTCCTATGAAGGCAGCGAGCCTGCTGAAGATGGTCGAGGAAAAGCGTGTCGCATGGGCGGATGCGCCCACCGAGGCTAAGCCCGAGAGCACCAAGGACGAGACCGCTAAGCCCGAGACTAAGCCCGAGCCTACCAAGGCAGAAACTAAGGGCGATGCAGACGACGTCGAGGAGGTCGATGCCGAGGAAATCGAAACCCCTAAACCGAAGGCTGCCAAGCCTAAGCTCCGTGTGGTCACGGGCAAAATCGTGAAGGAGAAGGTCCGGGAAGCTATCGAGGAAGCCGAGGAGGAGGAACCTACCGAGCCTATCGACGAGACCGAGGACGACGAGCCGGAGACCGAGACCGAGGAGGAAGTCGAGGAGACCCCGAAGCCGAAAGCTAAGGTTCGCAAGCGTACCGCAAAGGGTAAGTACATCTTCGCTACCTACACTACCAAGCGAGGTAAGACGGCGGGAAAGATATGCGGACTCTCTGAGGACGAGCCCGCCTATCAGCGTGCAGGTGAAATCCATGCCTCCCACACATGGGAGCGCAAGGACGGCAAGCGGGTCTATTCGCTTCTGTTCGGTCCTCGCTATACCGATGCCGCCAAGGAGGTGTGCCGTGCCCTTAACGAGGGCGCGGACTTCGACGAGCTTCTCGACATCGTGGAGACCAACACCGAGGCACTCGCCCAAAAGCGTGCCGAGATGAAGGCCGAATACCTCGAAAAGAAAGCTAAGCGTGAGGAGGAACGCAAGGCTAAGACCGCTAAAGCCGAGGAACTCTACACCGAGGAACAGGTGAAGGCGCGCATCCGCGCTGCCTTTGCCATGGTCGCCAAGGCGTTGAAGATAAACATCGACGACCTGGAGCCTATCATCAAGGTCGCGTAACCCGTTCGGTCGCGAAACTCCCTATCTTTCTGGGCGCTTCGCTTGAAATTGGATTTAGAATTATTATTTAAAATTTTATTTAGAATTGGCTGCGCGGTGATGGTTGGTCGCCGTGCTCCCATACCGCCCTATTCGTATGAAAGGGTATGCAGGAAAATTTTAAACCCAATTCTAAATATAAATTCTAAATAAAATTTCAAGCGGAGCGCCCCTTCAAACTTTCAAAAACATTACAACTATGACGATTGATTTATCAGCTATCAATGCCGCTGCCGAGGCACTGAAGCAGCAGCGTGCAGGAGAGGCTCAACCCAAGCGTGAGCCTAAGCGTGAAGCAAGTGCGGCAAGTACGCATAAAACAAAGCGTGCGACTAAGAGCGCACCTAAGAGTGCACCTAAGACGGACACCCCCAAGACCAAGGACGGGGCGAGCTACGTCATCCCCGCCGAGTTCAAGGAAGCTATCGAGGTGTACCTCTATTCCAGACCCGACATCATCGACAATCTCGTAAAACCCGATAAGAGCATTGACGGGTGCTGCGATTATATATTCAGCAAGATGCTGAAGGTCGCCAAGAAAAACCGCAACGGAAAGACAGCCGTGGGCATCTTCCGTTCGCCAGATGAGATATACGCTATGGCCGTACATTATTACGACGAAAAAGCAGATGACCTAAAGAAAGAATTGGAGGACGAGAAATGACCAAGAGAATATCCGCTTTCGAGAAGCAATGCGTCACTATCAACCGTCGGTTGAAGGACAAGCTGAGCGAAAAGACCACTAACGAAATCTACTATCGTTCATTGAAGGTGGGCCCGATTACACGAATGTGGCATAAGCGTCGCATCTATTATTGCAGTGAGTGCGGTTGCGAAGTCAACAACAATGTGTTTGCCAAGGAGTGTCCTCAGTGCCACGCCAAGTGGAACAGCGGCCCGGAACCCTATATGTGCAAAACGGTTGTGGGTTACTACATGACGATGGAGGCTAAGGGCGACATTCAGTTGTGCCGTCTCTATAAGGCAAGACGCACATCACGATTTGGTCACAAGGCCGAAACTGACGTGTGGGAAGTGGAGCGCTTCTTCTATGCCCCTACCGGTGAGCGCAAGATATTCACGGTCAACTTCTGCCCGTACAGTTATATCGTAGATTCGTTTAGCCTGACTGCCGAATGGCACATGCGCAATGAATATTCATGGGACCAGCGGGCTGCCCTGCGCTACAACTTGCCTATAAAAGCCTTCCGGATAAAGAGCCTTACTAAGCAGTGGCAATACAAGGATATTGCTAACCTGCTCGAACGTAGCGACAACGAGACGTCGGTGCTGAAATACATCGCCTATCCGTGGGCTGAGACGTGGCATAAGGTGGGACAGGACAGACTGCTGAGCTATGTTTGCATCAACGACATTATGCCTACCAAGGAAATGAAGCAAGCGGTGAACATCTGTACCCGTAATCATTATATTATCCACGACCCGTCTATGTGGCTCGACTATCTCGACCTGCTGCAAGAGTTTCACCTTGACACGCACAATGCCAAGTATGTTTGTCCTGTTAACCTGCGGGAAGCACACCAGGTACTTCTCAATCGCAAGCGTCGGGAGGAAGAGCGCGAATTGGCCGCTGAACGTTGGCGTGCTTTTGAGTTGCGTGAGAAACGAGAGGCAAAGTTTGCTAAGATGGTGGCTAACTGGTCTCAGCACATGGGCGAAATGTTGAATATCGACCTTACGGGCGACAACCTTTCTATCCGTCCGCTGCAAAGCATCAAGGAGTTTAAGCAAGAGGGCGAGGCAATGCACCACTGTGTGTTCGCTATGGGGTATTACGACTACATAAACCACCCTAATACGCTCATCCTATCCGCCAAGGACGACAACGGCAAGCGTTTGGCCACCATCGAGTACAACATGGCATCGAATACTATCGTGCAGTGCCGTGCCGCCTGTAATGCGGTGCCGGAGCGTGACAAGGAGATAAGGCAGCTCATCACGGACAACAAGGCGGAGTTCGTGAAGCTGGAGAAGAAATCGAGAGCACAAGCTAAAGCAGCATAACAAACATTCTAAATCATAACGATATGAATCCGAAAGTATATGTTGGCACATACGCCAAGTACAACAACGGCTCTATTGCCGGTGGCTGGATAAGCCTAAAGAGTTGTAAGAACTACGATGACTTCCTCAGTAAGTGTTATGCGCTCCACAGTGATGAGCGTCAGCCGGAACTGATGGTGCAGGACACCGACGACTTCCCCGACGGACTCTCCTGCGGTGAGAGCTTCGGCGAGGAAGAGTTCAACGATGTCATGGCCGCTATCAAGTCCGAGGAAGCGGAGGAGAAAAAGCCGTCGGGCGACAAGGCCTTGTTGCCCGAGTTCAGACGGGAGATGTCTAAGGCGTGGAGCGGTCACATGCTTGACTATCATTGCAAGAAGTTCTCTTATGCCGTGCGTTTGCAGAATGGCGGCATCCTCAGATTTGAAAAGCCGTCTATCGAAAACCGCTTCTGTTGGCCTGACGAGGGGCCGGGCCTTGACGCTTACAACCGCGTCACATCGAGCGAGGAGCGGCTGAAACAATACTTCCTCCGTGAGAACCTTGCACAGTTCGACAAGGATATAGAGCAGCTTAAATCGCTGTCGCATGATGGCAAGACACTCTATCTCGTGCGTGAGAGCTATTCCAACGAGACCCCGATGAACATATGGGAGTGGGGATTGTGGGCGGAATGGGACGTTCAGGAAAACCCTTGGAGATACAAAGATGGCTACGAGAAGATGACGGAGACCGACCGCAAGGCGATCTTAGAAGGTGTGAAGCATGAGCGTGAGAAGTTTGAGAAACGTCTCAACGCCTATCTGAAACGCTATGGCACTAAGAAAATCAAGACGTGGACGTATTGGGCCGACGCATAAAATAAAAACTAAATTTTTGGAGGAAATACTATGGCAAAGGAAAAGAAATCTCACAAGGGTCTGCGCATGACAGACTCTATGAAGCAGAAGTACGCCCAGCTCTTTCTCGATGAGCTGGACAGTCTGGAAGCCCACGACTTCAAGATGCCGTGGGTCAATCCCCGGCTCGGTGCGCCGTGTAATATCTATCGGCAGGGCAAACCCTACCGAAAGGGTAACGCCTTCTTCCTCGCTATGCTCGTGAGTTTGAAGGGCTGGAACACGCCGCTCTTCATCACGAAAACGCAGATGGAGAATGAGGACGGCAAACTAAAGTATGATGGCCTCCGTGCCAACGCCACGCCTATCCTTGACGAGGACGGGATGGTAACGCTCGACAAGCGGGGGATGCCCGCTATGGATTACGAGCGGCGGTTCCCGGTCATCTACTACAAGCCGCTCCACTATGATGCAGACGGGAACAAAATCTCGGACGAGGACTGGGACGAAATGATGTTTGACGAACAAAAAGAATGTAAGACCTGGTTCGTGCAGAAGACCTACGGGGTCTACAACATCGACCAGACCAACTTCAAGGAGTTATACCCCGACGACTATGCAGCGTTCCAACAGACTCCCGAGCACGACTACAAGGAGGGTGTGCATGACGAAGTGTTGGAGACGATGATTGCCGGCGGTGCCTGGCGATGCCCTATCTACTTCGGAGGCACACAGAGTTGCTTCAATGTGACACGGGATGAGATCCACCTGCCAAAGCGTGAACACTTCCTCGGCGATGAACAGTTCTATGCCACTGCCCTTCACGAGATGGCGCACTCCACGGGTAAGGAGCTCGGCCGCGACCAGCATGGTGTCTTCGGCACGGAAGACTATGCGATGGAGGAGTTTGTGGCAGAACTCAGTTCCGCCTGTGTCTGCTCTATGCTCGGCATCGGCAAGTTGCTCGATGAGAACCATATCGCCTACGTCGATTCCTGGCGCAGGGCATTGAAGACCAACAAGGACTTTATCCCCGTGGTCATCGACGACGTGCAGAAAGCCGTCAACTATATTCTCCGCAAATACGATGCGGTTGCAGAGGACCAGAAACATCCACGGCTGCTCACCGTATCAGCCGCCTAAGACTTTATCTTTTGGGGCGCTTCGCTTGAAATTATATTTATAATTTTTATTTAGAATTTTATTTATAATTGGCTGGCGCGGTGATGGTTGGTCGCCGTGCTCCCATGTCATCCTATCCGCATGAAATGGTTGGCTTGAAAATTTTAAATTCAATTCTAAATAATAATTCTAAATAAAATTTCGAGCGAAGCGACCACCCAATAAACGACATAAACAATAAAACACACAGAAAAATGGAAAGTTTACACGTTGCAAAGAAGTACAGTGTTGAATACGGTGAGACTCGCGGTTTCCACGATAAGACGGGTGTCTTTTATGACCTGCTCGACGCTTTAGGTGGCGAGCCTAATTACTGTAACTACGGAGGAATCTACGAGGATTTTTTTAATTGCAGGACCGAGGACTATGATGATGCCATCCAGAACCTTATGGCGTATATCAGCGACCCGACGTTGCTCACGGAAAGCGACCTTATCAAGGACGCTCTCGACGAGGCGGGTATTACAGCCGAGGAAGCCCTCGACCTCATGCAACGCTATCAGCAGGAGGCAGACACATCGGATGGTTGTCTCCACTTCTATGTCTTCTAAAATTCCCGGTCAACCCCCTACGAAATGTGCAAAGGTTTTCGTACCTTTGCACCCATGAAAGGAGAACCCTATACTACACTTCAATAGTTGTAGGATTTTTGAAAGTTAGAACTGTAAGCCGACCCGTCGTGAGACGCGTCGGCTTTTTTCATTCTAAGACAGAGTAACAAAACAACATATACGACTATGGAACAGATTATCTATCAACTTGTCGAGCATTGCCCTAACGGGGCACGTGTAACCGATTACGAGAACAGCACGCGTGAGGACGTGATGCGCTATGCAAGTGACTGTGTTAGCCCATACGAGCTATACGAAATCAAGCAAGTGAGCGAGGCCAAACCTGTCTATCCTGTCTGTAATCCGTTTACGCATAAGCGTATCGGTATGAGCGAGGGAACGGACTGGAGAACGGTATCAAAAGAAATCATCAAAAAGAAATCA
>Ga0256406_1001465_pt1 | contig 37981 bp, 30 predicted proteins | sample RumenRJG_03DNA_FD_185986 | JGI IMG/M metagenome (GOLD analysis project Ga0256406, IMG submission 185986) | Bovine rumen microbial communities from Lethbridge, Alberta, Canada - RJG_03 | ecosystem: Host-associated > Mammals > Digestive system > Stomach > Rumen | place: Canada: Alberta | collected... | reverse complement strand
CGCCCTGGAAGTACCGGGTAGACTCTCCCGCTGTCTTCTTCAGACTGTCAAGCAGCTCCTGTTCACCTTTCAGCGTGATGTCCGAGTACTCCTCATGCACATCAAAAGTACCGTCCAGAATCTCGCCGTTATTATTGACCGAAGTGATTCTGATTTTCTCGCGGGTCTGCGCGTGTACTCTTGTTCCCTGCGGCGTGTCCTCAATCTCAAGCACGTCCGTCAGCACACCGAGTCCGAAGAAATCATCCATGGTCATCTTGTCTCTGTCTTTCATCTCTTTGATGGGCAGAAGGATGGCTCTGTTATTATCAATTTTAATTCTGCTGATCTCGTCGTTGGTCAGTCCCTTGATATTCAGCTGGTAATCCACATCCGGAAGTATAACGGTGTCGTATGTGGGGATAATCAGATATTGTTCATCCATGTGTATGTATACCTCCTGAAAAATTCATGTAACGAAAAAAAGATGATGTTAGCACTCATAACTATTGAGTGCTGACACCATCTTATCACTTTCTTTTTTTCTGTCAAGCGCCGTTCCAGACAAACCAGATAAACAGATACCCGACGACAACTGCCGTCAGCGTAAACGGCACGCCGATCCTCATAAAATCCCGGAAGCTGACATCGTATCCCTGCTTTTTCAGAAGCCCGGTTGCGGTGATGTTGGCGGAGGCACCGATCGGTGTCAGATTGCCGCCCAGGGTTGCTCCGGTGAGCAGTCCGAAATACAGCACATACGGTGAAATTTTCAGTGTCGCGGCAATGCCCGTAATCACAGGCAGCATCGTTGCCACATAGGGAATATTGTCAATGAAGGCGGAAGCCGCAACCGATCCCCAGACGATAATCGAATAAAGAAGGAAGAGATTGTTTCCTCCTGTTCTGGCGATCCAGCCCGCGATGTCATCAATGATGCCGATCTCCGTCACCCCTCCGATGACGATGAACAGACCGATCAGAAGAAAAACCGTCTCGAAATCAATGCTCTTCAGTGCATGTTTCGTTTCTTCCGTGCTGCCGGTCCTGGAGATGTCCAGCAGGACCATCATCGCCGCGCAGACGCAGCAGATGACGCCGTTGGTCAGCTCCGGCTTGTTCTTGTTGAACGAAACCGCAATGAGCGCCACCACCATGCTGATCAGAAGAATGGTCGGTATATAATCGGTGACTGCTGTTTTCTCCTCGGCATGAACGGGATCCTTTTCCTTACGGAACAGGAGCATCATCACCGGAACCGTCGCCAGTGCGCCGAGCTCTACGGCGAAGAACATGCCCGGACGGCCGGCCATCCAGAAGAAATCCGTAAAATCCATGCCGGCGTAGGCGCCGAGCATGATGGACGTCGTATCTCCGACCAGCGTCGCCGCGCCCTGCAGGTTGCTGGAAACCGCGATGGAAAGGATCATCGGCACCGGTGAGATCTTCAGTTTTCTGCAGATTGCAAGCCCGACAGGCGCCACCATCAGGACCGTGGCCACATTATCGATAAAGGCCGAGATCGCCCCTGCAAAAAGCGACATGAAGATCGTCACCCACATGACGTTCGGCGCCCTGTCAAGCAGCATATCCGCGATCCGGTTCGGCATTTTCGAGGCAATGAAATAGTCCACGAGAATCATCGTGCCGATGATCATCAGAATAACATTCCAGTTGATCGACGGCAGAATGTTCCCCGGTGAAATAATACCGAGAATGATAAAAAATGCTGCCGCGGCAAGTACGATCCAGACACGCCGTTTCATAAACAGCGTCATCAGTACGTACATGGCAATGAAGGCAATCACTGCAATTATTTTCATAAATTAAAATCACCCTTCTGTTTTCTGTCACAGACTGCGGCTTTACGGATGCATTTCCCGTATGCCTTCCGGTCACAGCCCGTGGCTGTATTTCCGTGTTTCTTCCCTTACACAGCGTGCGGCTGTATTGCCCGCTTCTTTCCTGTCTCAGAAAGAGCGGATGTAATCCGCTGCCGCCAGTGCGGCCACAGCACCGTCGGAGGCAGCTGTCGTCAGCTGGCGAACCTTTTTGTCCCTGCAGTCTCCTGCGGCGAAAACGCCCGGCGTCCGGGTCATGCAGTCCTCACCGGCAGCGATATATCCGCCCGGGGTCAGATCGACGAGGGAACGGAACATTTCATTCTGCGGCTGCTGTCCCACCGCAACAAAGAGAGCACTGACAGGAATCTGCCTTACTTCTCCTGTCACGCGGTTCTCCACCGATATGCCCGTGAGCACCGGAGAACCCAAAAGCTCCGTGACCTGACTGCTCATCACCATTTCCACCTGCGGTTTTGCGGACAGTTTCTCCGCCGTCTCCGGATTGCCCCGGAATTCATCCCTTCTGTGAATCAGGTATACCTTAGAGCAGATATCCGCGAGATAGGAGGCATCATCAAGTGCCGTATTGCCGCCTCCGACAACAGCCACATCCTTCCCACGGAAAAATGCGCCGTCGCAGACCGCACAGTAGGAAACGCCGCTGCCCGTCAGCTCCTGCTCCCTTGCCACGCCCAGACGGCGGTTTGCCGCGCCGGTCGCAAGAATCAGCGCCTTCGACGTATAGAGATGTCTGCGTGTCGCCACCCTCTTCAGCATCCGTCCGCACGCCTCATCGCCTTCGATCTCCGGAACATTCTCCACATACTTCACGCTCTCCAGCCGCACGATGGCGCCGAACGACTCTGCCTGTTTTTTCAGTAACATACCCAGTTCTGCACCGGAGATCTTCGGAATGCCCGGATAATTTTCCACCTCCGGCGATACCGCGATCTGGCCGCCGATGCTTCCGGATTCCAGCACAAGTACGGAGACCCCGGCCCTTGCTGCGTAAAGAGCCGCGGTAAGGCCGGCCGTTCCTCCGCCGATAATAATCAGATCAAAAGATTCCGCTGCTTTTGTATTTTCGTTCTCACCCATGAGTATTTCCTTTCTTCTGACGTTCCGTCATACCAGGTGTATGACGGAAACTTCTCATTTTCAGCATATCCAGTCATGATAAGATACATTGTTCTAATGGTAACATTATAAGATACATTGCTCTGATGGTAACATTCCTTCGCCGATGCGGCAAGGTACAGAAACGGGATTGTGTCAGTTTCCCGTCTGTCCGCAGCCGGGGATTGCAAACCGTGAAAACGGTACGTATAATCGGCATGGAATAAAACTCAGGCATCACAGGCCGGGAAGGCAGAATCCCCCGGGAAAAATGATGCCGGCGCCGGAAAAGAGGAGGAATGGATATGGCAGCACCGCTGATCAGTCCGGACAGACTGGAAGAAATAAGGACGGAGGAACCGGACTGGCTGGTTCTCATTGACGTGCGCAACGAAGAAGATTTCCGGGCAGGGACCATTCCCGGCGCGGTCAGAATTCCGAGAAGTACCCTTCTCTCCGATGATTTCAGTCTGGCACAGGCACTTGAGACCTCAGGCAAAGCGCTCAGAGAAGACAGCCTCATCGTCCTCTTCTGCATGTCCGGCATCCCGTCGCGCGAGCCGGCAGACCGTCTCTGTGATCAGGGATACCCTGTCCTCCTGCTCGATGGCGGATACGGAAACTGGCTGCTTCAGGGCATGAAAAAGGAAACCGGTGATACGGAAAAACGGGAACAGGCGGAAAAATCACTCCGCAAACGCTTCCGTCATGAAATCATGGGGAAGTTTGTCAAAGCCATCACGGATTATGAGCTGCTGAAGCCCGGCGATCACATCGCCTGCTGCATATCCGGCGGCAAGGATTCGATGCTGATGGCCATGTGTTTCCGTGAGCTGAAACGCAGAAACAAAATCCCGTTTGAAGTCAGCTATCTCTGCATGGATCCGGGCTACAGCGACACAACGCTCGGCATGATTCAGACCAACGCCGCCATCCTCGGCATTCCCCTGACCGTATTCCGGTCGGGGATTTTTGACGCGGTGGACAATATTCCGAAGTCACCCTGCTATATCTGCGCCAGAATGCGCCGCGGGTACCTCTACCGCCATGCACAGGATCTCGGATGCAACAAGATCGCACTCGGTCATCACTATGATGATGTGATTGAAACCACGCTGATGAGCATCCTGTACAGCGGACAGGTGCAGACCATGATGCCCAAACTGCACAGCACCAATTTCGAGGGCATGGAACTGATCCGTCCGCTCTATCTCGTGCGTGAAAGCGACATAAAAAAATGGCGGGACAGCAACGGACTTCATTTCATCCGCTGCGCCTGCCATTTCACAGATCAGTGTTCGATTGAAGATGAAAACGCCGGCGTCTCCAGAAGACTGGAAGCGAAGCAGCTGATCGCCGAACTGAAAAAGACGACACCCTCCGTCGAGGGAAACATCTTCCGCAGCATGGACAACATCTGCCTCAGCGCCGTCACCGGCTACAAGGACCGCCGGGGCGTCCGCCACAGCTTCCTTGAGGATTACTGAACTGACACGTTTCAGGCATGCTCTGATCAGCTCTCCGGATCGAAAAGCGGCTCCTTTATATCAATCTCGCCGGTGAATACCGTCACGGCCGGGCCGGTCATGAACACCTGATTTTTCTTCTCGTCCCAGCGGATCACAAGGTCGCCTCCGAGAAGCTTCACCGTGACCGGCACATCCCTGTCCACCTTTTCATTGAGCACGGCCGCCACTGCCGCCGCGCAGGCGCCTGTACCGCAGGCCTGCGTCTCGCCGGAGCCCCGCTCCCACACGCGCATCTCGATCGTGTCATGTGAAAGGACGCGGATAAACTCTGTGTTGATCCGCTCCGGGAAATTCGCATGATTTTCAAAAGACGGACCGATTTCCTCTATCTTCAGGTTCTTCAGATCCGCAAGACCCGTCTCCGTATTTTCCTCCGGATTCATGCTGTATCTGCCGAGGGCAGGGTTATCATCCAGGAACAGGACCGCATGCGGATTGCCCATGGAAACCGCTGTGTAAAAATAGCTGTCACCGTTCACTTCTATGGGCTCGTACATCGCAATCTTGTTCGGGGAGATCACCGGAACCTTCTTTGCGATCAGCTCCGCGGCCCCCATATTGACCTTCACCTTTTTGCACCTGTCACCGACAATGGTCAGGTCCAGTTCCTTCAGCCCGGCGTCAGTCTCGACCGTCATGTGTGTCTTCGGCACGATCCCGTTGTCATAGACATACTTCGCCACACAGCGGATGCCGTTGCCGCACATTTTTCCGCGGGAACCGTCCGCATTATACATTTCCATCCGGCAGTCCGCCCTGTCCGAAGGACAGATCAGGATCAGCCCGTCCGAGCCGATGCCCTTGTGGCGGTCGCTGATTTTTACGGCGAGCTTCGACGGTTCAAAAATCTTCTCCTCGAAGCAGTTCACGTAGACATAATCATTGCCGGCACCATGCATTTTCGTAAATTTCATCATCAGCCTCCCGAGCCGTCTCTTAAACAAAAGCCTTCATGTAATCCTTCAGGCGGAACCGGATCTCCCTGCGCCCGTTTGACGTCTCCTGCTCGTCCCACTCATAGGTGCCGAGCGACTTGATAAACGAAGAGAACTTATTGAATCCGAAGTTACGCACATCAAATTCAGGCATACGCTTCTGCAGTTCCTCCGCGAGGCGGCTGGAACGGATCCAGTTGTCGTCATCCGAATATTTCTCGATGATCTGATTCAGCGTCTTGCGCACGCGGTTCAGATCCTTCTGACGCTTCTTCTCCAGCGCACGCTGCTCCGCCGTGCTGACCTTCTTCTTTGTCGTCTTCTGTGCCGTTTTCGCAGCAGTCTTCCCCTGGCGTCCTCTGGAAGCCTTATCTTCCTTTACGGAAGCCGCCGGCGCATCCTGCGTCAGCTCCTGACTGTCATCGGCGTCATCGCCCTCGTCCTGCTTCTTCTCATACAGCATGTCGAGGTATTTGAAATGATTGCAGGCGGAGATAAACGGCTGGGGTGTTTTTGTCTCTCCCATGCCGATGACCATCTTGCCGGCTTCTCTGAGCCTCGCTGCCAGTCTGGTAAAATCGCTGTCCGACGAAACCAGCACAAAGCCGTCCACCGTATTGGAATACAGGATATCCATCGCATCAATAATCATCGCGGAATCCGTTGCATTCTTTCCGGTCGTATAGCTGTACTGCTGAATCGGCGTGATGGAATTATCCAGCAGCGCGCCTTTCCAGCTCGTCATGCGGCTGCTGGTCCAGTCGCCGTATATTCTCTTGTACGTAGCGATCCCGTAGTTTGCAGTCTCATCCATAATAATGCCCAGATACTTTTCCGAAACATTATCAGAATCGATCAGCACCGCAAATCTCATATCGTTATTGTTCATACATCCCTCATTTTTCCATTACGGATCAGTTGTGATAACCGATCCTGACCATGTGGTGATGATGCTGGTCCGTGATCCAGTCCACGTCATCCGTGTACCATTCCATGATCTCAAGCATCTTTGTTTCCCAGTCGATCGTGGCCTTCCGGTCTGCCTCTGTCTCCTCTTTTTCCATCGTGACATCGATCTCATCATAGCCGAAAATATACTGTCCGGCATTCCAGATGGAAAAATTCGAGTCCGGACCCGGATCGGTCTTTCCTCCGCGCGCCTCGACCAGCCCGTCGTGGCGGCGCTTGTACTCTTCCTGCTGATCTCCCTTCAGATGCGTCGCGAAAACGCGGTGGCGAATCAGTTCCTTGTTCGGGCGCACGATGCCGAAGTCATGATACATCAGCCTCATTTCCTGATCCGGCGCGGAAATCCACTCCGCAGTTCCCTCCAGCGGCTGAAGGATCTGCTTCAGCTCCTCCATCCTCTCCTTCACAGCAGGGCTCATCACACCCTGTTCATAGTAACCGAAGACAAGGCTGTCCACATTCCAGAGACTGAAATTGTACGCCTCCAGATCATCCAGAAAACGTGTCAGCTCATTCCAGACCCTTCCGATCCCGGACCTGAAATCCTGAAATTTTCCCTCGTTGATTTTTGCCGCAAATGCATGTCTTTCCATAAGAATCTCTTCTCCTTTCAGCCCCCGTTCAGCGTTTACCTGCAGATTTCCCGCAGCGCGTCAAACAGTTTCGTCATCTGTTCTTTCGTACCAATGGTAATTCTGAGATAATTGTCCGTTCCCGGTTTATCAAAGTAACGCACATAAATGTGTCTGTCCCTGAGTTCCTCAAAAATCTTTCCCGCGGGCACACTGCGGTGTGACGCGAAGATAAAATTGGCCTTTGAATCAGGGAAATGGAAGCCGAGCTTCGTGAGCTCTTCCTTTGACCACTCCCGCGTCTCGATGATTTTTTTCCTCGTCTCATCAAAATACGCTCTGTCCTTCACGGCCGCTGTGCCTGCCGCCAGTGCCGCCCTGCTGATCGTATAGGAATTGAACGAATTTCTCACATGATAGAGACACCGGATCAGTTTCTCATTTCCGATGGCAAACCCGATCCTCATCCCGGCCATGGAACGCGACTTCGAAAACGTCTGCACGATCAGAAGATTTTCATAAGAAGGCAGAAGACGCAGTGACGACTCCGTGCCGAAATCAACATACGCCTCATCGACGATCACCACAGATTTCGGGTTCGCGCGGACGATTCTCTCCACCGTATCCACCGGCATGGCGAGACCCGTCGGCGCATTCGGATTTGGAAAAATTACCCCGCCGTTCGGCTGTTCATAATCGGACGGATTAATGGAAAAATCATCCTCAAGCTTTATCATCCTGTACGGGATGCGGAAGCATTCGGCCCACACATCATAGAAGGAGTAGCTGATCTCCGGAAACAGAACCGGCAGTCCCACCGGATTGTTGAAAAAGGTCAGGAACGACATCGCAATCACATCATCGGAGCCCACGCCGACAAATACCTGAGAAGGCTTCACCCCGTAGAAATCCGCGATCGCCTGAACCAGCTCCGTGGCAAGCGGATCCGGATACAGACGCATATCCTCCGCACGGAGCGCCGCCAGCGCCTTTCCCACCTCCGGTGACGGCGGATACGGATTTTCATTCGTATTCAGTTTGACCATGTCAGCCTCATTCGGCTGCTCACCGGGCACATACGGTTCCACACTTCGGACATTTCTCATCCATTCGTCATTCATCATCTGGCCGCCTTTTCTTTTTCATTTTTCATATAGAAAATTCATTTACATTTCCGGTCCTGTGCTATATGTATGGGCGTGTACGGAGGTACTTCCATCCGCGACGCGCTCTCGCTTGTCCTCGACGCAGCGGTGGTAAGTTCATCCGTCGCTCACGCTCGGATTCACTAACCACCGGCGTCTGCGGATGTCGCGTCTGGGAGTACACTCCGCACGCGCCCGTCTGCAGTCTCTGTCCCGGCTGCACAAGCCCGCAGCACCGATATGCATCCCCGTGCTGCGGTATCAGGACAGCACACAGGCTTTTCTTCTTCACAGCCACCACGGTTCCGTCCGGGCGTGTGCTGAGCGTGCTCCCGGACGCGACATCCGCGGACGGAAGCACCTCTGCACACGCCCGTCTGCAGTCTCTGTCCCGGCAGCACACGCCCGCAGCACCGATATGGATCAGCCGTGCCGCTTCCAGGTTCTGGGATAGAACAGAATCAGGATCGGCAGAAGCTCCAGCCTGCCTGCCCACATATCAAAAATCATCACGAGCTTTGCCCACCAGCTGTAGGCACTGAAATTGCTCGTCGGACCGACGCCGGCAAAGCCCGGTCCGATATTGTTCAGTGTAGCCGCCACCGCGGACACATTCGTCTCAAAGTCAAATCCCTGCAGAGAGATGATCAGAATAGAGAGTCCGAACACGAGGAAGTAGCTGATCAGGAAAATGTACGCGGAGCGCAGTGATTTTTCACTGATCGCCGTCCCGTCCATGCGGACTTTCTGCACCGCTCTCGGATGAATCAGCGTATAAAGCTCACACTTCAGCGATTTCAGCACAATCAGGACACGGCTGACCTTGATGCCGCCGCCCGTGCTTCCCGCACAGGCACCGCAGATCATCAGCAGAAACAGGATAAATTTGGAAAAAGACGGCCATAGATCAAAATTGGTCGTCGCGTATCCGGTGGTCGTGATGATCGTACCGACCTGGAAAAACGCTGCGCGAAGCGTTTCTTCAGCCCCTTTATAGACGCCCGGCATCTGCGCCGTCAGATTTGCTGCGATGAGAAGAGCCGAAGCCACAATGATCGCGATATAGGTTCTCACTTCGGACATGCGGAACGCTTCCTTCGGGTGCCGGATCAGGCAGAGATAATAGAAGGAAAAATTCACGCCGAAGGCGATCATGGCAACGGTGATGATCCACTGCTGCACAGGCGTATAATCCGCACAGCTTGAATTCAGCACACCGAAGCCTCCGGTTCCGGCCGCGCCGAACGAAATGCAGAAACTGTCGAACCAGTTCATGCCGGAAATCAGCAGCGCGGCAATGGTGATCACCGTCATGGCCAGATAAATCCGGTAGAGCGTGCGCGCGTTGTTCTTCACGCGGGGAACGAATTTCGTCACCTCATAGCCCGGCGACTCCGCCTTCATCAGATTCATATGTGAACCGCCGCTGCTCGGAATCAGCATCAGCATAAAGACAAGGACGCCCATGCCGCCGACCCAGTGGGTGAAGCTGCGCCAGAACAGCGAAGTATGACAGAGCGCCTCTACATCCGTGAGGATAGAGGATCCGGTCGTCGTGAATCCGGAAGCCGTCTCAAAAAGCGCATCAATATAAAACGGGATCTCACCGGTCAGCACGAACGGCAGCGCACCGTAGGCACTGATCAGGACCCAGGTAAGGCCGACAGCCACATACCCTTCCTTCTGGTAGATCTCCATATTTTTAGGCCGGCGGAAGGAAAGCAGCTGTCCGACCGCGATGGCGATCAGGGCCAGCACCAGATAAATCAGCCCCTGCCTGTCCTGATAAATGCAGGCGATCAGACAGGGAATCAGCATCAGAAATCCCTCGATTTTCAGTGCCCAGGCGAGCACCCATCCGATTACAGGAAAATTCATGTCAGTCCTCTTAGCTCAATACCGTTCGGCTTACGCCGGCGGCTCTTATTTGGCAATAATATCGTAAATGTCGTCAAATCCGAGATGCGTCGTGACGATGATGACCGCATCCCCTTCCTCGAAGCAGTCCTGCCCTCCGGGAATAATCAGCTTCTCGTTCCTCATGATACCCGCAACGAGCACATTGTCCTTCAGATGCATTTCCTGAAGAGAGATACCGATCACCTTGGAGTTCGGGCGGATCAGGAATTCCATCGCTTCGACGCGTCCGTTCATCAGCCGGTACAGTGTCTCTACATTGCTGTCCATGCTGTTGCCGGTCGCACGCACGTACTGAATGATCCTCTGTGCGGTAATGTTCTTCGGATCGACGATCGTATCGAGCTCAAGTCTTTCAATGATGCCGTTCAGCGCACCGTGATTGATCTTCGTAATGCATTTCTCACGCACATGCTCCTGCGCGTACATGGACAGCATCGCATTGATCTCATCAATGCCGGTACATGACACGAAGGCATCCACATCGTCGATGTGCTCCTCCGCCAGCACCTCCTGATTTGTGCCGTCTGCGCAGCAGATCATGGCTTCCGGAAAGGCGTCATTCAGCTCATCACAGCGGGTGCGGTTTCGCTCGATGATTTTTACATCGATCTTATTCCGCAGAAGCATTTTCGTCAGATAGAAGGAGATCTCACCGCCGCCCACGATCATGACACTGCGGATCCTTCTGGAACGGACGCCGAAGTGGCGGAAAAACTGGTCAGCCTCCAGCGGCGAAATAATGATGGTCAGCACGTCGCCGCGCCGGATCTCAAAATCGCCGTTGGGGATCATGACATCGTTCCCGCGTTCCGCAATGCAGACCAGCACAGCCTGAGAAATCTTCTGCATGGCGTCCTTCAGCGTCATGCCGTCATATGCCGAGTTCTCCGGCACCTTAAACCGCAGCAGATCGATTTTGTCATGGGCAAAGCTGTCAACTTCGATGGCGTTCGGAAAACGGATCAGGTTCAGCATTTCATGGGCTGCCTCGTACTCCGGATTGATTGTCATCGAGAGATGGAGCTCGGACTTCAGAAAATCGCTCTCTTCCGAATAGATCGGATTGCGCACTCTCGCGATCGTGTAACAGCCGACCTTCTGCTGTGCGATCACACAGGTCAGCAGATTGACCTCATCACTCTCTGTCACGGCGATGATCATGTCGGCCACGTCCAGCCCGGCCTCCTTCAGTGTCGCATAGCTGGTTCCGTTTCCGACCACGCCCATAACATCATAAATCGTAGATATATCACGCACGACATCCGCGTCTACATCTACGATCGTCACATTGTTATCTTCTGTTGACAGCTGGGCAACGATGGCTCTTCCGACCTTGCCGCAGCCCACAACGATAATCTGCATGTTTCCTCCTCATTTCCGGCGCATTCTCTGTCTTTTCTGCCGGGGAAAAAATTTATTATATCATCAGCCTCTGTCTGCAACAAGAGGCCGTGTCTGTGCCACATCCGCCCGGAAAGCCCGGTCTTCAGTGATCCGTGTGAAGAAAGCGGAACGGCTCCTCATCCTCCAGAAAATGATAGAGGCAGTATGCCGCATTCAGTGCCACCGGCTCTTCTTTCAGAATTCTCCGGCATTCGTCCCTGTCGGCCAGAACAACGGAAATCTCCTCCGCAGGCTCCTCAAAACGGTCACTGATTTTTCCGTCGGCGTATCCGTAAACGATCGCACAGGCCTCATCTGTCATGCCGATGGTCGTGAAGCGCGGTGCCTCATACATCGGATCCGGATGAAGCGGATGCAGATTAAGCCCCGTCTCCTCATGCATCTCCCTCACGGCGCCGTCGTGAAAATCCTCGCCTTCCTCGGTCAGTCCCGCCGGAAGTTCGTAGATATACGTGCCGGCTGGATAGCGGAACTGCCGGATGAGCACCACCCGGTCGTGCTTCTCGCCGTAAAGGGCATAGATGATCACGCCGTCCGTGTGGATTTTTCCGGTGGTGATCATCAGATGGTCAATATCCTGTGCGCGGGAAGCCACGCGGTAGTCGCTGTGGTGGCCCTTGCTGTTGTGTCCCTCCACCGCATACATAGAGAGGAAGTGGTTCTTTGTAAGCTGCGTGATTTTATCAATGACTGCCATCCTTCATTTCCTCCTGGTAAGTTCTGTCATATCCTGCCCCGCGCTTTTCGTCTGCCCTGCACGAAGGACAGCTGATCTGCCGGTTCATCTCGCCCTTCCGTGAAGGATCGGAGACAGATGCGGATAGATCAGGAATGTGATCAGCACATCAATCATGCCCTTGACAAAGGTGAACGGCATATTGAAAAGAAGAAGGCTCTGCTCCACACTGCTGACAGACGGAATGATGGACTGATACATCGCAAGGATCGTTTCTTTCGGCATGAAATTGTAATAGACCGGATAAACGATAAAAGCGTTGAAAGGGTAGCTCGCCGCCGCCATGCACACCGCGCCGACCAGAGACGCGATCATCGCGCCCTTCTTCGTTTTCTTTAATTTGTAAATGGTTCCCGCAACGCCGGCGAAAACCGCGCCGAGCAGGAAATTGGAAAGTTCTCCGACCGCAAAGCTTCCCGAAACAAACGTGTGCAGGATATTCTTGACCAGCTCGATCAGGATGCCGCACACAGGTCCCATGGAAAAAGCACCCAGCAGCGCCGGAAGATCAGAGAAATCGAATTTGATAAATGAAGGCATCAGCACCGGAACCGGAAGCTCTATCAGCTGCAGCACAAAGGCGACCGCAGAAAGGATTCCCGTCACCACAATGTAATGCACCGTCATTCTGCTTCTGCTGCCCTCCGCGCGTCCGCTGCCGGATGCACTGTTTTCTTTTTCCGGCCCTGCCGCTGTTATGTTCTGCATATTTCTCACTCCTTTATGATTTTCAGTCTGCCGCTGCCCTCCGCATCTCCGGCATGCCCGGAGATACCGTTACCTCAGGGAGGCGGACACAGCTACTATAATACCAGAAATTTCTCTTTGCATCATAAAAAAAGAGCCCGGATCCTCCGGATCCGGGCATTATGTCATTTTTTCGCGCTGCCTTCATCGGCTTTCTTTAATTCTTCCTGATACTTACGGTTTCTTTCCTCATCATAGGAATAGTCCACACAGCGGAATCCGTCCTTGCCTGTCTGCTTTGTCTTGTACAGCAGATGGTCAGCGATCGTAAAGCAGCTCTCATAGGAAGGATACGTGGAATCATTGACGCAGCACCCGATACTGACGGTGATGACATCGCCTGTCTCATCATTCAGCACGATGCTCTTAACGCTCTGATTCAGATTGCGCAGCCGTTCCTCGATGGTATTGCGGTCCACCATTCTGACGGCATAGATCATGAACTCATCGCCGCCGTATCGCATCAGCACATCCTGTGTGCGGAAACACTCGCGCATCTTTCCTGACACGCCGACAAGCACCTCATCGCCTCTCTTGTGTCCGTACGTATCATTGACGCGCTTGAAATCATCGATATCCAGAATAATGAACGCGCCGGGCACACCGCTGGTGATCAGCGCATTCATCGTCTCCTGCCCGCCTCTTCTGTTCAGAAGCTCCGTCAGCGGATCATGGACCGCATAAGCAGAGGCGGTACTGGTCTGCGAAATACTCTGCAGCCGCCGGCACACATTCTGGACGGTGAGCACCGTGGACACCACGCTGATCAGGAGAGCGTAAAGAATATAACGGAGCGCATCCTCAGGCACATCAACAAACGCTTCGACTGCTCCGACATACATGATATCCATGACGGCAATCAGCACCAGCACATGCCATGGCTTGTCAAAGATCAGCGGCGGCAGTACCGCAAGAAAGACCATGTAGAGCAGCACGCCGTCATCCGACATGACGCCCAGATTCAGAACGGCCGCAAGAACCAGCAGCACAATCGTCAGGGTATACAGCTTGGCCGTCGCATACCTGAAACTGGTTCTATCACCAAGCTGGGCGCATCCGAGCAGAAATACAAAAAGAATCAGGAAATAAAAGCAGTATCCGAAATACGTTCTGTGCCCGATAATCATCTGAAACAGATAATCAATAGAGAACAGAACGATGCCGCCGACAATCAGATGCATCAGCGTTTCGGAATTCACTTCTCTTGCCCGGTCTCTGTACTCATTAAAAGTCGGAGGATCCAGTGCATTTTTTAATTTTTCAAGATATTCAGCTGCCAGTCCCTTCATATCTGAAAATCTCCGTTGAATTCTGTTCCGGGGCCCCGTTGTTCAGAGGCACCCCAGATCCTTCATTGCCTTCCTGAGAATCACCTTATGTTCCTCTTTCATTTCCGTCAGCGGAAGTCTCGGTATGCCTGCCGCATAACCCTGCATGTTCAGTGCCGCTTTCACCGGGATCGGATTCACTTCGCAGAACAGCGCCCGGATCAGTGGAAGCGCCTTCAGCTGCATCGCCGCGCCCTTCCTGAAATCGCCCTCAAGACACGCCATGCAGAGATCGTGCGTATACTGCGGTGCAACGTTCGAAAGAACGGAGATCACGCCGATGCCGCCCAGCGACATGATCGGCACGATCTGGTCGTCATTTCCGGAATAAATATCCAGATTTCCCTGCGAAAGTTCCGCAAGCTTCGCGATCTGACTGATGTTGCCGCAGGCTTCCTTGATTGCCGTGATATTGTCCACATGGCTGCCGAGATATGCAGCTGTCTCGGGCAGAATATTGACGCCCGTTCTGGACGGTACATTATACAGAATGCACGGGATGTCGATGGCCCCTGCGATGGCCGTAAAGCTGGCAATCAGTCCGTCCTGCGTCGCCTTGTTATAATACGGTGTCACCAGAAGACAGCCGTCAGCACCCGACTTTTCCGCTTCCTTCGACATCATGATCGCGTGCGCCGTATTGTTGGATCCGGTTCCCGCGATGACCGGCACTCTTCCTGCTGCTCTCGCCACCGCACAGCGGATGGCTTCCAGATGCTCATCGTCATCCAGCGTCGGAGCCTCGCCGGAAGTCGCGCAGACGATGATGGCATCGGTATGCCCCGCAATCTGGTCATCAATCAGCTTTTCCAGCTCATCAAAATTAATTTCTCCGTTTTCCTTCATCGGCGTCGCAAGTGCGACTCCTGCACCCCTGAATAATGACATAACTTCCTCCTTATAACCGGAATTCCATTATACCACAACGAAACTCATGGGGGAATGTGTTTCGTTCCCGCAAGCTGCATTGCCGGAACGGATCTGCCGCACCCTTACGCTTTTACATGGCGCAGAATTGCTGCCGCCACATCATCCAGCGTGACAATGCTGTCCCATTCCTCCTCCGGAACCATGGCATGATATTCGCCTTCCAGCTTTGACATGATGTATATGAATCCCATGGAATCAATGGCTGTCTCCGTTCTCAGATTTGTCTCCGGCGTCAGTTCCCCCTTCACCATTTCCGGCACATCGGCCAGAATGATTTCCGCTGTCCTCTTCGCGATTTCTTCCTTTGTCGGCATCTGTCCCTTCCCCCTGCTGATCATCTGAAGCCGCATATTCCTGAAGTTTTCTCCGCACGACCTTCCCCGCGGCATTTCTGGGAAGCGGTCCTTTGCAGCGGACGATCCGCCTGACCTGCCGTCCGATCGGAAAATGATCCATCAGATCCCTGATGGCCTTCTCCGTCTCCTCTTCTGTTCTGTCGCCGTCATAATACAGGACCACGCCGTCCTCATCGCCCGCGCAGGCAAAATCCAGACCGCGCAGCGCGCCGGCGATCCTCGCCTCGTATTCCGGCAGAAAAATCTTCGTTCCGTCCTTCAGTACGAGCATATCCTTCTTTCTGCCCGTGATGTGAAGCCTTCCGTTCTCATCCAGATAGCCGAGATCACCCGTATGAAGAACACCGTTCTTCAGGACTGCCGCCGTTCCGGCCCTGTCCCTGAAATATCCCTGCATCATGCATGTCGGCGCTTCGACCAGAATCTCCCCGTCCTCTGCGATGGATACCATATCGTCCATGCACACGTCCATCGCGAAAGGATCGCCCGACGTGCTGATCGCAATACCCGAGCTTGTCTCCGTAAGCCCGTACCCGAAAGACACCAGAAATCCCGCCTCCTGCGCGCTGCGGATATCCTCCTTCTGACATCCGCCCGCACCGATCAGCATGATACGCAGTTCTTCGTTAAAAATCCTCCTGCTCAGGAGGAAGTGAAACAGAACCGGCACCAGCGAGACCGCGGTCGGCCGGTAATAATCAAAATCATCCGTGATATGACGTCTCCCACGGCCAAGCGCGGTACATGCCCCGCAGGAAAACGGCCACAGAAGTCCGCAGACAAAGCCGAAGACATGGCACAGCGGCAGCAGACTGAGCAGTCTGTCCTCAGGTGAGAGAGGCAGCCTGTCACTTCCGTTGTCAGCGGATGCGGCAAGCGACGTCCCGGTGAGGATCACGGCTTTTGCGCTCTCTGTCGTGCCGGAGGTAAAGAACAGGAACCGGTCCGGCACACCGGCGCTGATATCCTCCCGTATGCGCATGGCAGACCCCAGTGTCCACAGAAGCGAGACATCCGTACCGTCGATTCTCGCCTTCATAACGGCGGCATCCTTCGTCGGCTCCAGCATCACCACCGTGAAGCCCGCGGCATTCGCCGCAAAAATCTCCACAATGCAGCCGTACGACCCGTCCGTGATAATACCTTCGGTGCCCGTTCCCGGAAAACGCCGTTTCAGTTCCCTGCGTCTTCCGTCCACATCCTCCTGAAACTTCCGGAAGCTGACCGTCTTTTTCTTCGTTTCCACACTGTGGTCTTCTGAAAGTTCCACCGACTGATACAGAAAGGCGGGCCGGTCGCCGAAATCCCGCGCCTGCCGCTCCATCATCTCCGTCAGATTTTCGAATTTTTCCCTTTTTACACTCATACTGACAGTATATCATCTCGTCTCTGCGGTTTCACTATTTATTTAAACAAACAGCATCCTGTTTTATGCAGTTTTTCACAAATTTTCGGTCGATTATGATATGATTGATTTACAATTGTTCAAAAATCAGTTCGTCGGACTCTTTTTTTACGTCATTATGGAAAAGCAGTCCGTCATGTGTCTTACCCGCCGGAACAGGGCGGAAACAGGGAAAGGGAGGTATCTCTTATGGACACCAGTATGAAAATCTGTATTATCGGCGCAGGGCCTGCAGGTCTCTCCGCAGGTATGTATCTGGAAAAGAAAGGATATAGGAATTATACCATTCTGGAAGCCCGTGATCACGTCGGCGGCAAGTGCAGCAGCCCGGAGTACAACGGACGCCGCTATGAGATGGGCGCCATCATGGGCGTTCCGAACTACTATGCCGTCAACGATGTGGAGGAATTCTGCGGCTTCACGCACGACGGACCCTCACTGATCCGGAAATATAAGGACATGAACGGCAATGAGATCGATCCGTTTAATCCGAAGAAGAACGTGACAAGAATTCCGCACCTTCTTGCGCTGAAAAAACAGGTGAAGAAACTCGGAGAACTTCTGGAAACGAAGTATAAGGGATATGACCTGAACGGCCACAGAGGTGTGGCAGAGGGCCGCTATGACGGCTTTGCCCAGACGCCCGCCCGTGAGAGAGTCTCCGGTGAAAACGAGAATCTGAAAGATCTCGCGCTCCCGTTTTCCCGCTTCTGCAAGCTCAACGGGATTGAAGACGTACAGGAAATCTGGGTCGGACCGTACACGTCCTTCGGTTACGGCTACTTCGACGACATCCCCGCCGCCTATGTGCTGAAATACCTGGATTTTAAAACAGCCATGAACTTCTTCAAGCTGAATCTGACCACCTGGAAAGACGGCACACAGTCCATCTGGGAGCGGCTTGATGCGAAGCTGACCAATCATGCCCGGCTGAATTCCCATATCACATCGGTCGAGAGAAAGGACGGGAAGGTATATGTCACCGTCAACGGCGAGACAGAGGAATACGACAGGCTGATCGTCACCTCTCCTCTTCAGTACTTCCCGGATTATGCGGACGCACGTGACGACGAGAAGGAGTATTTCTCAAAAATCGACTACGAGCGCTATGATGTGATGGCCTTCCTGACAAAACCTGAGGATCATCCGGATATTTCCTATTATATTTTCGAGAACATGCAGCCTGAGCGGTACGGTCATCTGATGGTTTATTACAGAAGATGGCGCGACGATATTAATCAGCCGATCACCACCTACGCTCTCCGCAACCGTCCGGGTCATCCGGAGATCCCTTATGACAACTGTAAGGCGACCGTACTGCATGATCTGGAAGTCATGCACAATCCGGCGGATGAAGTGATCCGTGAGGAAGACTGGTATTACTTCCCTCATATTTACTCTGATGATTACGCGGCAGGCTGGTACGACAAAGTGGAAGCCATGCAGGGCAAATACAATACCTACTACGCCGGCGAGATCATGAGCTTCGGCGATATGGACGAGACCGCAGAATACAGCCGCGAACTTGTGGAAAGATTTTTCTGATGCCCAGATACATAAAAATAAGCAGTTTCTGTGAAGTATAAAAGAAGCCTGCCCGGCTCTGTATCATGAGAACCGGTCAGGCTTCCTTATTTCACTTTTCCTTATCCTCTGCGCTTTCGGCTTCGATTTCCTTAATCACGCATTCATTTCCGCGCAGCAGCCATGTCTCGGCGCTGTGACAGTAGGGGCATTCCCGCCCGTACTTCACCGTGGGATAGGTTCTCCTGCAGCTGTCGCACCAGGTTACTGCGGGTATCGTCACCAGCTTCAGTTCCGCATCCTTCAGAACCGGATGGCGCGTCCGGAAATAATTCCAGCAGTCGGTGAAATAATCGGTCATGATGCCCGAAACCTCACCGACCTCCAGCGTGACCGAACCGATTTTTGTCAGATTTTTCTCCTCCGCCAGCTCGTCCAGCGTCTTCGCGATGTGAAAAACAATCCCCATTTCATGCATACGTCTGTTCCCCGTGCCGGCTGCCCTGATCATGCCAGGTCCTCTGATATCTCACGGTTTATTTCCGTACAGCAGCCTGCTTTACTGTCTTCTCCGCCGCGTCTTTTGCTTCTTTTCCGCGGTTCATGATAATTCTGATCTCGCGCTTCGCCGCGTATGGTGCGATCAGCTTCATCTTGTCCTCTGCACGGATATAGTTTGTATTCTCCGGCAGATCGCGGTACAGATGAATCGCGTCGAATTCGCATCTTGTCGTGCAGAGACCGCAGCCGATGCAGCGGTTCAGATCCACGGTCGTCGCGCCGCAGCCGAGGCAGCGGTGTGCCTCACAGGTCACCTGCTCTTCTGTCAGCGGCAGTCTGGTATCATCGAAGCGGTCATCCGTCTTCTTTGTGCCCGGAATGTTCCGCGCGGCATGATCATACCCCTCAGGGATGGTGATGTCGTCCTTATCCAGCTCCGCAAATTCCCTGAGATCTCTGGCTATGGTCAGAGACTGTCCCTCATGAACAAAACGGTGCATCGACTCCGCGCCCTTCTTGCCTTCCGCAATGGCGTCGATGGCAAATCTCGCGCCGTGGTTAATGTCGCCTCCGGCAAAGATATCCGGCTCTCCGGTCTGGAAAGTCACGGGATCGCTGATCACGGTGCCGCCGCGTCTGGTTTCCGCCTTTGTTCCCTTCAGCAGATCTCCCCATACCGCAGACTGACCGATGGCTTCCAGCACGCAGCTGCAGGAAACGGTGATGGTCTCGTTCTCATCATATTCGGGACTGAACCGGCCGGCATCGTCCTTCACCCTCGTGCACTTCTTGAAAATCACGCCGGTGGCCCTGCCGTTCTCTGTCAGGATCTCTTTCGGGCCCCATCCGTTTCTGATCTCGATACCTTCCCTGACTGCCTCTTCCACTTCATCGGCAGAAGCCGGCATCTCGTCCTCGCCCTCGAGGCAGAGCATCGTCACATGGCCGCCTGTCATGCGCAGCGCCGTTCGTGCTACATCGACAGCCACATTGCCGCCTCCGATGACAACGACATCGCCGTCCAGCCGGATGCCGTGATCGCGGTTGGCCCGGTTCAGGAAACTGATACCCGATTCCACACCCTCTGCGGTTTCGCCGGGCACACCGGTGTTTCTTCCGCCGGAAAGACCGATGGCCAGATAGAACGCCTTATAGCCCTGCTTTCTCAGCTCCTCGATGGTGACGTCACGGCCGACCTCTGTGCCGCAGCGGAACTCAATGCCCATCTCACGGAGCACATCGATCTCCGCTTCCACCAGATCCTTCGACAGACGGAAGGAAGGCATGCCGTAGGTCATCATGCCGCCGGGCTTTTCATTCTTCTCAAAAACGGTAACCGGATACCCTTTCGTCCGGAGATAATACGCGCAGGACATACCGGCCGGTCCGGCACCGATCACAGCCATCTTATAGCTGTCATCCCAGAATCCGCCCTCATCCTTTTCACAGATCGGAAGAATGCTCTTCCGGAATGCCGGATCCAGCTCCTGCTGCGCGACAAATTTCTTGATCTCATCGATGGCCACCGGTTTATCCACGGTGCCCCTCGTGCACGCATCCTCACAGCGCCGGTTGCAGATCGCGCCGCAGACCGCCGGGAAAGGATTGTCCTGACGGATCAGCTTCAGCGCCTCGTCATACTTTCCTTCTCTCGCCTTGCGCACATAACCCTGTACGGCGATATGCGCCGGGCACGCAGCCTTGCACGGAGACGTGCCGGTGTCGTAGCAGTTGATTTTTGCATCCTCGCGGTAATGGATATTCCAGTTGTCCGCGGTCCACCTTGTCTCGTCGGGAAGAAGGCTTAAAGGATAGGTCACTTCGGAGCCGTCCTTCCTCTGAAGCTTCTGGCCGAGTTTCGCGGCACCGGTCGGACAGATCTCCACACACTTGCCGCAGGCCACGCACTTATCCTTATCCACATGCGCGCGGAAAGCGGAGCGGGACATATTCGGCGTATTGTACAGCTGGGAGGTCCGGATCGCGTTGCAGACACCGGGCGCGCAGTTGCACAGGCCGACGATTTTTTCCTCGCCGTCAATATTGGTCGTCTGGTGAACAAAGCCGTGGCGCTCACCGCGCTCGCAGATCTCCAGCGCCTCTTCCTTCGTAATATAGTGGCCGCGTCCCGTGTTGACACACCACTCCGCGAGATCTCCGAATCCGATGCAGCATTCCTGCTCAATGGACCCGTCGCCCTCTCCGCGGATTCTCTGCTGTCTTCTGCAGGTACATACGCCGACGGAGATTCTGCCTTCGTATTTGTCCAGCCAGTGCGAGATGTGCTCGATCGGAACCGACTCGCTGATCGTATCGATGGCCTTTTCCACCGGAATGACATGCATGCCGATGCCCGCGCCTCCCGGTGGCACCATCGGGGTGATGCCCTCCAGCGGCATCTGCGTCATCAGATTGAAGAACGTCGCGATGTTCGGATGTTCCTCCATCAGTTTGTCATTCATTACCATGAACTCAGCGATGCCCGGCACAAAAATCGGCACATCATACTGCAGCTCGCGGTCCGGATTCTCCCGGTTCGTCTCGATGCAGCCGACCCACATCAGATGATCCAGCATCTCATTGAACCTGTTCAGTGAAAACTCCGGATTCATGCTCATCAGCTGATTTCTTGAATAACTGACTCTGGGCTTTCTGAAACTCAGCATCAGTTTCACCTCGTCCTTGCTCATGACCTCGTTGAGACACCAGATCTCCGGATCATCCTGCTGAATCGTGTGCGTGTACTTCGCCACGTAGCGGTCTGTGATCATCCCGGCAAGCTTAATCAGCAGCTTTACCTTCTCCTGATCCGGATACACATACCCCTCCGGGAGCCTGTAATCACGCTCATTCGTCATACGGTTCTTCTGTTCTTTCATGCACGCAACCCTCCTGAATCTGCGGCACCCCGCCGCCATACGGCACTAAGATAAATCTGTCCAGGCTTTCCTCTCCTGCACCAGCCATTCTTCAAAGTTTTCCATGCCTTCTCCTGTTTTTGCGGAAAGCGGAAAAATGACGATGTCCGGATTCAGTTTTTTCGCCCGCCGGACACAGGCGTCCATATCAAAATCAAACCAGGGCAGTGTATCGGTCTTGGAGATGACAAGCGCGTCGCTTTTCTGAAACATCAGCGGATATTTGAGCGGCTTGTCGTCCCCTTCCGGCACGCTGAGGATCATGACGTTCTTACCCGCACCGGTATCAAATTCCGCGGGGCAGATCAGATTTCCCACGTTTTCCAGAAACGCCAGATCAATGCCTTCCATGCCCATGGCATGAAGTCCCTCCGCGGTCATCCCCGCATCCATGTGGCACATGCCGTCCGTATGCACCTGAACGGCTCTGGCACCGAGCGCGTCAATCTTCTCCGCGTCGACGGCCGAATCGATGTCAGCCTCAAGTACCGCAATCTTTACCCTGTTCCCGAGATCTCTGATCGTTCTGCCCAGCAGGGTCGTCTTCCCCGACCCCGGGGAGCTCATCAGATTGATCAGCAGGGTTCCGTTTTTCTTCATCTCGTCACGGAGCCGGTCCGCCTCCCGGTCATTCGACGCCGTAACGCTTTCATGCAATTCAATAACTTTCATCTGTCTGCCGCACGCCTGCCCCGGGCGTGCATGCCTCCTTCTGCTTCCGGACAGGCCATCCGGACCCGTGGCCGTGATGCTGTCTCATTCTTCTGTAACCGGACGAACCGGCTTTTACTCTGTCCTGTCTGCTCTGTACTTCGTGACCGCCTCATCAAGCCATCTGATCCAGTCCCCGAATCCATCTCCGCTTTTCGCAGAGACAGGAATAACCGGCATATCCGGGTTGAGTGCCGCCACATTGGCACGGAGTCTGTCCATGTCAAAATCAAATACCGGGGCCGTATCCGTCTTGTTCACCAGCAGCAGGTCGCTCACCTTAAACATCAGCGGATACTTCAGTGGCTTGTCATCTCCCTCCGGTACACTGAGGATCATCACTCTTGCATTCTGTCCCACATCGAATTCCGCAGGACAGACGAGATTACCCACATTTTCCAGAAAAATCAGATCCAGCGCATCAGTGTTCATGCTTTCCAGACCCTTTGCCGTCATCTCCGCATCCATATGACAGGAGCCTCCGGTATGGATCTGAATGGCTTCCGCCCCCGCAGCTGTCACCGTCGAAGCATCCACGTCGCTGTCCACATCCGCCTCAATGACACCGATCCGATACTTTTCCTTCAGCGCCCCGATCGTTCTCACCAGCGTCGTCGTCTTGCCCGCCCCCGGGGAGCTCATCAGATTCACCAGAAAAATACCATGTTCCTTCAGCATGGCACGAACCTTTTCTGCTTCTTTATCGTTGTCAGCCAGAATATTTTCCTTCACTTCAATGACAGTAATATCGGAATTATTCACCATGAATGCCCGCTTTCCTTCGGATTTTTCATACGTATTGATATATTATAACATACAGGTCAGCTATATTGCACATTATTTGTGCAATATGACGGTCTTCCCCTTTCAGTTTTTCAGGAGCTTTTTTTGTCGCGTCTGAAGCTGTTACTCCTCAGATATATTACCTGAACTGATCCCGACGGATTTTCTCCATAAAAAAGAACCGCAACCCCTTTTAAGGATTGCGGCTCTTCTTTAATTCTGCACTGTATCGCTTTACATCAGTCGAGAATGGAAGCAACACGTCCTGATCCTACGGTGTGGCCGCCCTCACGAATAGCGAAGGTAAGTCCCTGCTCCATAGCGATCGGATGAATGAGCTCGATGGTCATCTCAACGTTATCACCAGGCATGCACATCTCAGTGCCTTCCGGCAGAGTGATGACACCGGTAACATCGGTGGTTCTGAAATAGAACTGCGGACGATAGTTGTTGAAGAACGGTGTATGACGGCCGCCCTCGTCCTTGGTCAGTACGTATACCTGTGCGGTGAATTTCTTATGGCAGGTAACGGTGCCGGGCTTTGCAACAACCTGTCCCTTTTCGATATCGGTTCTGTTGATACCACGAAGAAGGATACCAACGTTATCACCAGCCTCTGCATAATCCAGTGTCTTGTGGAACATCTCAAGACCGGTAGCAACAGAAGTCTTAACATCATCAGAGATACCAAGAATCTCAACAGGCTCGTTGATCTTCAGCGTACCACGCTCTACACGGCCGGTAGCAACAGTACCACGTCCGGAGATGGTGAATACATCCTCAACAGGCATAAGGAACGGCTTCTCGTTATCACGAACAGGTGTCGGGATATGCTCATCGACAACGTTCAGGAGCTCCATGATCTTGTCGCCCCACTCGCCGTTCGGATCCTCAAGAGCCTTCAGAGCAGAGCCCTTAACGATCGGGGTATCGGTGAATCCGTACTCGTCAAGCAGATCGGTAACTTCCATCTCTACGAGCTCGATCAGCTCCGGATCGTCTACCATATCGCACTTGTTCAGGAATACAACCATGGCCGGAACACCTACCTGACGTGCAAGCAGTACGTGCTCACGGGTCTGAGCCATAACACCATCGGTAGCAGCTACAACAAGGATAGCACCATCCATCTGTGCAGCACCGGTGATCATGTTCTTTACATAGTCAGCATGGCCAGGGCAGTCAACATGTGCATAGTGACGCTTCTCTGTCTCATACTCTACATGAGCGGTATTGATCGTGATACCACGCTCTCTCTCTTCAGGAGCCTTATCGATGTTTGCGAAATCGACAATCTGGTTCTCATCGGTAGGCATTCTCGTTGCCAGTACTTTTGTGATGGCAGCGGTCAGGGTTGTTTTGCCGTGGTCTACATGTCCGATCGTACCGATGTTGCAATGCGGTTTGGTTCTGTCAAATTTCTGTTTTGCCATTGTAATACTTCCTCCTTAAATGAATACAATTCAGGCACCCACGCCCTCGTATTACGCGTTTGTTTCAAAACATCCTGTTTCATGGCGCTGTTCACAAACTGCTATGCAGAATTATATTTCATTTCACCATTCTTTGCAAGCAGAAAAGGCTTTTCAGCCCTGCAGCGCCCGAATCTGTGAAGCAGCCAGCTTCACTTACTTCTCAGCTTTTGCCTTGTCTCCGAGAACCTTCTCCTGTACATTCTTCGGAACCTTTTCATAGTGATCGAAGAACATGGAGTAGTTACCACGTCCCTGCGTCTTGGAACGAAGGTCGGTGGAATAGCCGAACATCTCAGCCAGCGGAACGAAGCCCTTGACCATCTTGCCTCCGCCGATATCTTCCATGCCTTCGACACGGCCGCGGCGGGAGTTGATGTCGCCGATGACATCGCCCATGTAATCCTCCGGTGTGGAGATCTCTACCTTCATGATCGGCTCGAGAAGAACCGGATCACCCTTCTCCATTGCCTGCTTGAAGGCCATGGAACCTGCGATCTCGAATGCCATCTCGGACGAATCGACTTCATGATAGGAACCGTCCCAGCACTCTGCACGGACACCGATAACCGGATAACCGCCGAGGATACCTGCCTTCATGGCATTCTGGATACCGGTATCTACGGAAGGAATGTATTCCTTCGGGATAGCACCGCCGGTAACGGAGTTTACGAACTCGTATGTGGTCTCGCCGTTCGGATCCATCGGTGTGAATTTAACCTTGGCATGACCATACTGTCCACGACCACCGGACTGACGTACATACTTGCTGTCGATATCGGCTTCCTTCGTGATGGTCTCACGATAGGCAACCTGCGGAGCGCCGACGTTTGCTTCTACGTTGAACTCACGAAGCAGACGGTCAACGATGATCTCCAGATGGAGCTCACCCATGCCGGCGATAATGGTCTGACCTGTCTCAGAGTTTGTATGTGCTCTGAAGGTCGGGTCTTCCTCTGCGAGCTTTGCAAGAGCATCAGTCAGCTTGCCCTGGCCTGCCTTGGTCTTCGGCTCGATCGCGAGCTCGATAACCGGATCCGGGAAGTCCATGGACTCGAGAATAACCGGATGCTGCTCGTCACAGATGGTATCACCGGTGGAGGAGAACTTGAATCCGATCGCTGCGGCGATATCGCCGGAGTAAACCTTGTCAAGCTCTTTTCTCTTGTTTGCGTGCATCTGAAGGATACGTCCTACACGCTCCTTCTTGTTCTTTACGGAGTTCAGTACATAAGAACCGGAGTTCAGCGTACCGGAATATACTCTGAAGTAAGCAAGACGGCCGACAAACGGGTCAGACACGATCTTGAATACGAGCGCTGCAAAAGGCTCGTCATCAGAGGATTTTCTCTCTACTTCATTGCCGTCGAGGTCAGTACCTTTGATATCCGGGACATCGGTCGGAGCCGGCATGAAATCGATGATGGCATCGAGCAGCTTCTGGATACCCTTGTTCTGATGAGCAGAACCGCAGAGTACCGGAACAGCCTTGTTGTCGATGGTGGCCTTGCGGAGAACTCTCTTCAGATCGTCCTCGGAAGGCTCGTTGCCGTCGAGATAATCCATCATCATGTCATCATCGAACTCGCAGATTTTTTCGATCATGTCGGTACGTGCCTTCTCGCACTCTTCCTTCATGTCGTCCGGAATATCGGTGATGGTGACGTCATCGCCAGTCTTGTTGTTGAAGATATAGGCCTGCATCTCGAACAGGTCTACGACACCCTTGAACCAGTCTTCCTTGCCGATCGGGCGCTCTACAACAACCGGATTCTTGCCGAGCTTTGTCACGATCTCGCTGACCGTGTTATCAAAGTTGGCACCCATGATATCCATCTTGTTGACGAAGGCGATACGGGGAACGTTGTAGGTATCAGCCTGACGCCATACGTTCTCGGACTGGGGCTCAACACCGCCCTTGGCATCGAATACGCCGACAGCGCCGTCAAGTACACGCAGAGAACGCTCAACCTCAACGGTGAAATCTACGTGGCCGGGGGTATCGATGATGTTGATTCGATGTTCAAGAGCACCCTTCTTGGGTTTCATATGATCCTGATGAGTCCAGTGGCATGTGGTGGCAGCGGAAGTAATCGTGATACCACGCTCCTGCTCCTGCTCCATCCAGTCCATGGTGGCGGTTCCTTCATAGGTCTCGCCGATCTTGTAGTTTACACCGGTGTAATAAAGAATACGCTCTGTGAGCGTTGTCTTACCTGCATCGATATGAGCCATGATACCAATGTTTCTGGTTCTCTCAAGCGGATATTCTCTTTCTTCGTTGTTAGCCAACAGAATTTCCTCCTTAGATTAGAATCTGTAATGTGCAAATGCCTTGTTTGCTTCTGCCATCTTATGCATATCTTCTTTGCGTTTTACAGATGCTCCTGTGTTGTTCATGGCATCAAGAATTTCATTGGCCAGTCTGTCTGACATGGTCTTCTCACTTCTCTTGCGTGAGAACATGGTCAGCCAGCGGAGACCGAGTGCCTGACGTCTTGCCGGGTTCACCTCAACCGGAACCTGGTAAGTAGCACCGCCGACACGGCGTGCCTTAACTTCAAGCTGAGGCATGATGTTGTTCATTGCCTCCTGGAAACATTCGATTGCCGGCTTTCCGGCTTTCTCTTCTACCTTGCTGAATGCGCTGTACACGATCTTCTGGGCTGTGCCTCTCTTACCGTCAAGCATGATGGAGTTGATCAGCTTTGTAACAACCTTATCGTTGTAAACCGGATCTGCCAGTACATCCCTTTTCTGGATATGTCCTTTACGCGACACGTTACTTCCCTCCTTAATCATGAAAGATTAGATCTCAGGTACTCACAATTGGTATGGTACGATTGTGTTCTGTCACGGTGTTATCTATATGCCTGCAGCCGCAGAGGCTTTCGAATACCGTTACACAAAACCATAAAGCTTTAGTGAGGTGATTTATCAGTTGATAATTATTTCTTCGGTTTCTTTGCGCCGTATTTGGAACGGGCCTGCTTACGGTTTGCAACACCTGCAGTATCAAGCGTACCGCGGATGATGTGGTATCTGGTACCGGGAAGGTCCTTCACACGTCCTCCACGGATCATAACAACGCTGTGCTCCTGAAGGTTGTGTCCCTCTCCGGGGATATAGCTTGTTACCTCAATTCCGTTGGACAGACGTACTCTGGCGATCTTACGGAGCGCGGAGTTCGGCTTCTTAGGGGTTGCGGTCTTAACAGCTGTGCAGACGCCTCTCTTCTGCGGAGAAGGCAGTGCAACAGATTTCTTGGTCAGAGAGTTGTAGCTTCTCTGCAGTGCCGGAGAATTGGATTTCTTCGCGGACGTCTGGCGGCCTTTTCTGACTAACTGGTTAAATGTAGGCATTCCTTAAATTCCTCCTTGTAAAATTTAATGCGGCTGCTGAATTTCTTCTGCTGTGACAAAAAGGCGCAAAAATAGCGTGCCTTTTCAACGTCACGCTAGAAAATTATATTCTCGGGGGAAATAAATGTCAAGAGAGGAAAAATCATATCCGCCGCGCTGCGGCAGATCAGTAATCTACGCTGAGAAGGGTAAGTCCCTTCGCCGGCGCGGTGGGACCGGCAAGTTTTCTGTCACGTGCCTCAAGGAGAGCGCCCATGCTCTCAGGATCCCTCCTGCCGTAACCGGTTTCAAGAAGTGTGCCGCAGATAATACGGACCATGTTCTGAAGAAAACCGCTGCCGTGAACGGTGATGGTGATAAAGCAGCCCCGCTGCCGGATATCGATGGCATCGATGACGCGCACGGTGGATTTCTTCATATGAGAATTGCCGCAGAAAGAACGGAAGTCGTGCATGCCGGTAAGGTCCTCTGCTGCCCGCTTCATTTTCTGCAGGTCAGGCATGCGGTCGAGGACCGTGACATACTTTCTTTCGAACACCGGCAGCGCGCCCTCGGGGCTGTACCAGCAGGTATAGCGGTATGTCTTGCCTCTGGCCATGAAACGGCTGTGGAACCGGTCCGCGCAGATGCGGAGTTCATCGATGCTGATATCATCAGGAAGGTACCGGTTCATGTACCGCTGGATCTCCTGCTCGGACATCTCCGTGTCGAGGATCACGTTGGCCGTCATGGCGCGGGCGTGAACACCCGCATCCGTTCTTCCGGCACCGATGACCGTCACGGGTGTCACCTCCGTACCGTCGTCCCCGTGCTCTGCCTCGAGCATTCTCGTCAGGACGGTTTCCAGTTTTCCCTGGATCGTCATCTTCTGACCCGGCTGATGCTCCCAGCCGTAATAGGAGGTTCCGTCGTAACTGACGGTCATCTTGTAGTTATGCTTCAAATTCTTCTCCGTTTTCCGGAATGATCAGATGGTCACGGATGCCCAGAAGGTCAGCCTGATTCCGGAGTTCCGCTCTGGTCAGTTCCTGATTTTCAAATGTATCCATATGGACGCAGACGATTTTTGCATCCGGGCACCTGGCAGCGATTTTCTGCAGATCATCCAGTCCCATCGTGATATGCATGCCCTCGCCGTGAGCGTATCCCAGGTATGCGATGATGATGCGCGGATTCGCTCCGAGACCTTCCTCCATACCGCGGCACCACAGAGAATCACCGGTGATGTAGACCGTATCTTCGCCTTCTTTTTCGAGGAGAATACCGCTGGAGTTCTGCATCGTGTTCAGCACATGCTGGATTTTGCCGTCGCCGTGACGGCCGGCCACGCGGATAATCCTGATATCATCCAGGTGTGTCCAGAGGGTCATGTTGATCGTCTGCGTTTTCTTCATATTATATTTGCGCACGAGATCCTTGTCATTCAGATTCTGCACATAGAACGGCATCGTCTTCGGAATCAGATCTGCCGCAGCCTGGTCAAAATGGCCGGGATGCATATGCGTCAGGAGAATGGCATCCACGCCCTCCACGATCTCCTTCGGATCACAGGGCAGATCGGTCAGCGGCGGCTTCTCCGGATAGAGCGTCGGCGCAAGCTCATGCGTTTCTCCCGCTTTTCTGAACATCGGATCCAGCAGGAAGGTTTTCCCGCCGTAGGTAAATTTCATCGTGCAGTTTCTGTAAAAATGGATTTTCATATCGATCAGGCGTCTCCCGTCCATGGCGGCTAAGGAGATGCGCTTTCCTCCCGTCTGTTCTGGCTCAAACAAAAATGTGGATTTGTGTTATTTTCGGCCTCACAATCAGGTCTATTTTAACACAAACCCACATTTTAAGGAATCCCTTCCGCGCAATTTATCCGCTTCACGGATGTTTTTTCTCTGACGGATCCCTGGGGACGCCTTCCGTTTTCTGCCGTACCGGTCTGTCAGGCGGCACGGCCGATGATTCCTGTCGTACCGGTCTGTCAGCCGGCACGGCCGATGATTCCTGTCGTACCGGCGTTAACGGAGAAACGAAGCAGTTCCCACCTCGAAGAGATATTCAGCTTCCTGTAGATATTCTGGAAATGCTTCTGCAGTGTGTGCTCCTTGATGCCCAGCTCCTCGCAGATCTCCGGATTGGACTTTGCCAGAAAAATCAGCGTCAGGATCTCGGTCTCCTTCGGCGTCATGTGAACGCGGTTTGTGATCTCCTCGACGGCGCTGTTCACCGTTGCCGCGCTGTCCTCTTCGCGGAAATATTTGTAGAAAACCGTATTCAGATGGCGGCTCAGTGCTTTCAGAATATATACATTCTCATCTGAAAACTGTCCCTTTTCCTTCGTGCGGAACAGCGTCATCAGCGCAATCATATCCTGCCCGCTCCGGATCAGAATCTGAAGCATATCGTAGATATTGAAATTCCGGTAGCAGTCCCGGTAGATTTTTGAATGAAGGCGCTCACGCTCAGGCTGCAGACTGGAGATGCGGACAACCGCGTTTTCACCGTTCAGCGCGATTCTTCTGCCGATATCATCCGGATAAGCGTCCAGATACTTCTTCTCCGCCTTCATAAAGGCGCTCGGCTCACAGTAAAAATCAACGGTCTTCACCTTTTCTCCGCTGTTCCGGTCAAACAGAAGAATGCTGGCATAATCGTGAGGAACCAGCTGCTTCATGTGGTCAAGAAGTTCAGATCTCATCTCGTTGAAATCGGCTGCCGTGTAAATTGAATATAATGTATCATCATATAATGAAAAATGATCCATCTCTTTCATCTCCATAGTGCCTCCCGCATGTAACGTATCAGGTGCACGGCCTCTGCGTACACATAAAAAAAGGGCATTTCCATCGCGAATGGAAATGCCCCGTTGCATCTATAACAAGTATATTAGCGCAGTTTCTGGAAAAAATCCAGTACGTTTTTACAGATTCTTTTCCTTTTCCCGGCAGGCCTTTCTGATCTCACGGATCACAATCTTCAGCGCCTTGATTCTCGCATACTTCTTATCCACGGATTCCAGAATGTACCACGGCGCAAAAGAGGTGTTCGTCTTCTGCAGCATCTCGTTGACAGCGTCCTCGTACTGCGGCCACTTCTCGCGGTTCCTCCAGTCCTCGTCCGTGATCTTCCACTGCTTCTCCGGTGTGTTCTGTCTGTCCTGGAAGCGCTTCAGCTGTGTCTCGTTGTCAATCTGCACCCAGAACTTGATCACAACGGCGCCCCAGCTGTGGAGCTCGTTCTCAAACTCGTTGATCTCATTGTAGGCGCGCTGCCAGTCATTCTCCGAGCAGAAGCCCTCGAGGCGCTCCACCATCACGCGGCCGTACCAGGTGCGGTCGAAGATGGCGATGTGGCCGTCCTTCGGCAGTCTGTTCCAGAAACGCCACAGGAAATGACGTGCCTTTTCATGCGGCTCCGGGCTCGCGATCGGATGGACCTCGTAGCCCCTCGGATCGAGCGCTGCGGCAATCCTCTTGATATTCCCGCCCTTTCCGGCGGCATCCCAGCCCTCGTATCCTATAATGACAGGGATACGCAGTCTGTACAGACGGTTGTGGAGCTCTCCGAGCTCCTTCTGCAGCTTCTTCAGCTCCGTCCGGTATTCCTCTTCCGTCATGGTCTTGTCAGCAAGAGAGATATCCGCAAGCTTCGGAACCGGCTCCAGCGGGAACGTATTCTGCAGAATCGGTGCGGCGAGCGCCTGATTTTTCAGTGCGGTATCGATGCCCTGATTCAGGAAGCGCAGAACCTGAAGCTCCGCCCACTTGCGGTCGCCGGCATCAATGATATACCAGGGTGCCACCGAGCGGTTCGTGTCCTCCAGATACCTGTCGTATACCTCAAGCGTCCTGTCATAATTCCTGTTCTGCATCACATCGGTTTCGCTGACACGCCACTTCGTGTCCTTGTCGGCGGCAAGCGCATCAATCCTCTTCTTCTGTTCCTTCCGGCTGATATGGAAGAAAAACTTCATGATCAGGTAACCGTTGTCATGGAGCGACCTCTCCGCCGTATTGATGCTGCTGATGCGCTGCTTGTAGAGCTTCTCATCGATTTTTCCGGTCAGCACACCCTCTGTTACTTCCTGCATCCAATATGTGTCGAAGAAGACAAATTTGCCTGCTTCCGGGATCTCCAGCATATAGCGGTACAGGAACGGATATCTCTTCTCCCGCTCCGTCGGCTCTGCCATGGGCACAACCTTGAAAAATCTCGGATCGATATTCCTGATCACCTTGCCGATGATACTGCCCTTTCCTGCCGCACCCCAGCCTTCGATGATCACCATCACCGGAAGCTTTGCTTCCTTGATCTTCATCTGGTAACCGGCGAGCTGGTCCTTTGCCCTGTCCAGTTCTGCCCGCAGCTCTTCTTTGTCAGGCGGCGCCGCCTTTGCAAACTCCTTCAGCATCTCTGCACACCTCCGTATTCTCCCCGAATCACACTGTTCTGTTCAGCAGGCTCCTCCGCCTGCCTGTCGACATTTAATGGTATAATTTTATCATATATTCTGAAAATATGCCATACTTCGGCGATTTTTTGTGCACTTTGCCACACTGTGTCAGAGGACGCAAAAAGAGGGAAGCCTCACGGCTTCCCTCTGTCTCAGCATATGATCTGTTTTTCAGCATCAGATCTGTTTGCGGTCATCGCACCGGATGCAGCAGTCAGGCTTAATACAGCCCTGTGGCATCTTGCAGGATATAGATGTTTACTTCGCTGCTTCCTGCAGATGCTCAAATGCAGCCAGCTCCGGATGCTCCCGTTTTTCTTTGGTGTAGTTCTCGTATGTCGGCTTCTTGTGCGTCTCGGACGCCCAGATTCTGTCTGCCACCGGCTTCCATGCCTTTGCATAGTCCTGGCACTTTGCCTCGAGCTCGTCTACTTCCTCGGGTGCCTCCTCGTTCGTCTGATGCGCACCGGATTCCCTGACCATCTTCGGAAGAAGCTCCGGATTCTCCAGCATCGGACACGGTCTCAGATGGTTCCTGTTGAACGGCTGTCCCTCATGATACATCTTGAACAGCGGGCTCTGCAGCATCTCGAGTACGGAATTCTCATGAATGTTCGTGTTCGAGAAATGGATGAATACGCAGGGTTCCGCGTCGCCGCTGGAATTAATATGGAAGTAATTTCTTCCGCCTGCGATACATCCGCCTACATATTCGCCGTCATTCTGGAAATCCATCGGATAGAACTGAATATCGCTCTCGTTCGACCGGATATAGCGGATTCTGTCGATCATGTAGGTTCTCTGCTCCGGTGTCGGCATCAGAGACGGTACGGCGTTCTTGCCGACAGGCATGTAATGGAAGTAGAAGCCGAACTTGGCGCCCTTCTCCTCCAGCAGATGGAAGAAGTCATCGCTCGTAACAGCTTCGATGTTTGCCCTCGTGTAGCAGATAGAAGTACCGAAGAGAATACCGTATTTCTTCAGCAGATCCATGGCCTTCATGACAGCTGCATAATGGCCCTCGCCGCGGCGTGCGTCGTTCGTATCCGGCGTACCCTCGATGGACAGGAAGAACGTCATGTTGCCGAGTTTCTGAAGCTCCTGTACAAATTCCTCGTCGATCAGCGTCGAGTTTGAGAACGCTGCGAAATAGCAGTCGCGGTGCTTCTTCAGCAGGCGCAGGATATCTTTCTTGCGGACCATCGGCTCTCCGCCGGTCATCAGGTACAGATAGGTGCCGAGCTCCTTGCCCTGTGTGACAATCTTGTCCATGTCCTCGAAGGACAGGTTGTTCTTATGACCATAGGTTCCGGACCAGCATCCCGCACAGTGCATGTTGCACGCAGAGGTAGGGTCAAACAGAATCAGCCACGGAATATTGCAGTCATATTTCTCACGGTTCTCACGGATCATCTTCGTGCCGCGGAGAAACGCCTCATATCCGAGGTTCAGGATCGTCATCTTAGCGAAATTCGGATCTACTTCATCGATAACCTTATCAATAAACTTTATCCAGCGGCTGTCCGGATTCATCAGGTCTTTCTTTACCTGCTCCAGCTTCTCATTGGGAAAAGCGGTCTTGCCGAAATATTTCTGGGTCAGATCTGCAATTTTGCAGTAAGACTCACGTTTATTCTCTGTATTCTTCAGATCTTTCAGAATGCCGTCGATCAGTGCACCGACAGCAGCTCTTTCTGCGTTGTGTTTTACGGTTGCAAGTGTTGAAGCCATAACCAAGATTCCTCCTTACAAAAGCCCCTTGTCTCTTGTTCAGAAGGAATTATAAAAGGTTTAAACAGGCAAGTCCACAGGACACTCCGCTTAATCTGTCCCAAAAATCCGATGGTTTTCCCACTTCACAGATTCTGTTACCCTGATAAGGGACGGTCCCCCGGAAGTCCCGGGTACCACACGTCAGACCGCATTGTTCATCGTGACATTGCGGTTATTCTTTCTGGCTTTCTCAAAAGCAAGTTCATCATCCATTGTGACGCTGCAGCCGCCCTCCGTGAAGTATTCTCTGTACCACAGAAGGAACATGTAGACGGTCCAGATGTGTCTCGCATAATCTTCTTTCCCGGACTTGTGGTCGTCGAGGATTCTGACAAGCACATCCGTGTTGAAGAACTTCTCCGCAACACTGCTGGTAAATTCTTCCTTCACAATCTGATAATACTTATCCTGACGCAGCCATACGCGGATCGGAACAGGGAAGCCGAGTTTCTTCTTGGCCGCCTGCTGATCGGACAGATAGCGGTGCGCCGCCTCACGGAAGCAGACCTTTGTGTTCTTATCCGTCACCTTCTCCGAGAGCGGGATGCGCTTTGCCAGACTGAAAACTTCACGGTCAAGGAACGGCACGCGGCTCTCGATCGAGTGCGCCATGCTCATCTTGTCCGCCTTCAGAAGGATGTCGCCGACCAGCCAGAAATTGAGGTCGATGTACTGCATCTTCTCCGTATCCTTCAGATGGTGCATTTCTGCCCTGTCATAGTACGGCTTCGTAAGCGACATCGGCGTAAAGCCGGGCGTCGTATGCTTCAGCACGGCATTGCGGAGCTTCATGTCATAGACATTGGCGTTTCCGATAAAACGCTCCTCTACGCTCTTCGATCCGCGGATCAGGAAGCTCTTTCCCTTCGGATGACCGGGGATTCTGGAGACAAGCGAAGCCACTCCCTTACGGAATCCCGCCGGCAGCTTCTCGTAACCCGCCAGTGACATCGGTTCATGATAGATCGTATAGCCGCCGAAAAATTCATCGCTTCCCTCTCCTGACAGAATAACCTTGACGTCCTTCGCCGCTTCACGGTCGACGAAATAGAGGGCCGAAGCAGACGCATCGGCGAGCGGCTCATCCATGTAATACTGAATTCTCGGCAGCTCCGCCCAGTATTCATCCGTGGATATGATTTTGCTGATATTTCTGATGCCGAGTGACGCTGACAGTTCCTGCGCATAAGGGATCTCATTGTAGGTCTCGTAATCGAAGCCGACCGTATAGGTCCTCGAACCGTGGAACTGCGTGGCCACATAACTGGAATCGACGCCGCTGGAGAGAAGCGAAGCTACCTCCACATCAGAAACCATGTGATAGCGGATGGACTCCTGCATCACGCGGTCGATCTCATCGATCAGCTCGTCATGGCTGTACGGCTCATCAGACGGCTCGAGCATCGGGTCGAAATAGCGGGTGATCTCTGCCTTCCCGTCCTTCCAGATCATAAAGTGACCGGCGCCGAGCTTGAAGATTCCCTTAAAAAAGGTCTCGGGAAGTACGGAATATTCAAATGACAGATACTGCTCCAGTGCCTCGAGATTTACTTCGCGGTGATAAGCCGGATATTCCAGAATGCTCTTGATCTCCGACGCAAAAATCAGCTGGCCGCCGATCTCTGTGTAGTAAAAAGGCTTGATGCCGAACATGTCGCGCGCGGCGAACAGCTCCTTTTTATGCGCATCCCACAGGGCAAAGGCAAACATGCCGCGGAGTCTGTCGAGCATGGAAACGCCCCACTCCTCGTACCCGTGGATCAGGACCTCCGTGTCGGAAGTTCCGGTAAACACATGGCCGGACGTCTTCAGTTCTTCCTTCAGTTCCTTATAATTGTAGATCTCGCCGTTGAAGACACAGACAAGGCTCCTGTCCTCATTGAACATGGGCTGGCTTCCGGTATCGGTCAGGTCGATGATGGACAGACGCCTGTGGCCAAGCGCCACATCCGGCGTGATATACTGTCCGCCGCCGTCCGGTCCGCGGTGAATCATGCGGTTCATCATTGCCGTAAGAACCTGCTTCTGGTCAACATCTGTTCCTGTAAATCCGCAAATTCCGCACATGGCAGTTCCTCTTTTCTGTAATTTCCACAGTGCAGACGGTGCTGTACCGTTCAGGTCCCTGCGCAATGCTGCCTGCATCAAGCCCGTCTGATCGTATCACAGTATTATACGGTTGCTTCCTGTCTCACTTCAAGTACTTAATAATAAGGTAATGCAGTTGTTGTCGCACACAGAGGGGGTTCTGACGCGACGCGCTCTCGCTTGTCTGACCCATAACATTAAAAGGCGCCCGCGCAGATGCGCGGACGCCGTGATGAACTGTGAATGACGAATTACATAAATCCGGTAACCAGGCTTACAATTCTGAGGCAGAACAGAGCAAAGATGACCCACATGACAGGGCTGACATCCTTTGCCTTGCCCTCAAATACCTTGAGGATAACCCAGGACAGAATACCGAACATGATACCGGTTGCAATGGAGTATGCCAGCGGCATCATGACAAGTGCCATATAGGCCGCCGCCGTATCGGCGACATCACCGTCAAATTCAATCTTCTTTGCGGAGGATACCATCAGCATGCCGACATAGATCAGTGCCGGGGCGGTGGCGAAGCTCGGAATGGCAAGGAAAATCGGGGACAGGAACAGTGAAATAAGGAACATGCATCCTGTCACAACGGCCGTCAGACCGGTGCGTCCGCCGGCAGCAACACCTGCGCTGGACTCAACGAAGGAAGTGATCGTGGAAGTACCGAGGCAGGCACCTACGCAGGTACCGATGGCATCGGACATCAGGACACGTCCTACACGCGGAAGATTGCCGTTCTCGTCAAGCAGTCCTGCCTTGTCAGCGACACCGACAACGGTTCCTACGGTATCGAACAGATCGACATACAGGAAGCTGAATATGATGGCAATGAACTGAACCAGGTGCTCGCCTGCCCAGGCGAAGTTGAACTTGAATGCGGTATTGGCGATGCCGCCAAGCTGCAGACCCTGTGAGAAATCAGGGAATACGCTGTATACGCCGTTCTCAACGTCAACGACATACCAGCCGCCCAGCTGTGCGAACATGCCGAGAATCCATGTAATGATGATGCCGATCAGAACGGATCCTTTTACATGATAGTGCTCAAGAATCAGGATGATCAGGAAACCGATCAGCGCCAGCGCTACATCCGGATGGGAAAAATCACCGAGGGCAACCTTGGTGGAATCGCTGGCAACGATGATGTTCGCATTCTGCATGCCGATGAATGCGACAAACAGACCGATGCCGGCGGAAATTCCGTTCTTGAGGTTCTGCGGAATACCGTTGATGATCTGTTCACGTACCTTGAAGATAGAAAGGATAATGAAAATGATACCTTCAATGAAGACTGCCGTCAGGCAGATCGTGAAGGCATCTGCCTCACCGCCGAGCTCTCCCAGACATACCGTGTATGCAAAGTACGCGTTCAGTCCGAGTCCTGCGGAAAGCGCAATCGGGTAATTTGCCCAGAAGCCCATGATAAAGGTGGCAATGGCGGAAGCAATAGCTGTCGCTACGAATACACCGCTTCTGTCCATGAC
>Ga0256406_1001463_pt1 | contig 37994 bp, 31 predicted proteins | sample RumenRJG_03DNA_FD_185986 | JGI IMG/M metagenome (GOLD analysis project Ga0256406, IMG submission 185986) | Bovine rumen microbial communities from Lethbridge, Alberta, Canada - RJG_03 | ecosystem: Host-associated > Mammals > Digestive system > Stomach > Rumen | place: Canada: Alberta | collected... | reverse complement strand
CTACGATTTCGCTATTGCTTCTTCTCTCCCATCTATCACTAGATGAAACTTGCAAGTCGCTATAGGGTTGCTCGACAACTAGCTCACAAAGGAATTTCACCTTAGAAACAATACATGCCCGTCATACTGAAAAAAGCCCTTCTTTCGAAGAGCAACGGCCTCATGGCCTCCACTAGGGTATTAAAGCAAATGCTTATTTGAACCTGGTAGTGTACCTTTAAGATACACCCTGCCCGGCCTGCTTTTCAATACGGGTTCCTAAAAAGAAAAGCAGGAATTCTCAAAGTCTTTAAAAAATCTCCGTTAAATCTTCATTATCCATAAAAAAGAGGAACGGGACCGATACCATTCCTCTTTTGAATTCTTCCCCTCCTGTTGAATTCTACTTTTTCCCCATCTCGTCGATGACGAGAATCCGATCGATCGGAACATCGAACAGCTGCGACAGGACGACCAGGTTGTCGATCGAGGGGAGGCTATCTCCCCTTAACCACTTGTAGATCGCCTGAGGATGTTCGAACGCGAAGACCTCCTGGAGGTCTTTTACTCTTAGATGACTCTGTTCCATGAGAAAGGAGATGTTCTTTCCCGTACGGATCAGACTGATGACCGGGTACACGAAATGATCCATTGTCTCCCCCCCTTCCTAGAACTTGATCTTGTCGAATTCCTTATACGGCTCGAGGGTCTTCAGCATGTTGTCGTACGGATCGAGCGAGGCGTTGTTGACGACCGCCTTGATCAGATTCGACGAGAATCCGCTCACGAACTTCAGCCCTTTTGCGTCCTGAGGAGCGACAAAATGCACCTTTCTCGCCGCGACGTCCCAGTAGACGATCTCCGGCAGGACGAGGCCCTTCTTATCGAACGCCTGCTTGAAGGACTGATAAGTGCTGATTAGAGCGCGCGGTCCGTAGATGTTGCGCGGTCCGGGAATGCTTCTCGGTTCCGGATACGGAGCCGACAGGGCGTTGAACTCCATGTCCGAAATGATCACGAGACGGTCCAGGGCGTCTTCCTTCTTGAAATCCGGGCGCGAATAAATACTCTCGACCAGGCGGAAGACCTTCTCGAGATTGGTCGTCGCGGCTTCGCAGCGGGAATAGACCTGTTCGAGCCACCCGCGGAGGCTCTTCCCCTTTAACTCCACTAGGCACGGTGTTTCCGAGAACGTGATGAAGCGGTTGTGGAACTGCCCCTTGAGCTTGTTGGCGAACAGAACCGCGCAGGACACCCCTACGTCGATGGCGGACGGGTTGTTCCCGTCGTACATCGATCCGGACGAATCCAGAACGACCATCGTCTTGCTCTCAGGGATGTCGTCCACAAGACGGCTCCAGAGGGCTTCGTACGTGCTGTCGAGCTGCGGATCCTCCTCGTTGCGGATGTCCCTCACGATCTGGTACGGATAGAGGGTCTTGGCGTGGACTTCCTTCTTCCCTTTCGTCACGTCCGCGATAAACTCCTCGTAACGGTCATAATCGTTCCGCTCGAAAGCTTTTCTGTACTTGTGGAACGCCCCTGCCGGAAGTTTCGAATAGTCGAACGAATAGTCTTTATGGACTAAAGACGTTTCGACGATCGTTCCTTCCCTCAAGAGCGAAAGCATCTGGCGGTATTGCCCGTGGGTAAGGCCCAGTTCGGTCCGAATCTCGGAAGCGAGTTCCTTCGTCTGAACGGACGACGCGTTCTCGGAAGGAAGCCACTTCCCCAATAAGGAGACCGGCTTTCCTTTCTCCAGATTCGCGAGGTCCTTATCGAGCTGCTTCCTCACGAAAGAGATCACGCTTTCCCTCACCGGCGACTGGAGCGCGCAGAAGAGATCGTCGTACCGCCCGTAGACCGGGATGTACGGGATCAGCTGCTCCGCCACGTCCGGATAGAAATCCGCGAGCGTATTGAAGATCATGCGGAACAGGTTCCTCTCCCCGAGCCCGTTCCGGATGTCGCGGAGATAGAACGTGATCTTGACAGCGAGGGCTTTGTCCTCATGGTAGGCCTTTAAGAACAGCGACACCGCGTTCTTGTACTGGAAACGGGAAGCGCCGATCAAAGTGAAATAATCCAGGCAGTACGAGCCCGTCGTTTGGTAAGCCGCATCGCCGTTTTCCGTAAACACCGCGTTCAGTTCGGCGCGGGTCAGTTCGATGAATCCCATGGCGTTTCCTCCTTTCCAACGTGTTTTAGACGAAAAATCGGATGGAGTCCTCATTTAAGCCTTCGGAGCTTTCCAGATACCGGCATTTCATACACTGAGAATTCACTCAGAAAATTTTCTGTTTTGCTGTAGGTATCTTCCATCCCGCCGGCGAGTTTCGAACCTCCCGGCAATTTCATTGTAACAGACCTTTACGAAATTACATTAAACCCGTCGTTTAAAATGAAGGAAACATCAAAAAAGACCGCGCCGAGGCGGTCTTATACGGACTGAAACGGATTACGCGGATTCCTTGGAATCCTTCTTTTCTTCCTTCTTCTCGGAAGGGGTCCCCTGATCCTTCATGGTCGGGAAGAGGATGACCTCGCGAATCGAATCGACCTGTGCGAACAGCATCACGAGGCGGTCGATGCCAAATCCGATGCCTCCGGTCGGCGGAAGCCCGTATTCCATCGCGTCGAGGAACGAGTAGTCTATCTGGTTCATCGCTTCCTCGTCGCCCTTCTTTCTCTCTTCGAGTTCGGCCTCGAAGCGCTGCTTCTGGTCGATCGGATCGTTCAGTTCGGTAAAGGCGTTGCAGATTTCCTTGGTCGAGACATAGAGCTCGAATCTCTGCGTGAAGCGCGGATCCTTCTCGTCCTTTCTCGCCAGAGGAGAAATCGCGAGCGGATGGCCCATGACGAACGTCGGCTGCACCAGCGTCTCTTCGACATACGTCTCGAAGAAGGCGTTGAGGACGTGTCCCCAGGTGAAGTGCGGTTCGAGCGGGACGTTGAACTTCTTGGCGACAGCGAACGCTTCCTCGTCCGTCTTGATGTCGTTCACGAAGTCCACGCCGGTCTTTTCCTTGACCAGCTCGGCCATCGTGGCTTTCCTGAACTCCGGTTCGAGATCGATGTCGTGCCCGAGCCAGTGGAGCTTGTAGGTTCCGTTGACTTCCAGAGCAATCTTCCTCATCAGGTTCTCGGTGAGATTCACCATGTCGCTCAAATCTCCGTACGCCTGATAGAGTTCCATCGAGGTGAATTCCGGATTGTGCGTCAGATCCATGCCTTCGTTGCGGAACTGGCGTCCGATTTCATAGACCTTCTCCATGCCGCCGACGATGAGCTTCTTCAAAGAGAGCTCGGTCGCGATGCGGAGATAGAAGTCCTTGTCGAGCGCGTTGTGGTGCGTGATGAACGGACGCGCCGAAGCGCCGCCGAGAATCGGCTGCAGAATCGGGGTCTCGACTTCGACGAAGCCCAGCGAATCGATGTAGCGCTGGATCGAGCGAATGATGCGGGGACGGAGGAGGGCGATCCTCATCGCGTCCTCGTTCATGATCAGATCGAGATATCTCTTGCGGTAGCGTTCCTCGATGTCGGTGAGACCGTGGAACTTTTCCGGCAGAGGCTTCAGAGCCTTCGTGAGGTGCGTGTATTCCTTGACGCGGAGAGAAAGTTCTCCCGTCTGGGTCTTCATCAGCGTTCCGCGGAGACCGCAGATGTCGCCTAAATCCGACAGCTTGAACACCGCGTAGTTCTCATCCCCGACGACGTCCTTGCGGATGTACGCTTGGATGTTCCCGCTGCGGTCCTGAATGTTGAAGAACGCGGCCTTCCCCATCTTTCTTAAAAGACGGATGCGTCCGGCGATGATGAACTCGTCGGTGATGCCCTGCAGTTCCTCCTCGGTCTTATCCTTGTATTTTTCCTTGATGTCCGCGATCATCGCGTTGCGGACGAAACGGTGTCCGAACGGCGCGACGCCAAGCTCCTCGTAACGCGGAAGCTTGTCCCGCCTGGCCTTCTCCTGATCCGTCAATTTCTCTTCTTCCATAAGCTGCCTTTCTTTCCAATCTTTCCAAGCGAAAGATGCCTTTTCTATTATAGAGAATCCCTCTCCCTTTTGAAACAGGAACGGCTCAGAGGATCCGGTACGATTTCGGCGTGTTCCGTGGATTCAGTAACAGAAGATCCCCTTCCGCGTAGTGGTGCTTGACGTTCTTTTCGATCTTCAGGATCACGGCGCAGACCGTATAGAACGACTGCTCGACCAGTTCGGTCTCGTCGCTCATCTTCCCGTCGTCCTCGAATTCCGAGTCGTAACGGATCTCGAACACGTCCCCGCTTTCCATCTCGACCTCGAACGTCTTTTTCCGGTTCGCACGAATCAGTTTATAAAACGCGTTCCATCCTTTTTCTTCAGCCATATGTTTAATCGTTTTCCTCCAGAATCATCGTGAATTCGTCGTCCAAGTTGATTACCGGCTTCAGGGAAGGATCTTTCTCCCTGATCGAGGCGATCACCTTGTTCCGCACTTCTTTCTTCTTCTCATTATCCTTCGCGGGGACCACCATGTCAAAGACCGCCAGTTCCCGTCCGTTCGACGCGCGGGAAATCCGGAAATCGTGGAAACTCAGTTTCGGATCAATCTCCGTGAGACTCTCCGAAACGATCTTCTTGACCCGTTCCGTCTCCGGATCGTTGATCAGGATCGGATCCATGTGGATCACGGTGCGGATATGGAGGCGGTGCAGGCAGTCGTCCTCGATGTCGTCGATCATCTCGTGGGTCGAGAACATGTCCTTCGTCCCGTCGACCTCGACGTGGACGGAAGCGAACAGCTTGTTCGGCCCGTAGGAATGCATCTCGAGGTCGTGCACCCCGTAGACGCCCGGATGGCTCTTGATCAGCCCGACGAACTCTTTGACCTTCTCCGGGTCCGGTTTCTCCCCAAGCAGGGCGTTGCCGGCTTCGAGCAGCATCTTAAATCCTTCGACGACGATGTAGAGCGAAATCAGCATGGACAGGATCGCATCGGTCTGGACGAACCCCGTGTAATAGATGACGAAGCTTCCGACGAGGACGAGCACGGTGGAGAGAATGTCGTTCCGCGCGTCCTTTCCCGAGTCGACCAAGCTCATCGAGGAAATCTTCTTCCCGAGATAGAAATAGAGGAGCATCTGCAGAACTTTTAAGAACGCCGAGACCGCGAGGATGACCGCCTGCAGAAGCGGGAATTCCTTCGAGGCTTCTCCCGGATTCAAAAGCTTCTGCAAGCCCTCGACGAACAACAGCACGCCGAAGACGATGACGATGACCCCAATCAGCATCGAGACGATGTATTCCATGCGCTCGTGTCCGTACGGGTGGTCCTTATCGGCCGGTTTCGACGAGACGGCCGACCCGAACAGGTTCAGAAAGCAGCTTCCGAAATCCGACAAGGAATTGAAAGCGTCCGAAACGATGGACATCGAGGAGAACAGGAGCCCGACGGTAATCTTCATGGCGAAAAGCAGGAGGTTCGTGACCAGCCCGAACACCGATCCGAACACTCCGTAGCGTCTCCGCACCTTCGGTTCGTCCGTCTTCTGATAATCCTTTACGAAGAGTTTCAAGAGAAGTTCGCCCATATGTCCAGCGCCTCTTTCATAGGAAATATTATAATCGAGTGTCTTTTCAAATGAAAACAGAAGCTCCGTTCAAGTGTCCCCTCCGCTTGAAAAAGGTCCGAACTGGTATAACTTTAAAAAAGATTCGTTAGAGAAAGAGGAAATCCCCCCACGGAGAATCCCGAAAGTCGGCTCTCCTAGCGAAAATCCGCCCGGAGAAGAGTGTATTATTTCCCTAATTTCGTTATAATGAATAAGGTTCGTTTTCTGAACGCTTTTTAAGATTAGGAAGGTTATCGTCGGTATGTCAAAACAGTACAATTTCAAAGTCAAAAGGGAGATCACTCCGAACCAGATCATGGCGTACATCGCCTGCGCGATCGGCGTCGTCTCGCTCTTCTTCTTGGCCGCTCCGGGCGTCCTCATCAAGGGCGGCGTCTATTCGAGGATTTCTTCGGCCTCCGTCTGGCAGACCATCTGGGGCGCCGAGTTCTCGATCACTCCGGGGCTCGTCGTCGCGTTCTTCTTAACGATCTTAGGGCTCTTAAGCGTCTTAGGATCGCTCGGATTCCGCTTCACCGGTTATCTCTCATTCCTCATCTACGTCGCCGCGGGCATCCTCTACTTCTGCGCCGTTCCGCTCATCGGGACCAGCGCCAAGGCCTTAGGCGATATCGTCGGCCTCGGCTGGGGGACCTACGTCGTCGGAATCCTGAACTTCCTCGGCGCGGTCTTCTCCTATCTGGCCACAAGAGGAGACTAGGTTGCAAAGCCCATTAAATCAGTAGATAATAACACACGGAGCAAACAATATCTATGAGCACCAACAAACAGCAGATTCCCACGCAGAAGAAAGGCTTCAGCGTCAACAACGTCTTTTCCATCATCGTCGCCGTCACCGCCGCCCTCTGCTTCTTATTCCTCCTGACCAAAGGCATTTCCTACTCTAATCCGAACGCGTCCTACGCCTGGAGCGACAAGGACCTTTCGGTCGGTTCCCTCATCTTCGGAACGGAAGTCTTCAAAGGACATCCGAATGCGGGACTCCTCTCCGCGTTCATCCTGATGGTCGCCGCGATCGTCCTCGACATCGCCATGAACTGGTTCACCCCGGCCGGATACTTCTCCTTCCTCTTCTTCGTCACCGCGGGCATCTTATGGTTCTGCGCGGTCCCGCTCGTCGGAGTCGAAGGTTCGTCCTTAGCGGTCGGCACGATCTGCTTAGGCGTCTTCAATCTGATCGACGCGGTCCTCGTCTTCATCGGCGTCGCGTACCGCTAAACAGAACTCTTCTAAGAGAATTCGAAAGTCCCTCCGGGGACTTTTTTCGTCCCTCCGAATTTCGTATATACCTTTCAATTCCACGAAAAAAGGCCTCCTTTTCAGAAGACCTTTGAACGCGCTTACTTGTCGGACGGATCCTTCTTATCGTCCTTCATGGACTGGATTCCGATTTCCTCGGCGTCGGCCTTGTCCAGGTCTTCGCGGCGGATTTCGCGTCCGTTGCGGATGACAATCTCGCCCGAATCGAGCTCGCGGATCTCTTCGCGGTACTTTTCCATCTCCGCGTCGTTGGCGAGGATGAAGTGTCCCGGGACGATCTCGTGGAGGGACGGCTGCTGCTTGGAGTAGTCGTGGACCTGCGCCGGGTTATAGACGATTCTCGTGCGCCGCTTCTCGGAGAACGGGTTCGGCTGCGGAATCGCTGATAACAGCGACTTGGTGTACGGATGCAGAGGATGCTTGAACAGTTCGTCCGAGGTCGTTAATTCGACCAGCTGGCCGAAGTACATGACGGCAATCCTCTGGCAGAAATACTTGACGGTCGAGAGGTCGTGCGCGATGAAGATCATCGTCAGCCCCATCTCTTCCTTCAGATCGTTCAGCAGGTTGATGATCTGGGCGCGGATTGAGACGTCCAGAGCGGAGATCGGCTCGTCGCAGATCAGCAGCTTCGGATTCATAATCAGCGCGCGGGCGATGCCGATACGCTGTCTCTGTCCGCCCGAGAATTCGTGCGGATAACGCGAGGCGTGTTCCGGAACCAGACCGACCCTCTTCAGAATCTCGACGGTCTTCTTGTGGTTCTCGGCCTTGTTGCGCATGCCCTGGATCTTCAGACCTTCCTGAATGATGTCCTCGACGGTCATACGCGGATCGAGCGAGTCGACCGGATCCTGGAAGATCATCTGGATCTCGCTCATCAGCTTCTTGTCGACGTGCTTGTTGTCGTAGCGGATCTGCTTGAGCTTTTCCTTCTGCTCGTAGACGACCTTCGCGTTGCGTTCCTCGAGTTCGAGGATCGCGTCGGTGGTCTTATCCTTCAGAGCCTTCTTATCGGCTTCGGAAAGAGAAGAATCCAGAAGCTTCTTCTTTTCCTCTTCTTCGAGGGCGTGAATCTTCTCGCGGGCGTGGATGCGGGAATACTTGATTTCCTTGCGGTTCCAGCGGTTCCCGGCGGAAACGCGGTAACCCCTGTAATAGATCGAACCGGAAGTGATGTCGTACAGGCGGATGATGCAGCGGCCGGTCGTGGACTTGCCGCAGCCGGATTCGCCGACGATGCCGAACGTCTCCCCTTCGTAGACGTCGAAGGAGACGTTGTGGACCGCCTTCAGCTTGACCGTGTCCGGCCAGCTCCCGAGCTTGAAATACTGCTTCAGGTGACGGACGGAAAGGAGGACCTTGCGGTCGACCAGTTCCTGCTTGTACTTGACGTGCGAGCCGTTCGGAGCGGTTTTGGCGTTCTTCTTGGCTTCCTTATAGGCGGCTCTAGCGGCCGAGGTGGCCTTCCTACGGACGTAACGGCGGGCTCTCCAGCGCGGCATCTTGTGAACGTCGATCTTCGGACCAGGACGGTAGTCCGGATCTTCGAAATGTTCCTTGCTGTCATCGCCGGAATCCTGCTTATCCCCGTCCTGCGCGTCGGTCGCAGCGGCTAAAATCTCGTCTTCGCTGCTGTCGGTAACGTTGTCCGACAGGTTAATGGGATCCTTTTTGTTCATGGGCAATCTTAGCCTCCTCGTCTCTCAGCGCATTCTTGATACGGGTCACGACAATCTTCGGAGGTTCCACCTTCGGAGCCTTGTCGTACTCGAGCCACGTCGCCGCGTAATGCGTGTCGGTAATCTTGAAATACGGCGGCTGGTACTTTAGGTCGATGCCAAGCGCGTAGCGGTTTCTCGCGGCAAAGGCGTCCCCTTCCGGCGGATAGATCATATCCGGCGGGGTGCCCGGAATCGCCTCGAGCTTTTCTTTCGAATCGATATCCGGAATGGACGACAGAAGCGCCCAGGTATACGGATGTCTCGGATCGAAGAAGATTTCGTTCTCCGTCCCGTATTCGCAAATCTTGCCCGCGTACATGACCGCGACGCGGTCCGCCATGTTGGCGACGACGCCTAAGTCGTGCGTGATGAAGATGCAGGACAGATGGCGTTCCGCCTTCAGGCGGTTGATCAGTTCCAGAATCTGGGCCTGAATCGTGACGTCGAGAGCGGTCGTCGGTTCGTCGCAGATCAGGATGTCCGGCGCGGCGGTCAGGGCGATCGCGATGACGATGCGCTGGCGCATGCCGCCCGAGAACTGGAACGGATACTGATAGAATCTCTTCTCCGGCTGCGGGATGCCGACTTCCTTCATGATCTCCAAAGCGTGCGCTTTCGCCATGGCCTTGGTGATCCTGACCTGCTTCTGGTAATGGAACTTCGCCTCGTGCTCCTCGCGGTCGAGCGCGTCGAGAGGTTCGGCGTACTTCCGGCGTTCGTCCGCTAGACGGATCAGTTCGGCGTCCGCCTTCTCGCGCAGATGCGCGCGGTTCTTCGTCGTGAAGATGTTCAGGTGGATCAGGATGTCGTACTTGAGCTTGGTCTGCTGGATCTTCCGGTCGTACTCCTTGATCTTGTCGAGCGTCTCCTGCGGAAGGTTCAGGTTCTCGCGCTTCTTCTGAATCGCGGCGAGCTGTTCGTCACGTTCCTTTTCGATCTTGCGGCGAAACTCCTCGTTTTCGGCCTTCGCGGTCTTCTTACGGGCGTTCAGGGCCTCTTTGAGCGCTGGGGCCTTCGCCTTGTATTCGGCCTTGGCCTGAGCGATCTTTTCCTTACGGACCTTATCGGCTTCCGCCTTGATGGTCTTCAGGGTCGGACGGACTTCCCCGAGTTCCTTTTTTGCGTTTTCGAGTTCGGCGGAGACGGTTTCTTCCGTGCGGGAAGGATCGTGTTCCGGCTTCACCTTGTTCCGCTTGATGTCCGCGAGTTCGACCATGTCGTCGCGGACCGTCGCTTCCAGAGCGGAGATGCGTCCATTCACCGCGCCGACCTTATCGGAATATTCGTTGTTCGCGTCGGAAATCGCGACGTCGCGGAGAACCTTGGCGTTCTTGTAGGCGACGAGTTCCTTCGCGATGAGATCGTTGTAGCGGTTCTTGAGCTGATTGTTGTTGATCATCGTGGTCTCGATGATCTGTTTGCCGATCTTGACGATTGGGTTCAGGGACGAAAGCGGATCCTGGAAGATCATGCCGATCTTGTGTCCGCGGATGCGGTGGTACTCTTCCTCGGAAATCTTCAGAAGATCCTCACCCTGATAAATGATGTGTCCGCCTTCGACGACCGCGTTCGAGGACAGAATGCCCATGATCGCCTTGGACGTGACGGACTTGCCCGAGCCGGACTCTCCGACGATGCAGAGGGTCTCCTGCTTGTACAGGTCGAAAGAAACGCCGCGGACGGCCTGGACCTTGCCGTTATCGGTCTTGAACGAAATGCGCAAATCCTGGACGGAAAGGACGACTTCCTTGTTCGGGTCCGGGCGGTTCGATTCGATGAGATCGCGTTCTTGCTGTGTGAGATTGACTGCCATACGTTACTCCTGTCCTTTCAGGGATGGATTGAACGCATCCCGTAATCCGTTTCCGAACAGGTTGAAGGAAATCATGATCAGAGCCATGATGACCGACGGGAAGACGATCAGGTTCGGATTCGACTGAATCGTGTTCTGGTTGTCGGAAAGAATGATACCGAGCGAATCCAGGCCGCCGATCAGGTTGAGATAGGCCAGCGTAGATTCGGAGAAGATGGTCGACGGAATCATGAGGACCATCGACGTGATCAGCGTGCCAATCGCGTTCGGAAGAATGTGGCGGAAGATCAGACGGGCGTCCGAAGCGCCGAGCGTTCTCGCCGCGAGGATGTATTCGCGGTCCTTGAAGCGGTAGAACTGCGTACGGGTCAATGAAGCCGTGCCGATCCAGCCGGTCGCGCATTCGGCGATGATGAACGTGCCCCAGTTCTGACCGAACTTGATCAGAGCGATGGTCATGATGCAGATCCACGGCATGCCGGAGAGAATTTCGACGAAACGTTCCATCCAGATATCGACCCAGCCGCCGAAGTAGCCGGAGATCGAGCCCCAGAGCAGACCGAAGGCCATGCAGACGACCGAGACGCAGACGCCAATCAATAAGGACGTGCGGAGACCGATGAAGGTCTTGGTCAGCATGTCCTGGCCCTTGGCGTCCGAACCGAACAAGAAGCGCGGAACCGAATTATACCCGAGATAGCGGTACATCGAAACCGTGCCGCCGAAGCTCATCGTGGTCTTGCCGGCCGCGGACGTGACCTTGATCACGAGCGGTTCGGAAGAATCGTCGGAGATGCGGATCGGAGACTTTTCCTTGCCGTAATCGGAAAGCTTGACCGTCGCGGCGAACTGCTCCGCGAGCTTTCTTTTCTGGGACGAGCCCGATTCGTTCTTGAATTTGGTCAAGAACTCGTTGAACTCGTCGACGGTCTTATTGAAATAGCCCGCCTGGACATACGCCGTCATCTGGGACGTGCTCATGGTGATGGCGCGCGGATCGTCCGCCTTGCGGTCGCCGTAGGCGTGCGCGTAATCGTCGTAGCGGAAGTTGCACGTGACGATGTCCGCGTGGTAGAGCGAGCGGGAAGCGCTGTTCCCGATGGAATATTCGCTTCCGGCAACACTTTCGTTGGAACGTCCGCTCGTGGCGTTCGCGTCCGTGGAGTTCACGTAGACGAGAGATTCAACTTCCGAAGCATTCGAAGGAACGACTTCGACGGACTGAATCAGCAAGGACGAAACGGTCTCCTGCGGTTTGATCTTGAAGGAGATGTGGGCTTCGTTCGAGCTCTGGAACATCGGCAGCGTCTTGCCACTCAGATAGCTCTTGATTTCCTCGTTCTGTCCGAGGTCGTATTCGAATTCGCCGTGTTCGGCGGAGAAATCCTTGAGGACGACCGACTGTTCGTTTCTGTCATCGTCGAGGTAATCGAAGCAGATGGCGTATTCGCCGTCCGTTCCTTCGTACCCGGCGCTGCCGCCGAACTTGCGGTCTTCGTAAGAAGGGGAATCGGCGGTCACAATCTTCAGGGTGTAGTCGTTCCCGCTCATGAAATTGTAGTTATAATCCGGCGTGTTCAAAGCAGGATAGTTCGGAGCGTTGTACGTCAGGTTCGGAGCGGTCCATAAGCGGAGGTAGCCGCCGCGGGCGTAGGCGTTGTACGAATCGACGAACTTCTCGCCGACTTTCGAATAGGTGATGCCGTCCATGCCGTTGACGACGTCTCTTTCGAGCGTGTCCGCCGGAAGGCCCCTGTACGTCCCGTCTTTTTCATACTGGTCCCAGTCGAAGGCGCAGGTGATGTTCTTGCGTTCCCTCGTGCCGTCCCACCAGCCGGTGCCGGCGTTAAAAAGACGCGGAGCCATGTTGACTTCCTGATCGTGGTAGGAAGACGTATCGTACGGGCTGACCGCCGGAATCAAGAACGAAAGGACCAACAAAAGGCCGAGGATGACCGCGCCGACGATGGAAGACTTGTTCTTCGCGAAACGGCGCATGGCGTCCTTGAAATAGGTCGTCGGCTTCGACTTCATCTTGACGTCTGTGATGATCTTGTCCTTCTGGATGAGGGTCAGATCCTGATCTTCAATCGTAATCGTCTGTTTCTGATTACGGTCGTTCACATAGGTAAACTGTTCTGACATATTACTTCTTCGCCCCCATTCTGATACGCGGATCGATGAATCCGTAGGAAAGATCCAGGAAGACGCCGGAAATCAGACCGATGATGGTGTAGAAAGACATATCCGCCATCAGCAGGTTGTAGTCCGCGTTCTGAATCGCGTCGACGTAAAGACGCCCGACGCCCGGAATGCTGTACATGGTCTCGAGAATCATGGAGCCGCCGAGCAGGCCGATGACTTCCGAAAGGATGGACGGAAGAATCGGGACCATCGCGTTCTTCAGCGCGTGGCGCGTGATCGTCTGGCTCTTCGTCAGACCTTTCGTGCGGGCCAAAAGAAGGAAGTCGGAAGACATGACTTCTGTCAGCTCCGCGCGGGTGAAACGGCAGTAGCCGCAGATGGACCCGAACGAGAGGGCCATCGTCGGGATGATGTATCCTTTGACGCCCATCGACCAGTCCGCCTGAACCGTCGCCGAATCAGGCCACTTGGACGGCAGCCATCCGGTCTGATAGGAGAAAATCAGAAGGAGGAAAGTAATCAAAACGAATGAAGGGACCGAAATGAAGATCATGATGACGGTCGAAATGATGTGGTCCGTCATCTTGTTCTTCTTCAGAGCCGCCCAGATACCCAGACCGATTCCGGCCGGAACGGAAATGATGACCGGCCAGATGTTGATCTTGATCGTGGTCGGAAGCAGACGTCCGATGACCATCATGACGTCCTGGTTCGGGTACATCTGCGAGGAGACGCCCCAGTCCCATTTGGTAAAGACGTTCGAGAGCCAGCTCACGTACTGATGCCAGATCGAAGTCCGGAAATAATAGACGTCGACTCTTAATTCGGTGATGACGATGTGCGCGAGGTACTCCAGGTTCGGATAGCTGTCGGCGGACGTGCCGGAAACGACGAATCCGAGGCCTTCCTGATGCAGGAAATACGCGTACTGCGCCTGGGTCGAACCGATCGGCATCGAGAACGGAAGCATGTACATCAGGAAGAACGTGAGGGTCATGATGATGAACGTCGTGACAACTGCCAGGAACAGTCGCTCTATCGTGTATTTAACCATGGTTTTGTCCCTTTTCTCCTTTCAAAAAAGAATTTAGAAGATTGTTCTTATTATAGTAGAACAGCCCGTAAAAAGGAAACCGGCGCTGGTCTCCCTTCATGAGCACAAAAACGGGTGAGGCGTTCTCAGAACGTCTCACCCATGACTTAGAGATAGAAACGGATCGGAATGGACGGATTAGGCAGCGGCGCTGCTAGATCCGGTGCCCGGGAGAGCGGTCGGAACCGCCGTATCCGTGTAGAGGTTCGAATAGCTGGTGACGCCTTTGATCGTCAGTCCGGCGGTCATGCCGAAGTAGAAGTAGTAATAGGCGGCCGTAACTTTGCCGTCATCATCTTTCACAGTGTAGTAGCAGGCATCGACCGCATCCGAAGAGATGGTGAGGACGACCTTGCCGGTAGCCCAGTCGTAGGAGCCGCTTACGAAGGCGTCTTCGAATCCTTCGATCGCAGCGACCTTACCGTCAGAGCCGACCGAAACTTCAAGCGTATCCGCTGAATCGTTGGCACCCTGGATCCAGATGTTGCCGATGAGGAAGTCGACCTTATCGAGATCCGGAAGATCCGGATAGACGACCTTGGCAGAAGGCATCGTGAAGGTAATCGTCGCCGTGCCGTCTTCGTTTTCAACGAAATCGGCGGAATCCGGAACGATGAACGCCGGCAGGGACTTGCCGTCAGTTCCGATTAAGGTACCGTGATCGGCCGCGTTCCACAAGGAGTCGAACGACCAGTACTTGCCGTCATACTCCAGAGCGTCGTCGCCGCTCTTGACTTCGGAAGTATCCGGTCCCCAGTTCAGGGTCATGCCGGAAGAGTTATCGGACTTGAGGACTTCCATGAAGTTCAGCGGGTTGAGAGCGTTGCCGGAAATAGAGCCGAAGCCGAGATCGAAATCACCGACCATCAGGTGCTTGTAGTAGACATCGGACCAGACAGCGCCCGCCGAGTTGTTGACCGTGAGCGTGTAGGTCTTGCCCGCAGCCTTGGAAGCGGCGTTGAAAGCATCCTGGATATACTTCGCGAGCGGATCACCTTCCGTCTTGGCCTGAGCCTGGCTCTGCCACCAGATATCGATGGTCAGCTTGCCATCACTCGGCATGGACTTGGCCGCTTCGAGTTCGGAAATGGCATCCGTGAAGAATTCCTCGGATAAGTTCAAATCGTAACCGCCGGTGCTGATCGTATCGCCCCAGAAGTCTTCCATGTTCTTCTTGTGTTCGGCAGTATCGTTGTAAGCGAGACCGATTTCAGGGTTAATCTGATAGCCGTTGCCGAAGTATTCGAGAGCTGGGTTGCGGCCGAAGTTGTTCGCGTACGTGTTGCGGTCGATGGAGAAATACAGACCGTTGAGGAAGTTCTTGTTCGACATCCAAGGCTTGACCTTGTACGCGTTGTCCGTGCCTTTCTGAATCGAGCCGTTCGTTCCGAACAAAGCGTTCCACTGTTCCTGAGTGGTCGTGTTCATGTTCAGCTTCCAAGTGGTGGAACCCGGAACCGAGACGGTTCTCGAATCGGACTTGTACTGGCTGACGAAAGCCGTCGGAATTCTGGCCGAGTCGAGCTTGTTGGCCAGGAATTCGTTGAAGGCCGCGTTATCGTCGGTCTGCGCCGCCGTCAGAATCGCGATGTGGACGCCCGGAATGGTGTAGAGAGAAGAATTCTCCTCGACTTCCCACCATTTGTCGTTCTTCTTGAAAGTGATGGTCTGTTGAGCATCCCAGGTATCGAGATAATACGGGCCGAAGGACAGAGTGTTATCGATGATCGAATTAGAGCCGTCTTTGGAAGAAGTTTCGTAAGCCGAAGCTCCGACCAGTTTGAAGAAATCCTTCGGAACCGGAGCATAGGAGGAATCGGTGGTATGATACATCGCGTAGAAGCGGGTCATCGGAGCGCCCCAGGTGATATCGATGTAATCGCCCGTGCTGTCCGTGCCGCCCTTGATGCCGACCTTGTCCCAAGCAGCTTTCGCCGCGTCGGTTTCCTCGGCAGCGAGTTTCGCCGCGTCTGTCGGGTTGGTTCCGGCCGCCTGCTGGGTCACCTTGAAGTAATCCGAGACGCCGACAATCGAGTCAGAACCGGTCTGGGAAGCGAATTCGGAGCCGCGGTAGTAGTTGTTCGCGCCGTTCAACAGGGCCTTCCAGCCGTAGATGTAATCGTCGAGGGTCGCGTAAGTGCCGTCGAACGCCTTGCGGTCGGACTTCGAAGAAGCCGAGCGGAAAGCGACACCGCCTTTTTCGCCCGTACGGACGTAGTAACGCCAAGTCGAATGGGTTTCGCTCGAATTGAGTTCGTCATAGTCCTTGACCGTGACCGAACCGTCGCTGCCGGTGATGACCGCAGCCGGTTTCTTATACGTCAGGACGCCGTACCATTCGTATCCGTCCTTCTTGCTGTTCAGACGGGTGCCGTAGTAACCGGTCGAGATGTAGCTGTTCAGATCCGAAACCTGACTGTCCTTGGAATTGAGGGCCGCGATCGTCTGCGGATCGTTGGCTTCCGCGGAGTGCAAGTATCTCTTGTACGCGTCGACCGTTTCGCCCGAGAGATCGGCCGTGATGGAGCCGTCTCTTAAGATCGAGAAGCCGTAGTTCTTAATGTAGGTGTCCGTGCCCTTGGTGATACGCGGATTGTACATTGTCAGACCGCCGTCGTCGTAAAGCGGCATACCGGCGAGGTAGTTCTTCATAGCATAGCCTTCGAGCTTACCTAAGATAGCCTCTTTCTGGACATAGTCCGCACCGACATAGGACTGCGCGCCGGTCGCCAGGGACGGAGCGACATATTCCGAAGTCTCCGAAGACTCCAAAGACTCGGAAACGCCACCTTCCGACGAAGTGACGGTCACCGAAGTTGTCTGTCCGCAGGAAGCGAGCATGATCGCAGTCGCTAACACGGATGCAAGCAACAAACCTTTCTTTTTCATGGATAAATTTCTCCTTTCCAAAATGGATAACCCAAATATATAATTCTTTTTCACGGAATGCAAGAGATTTTTAACGGGGTGGGAATCCGCGGAAATAAAAAAAATTACGTTTTTCTTCTTGAAAAAGCGATTACCTTGTTCATTATTTTAAGAATTTCGTAAAGCGGAAAAATCCGGGACTAAAAATAAACGAAATACAGGATTAGGGTCGCCGAGAGGAACAAAAGCCCTTCGACGAGGAACGGCCAGAAATACGGGCGGTTGTATTTCCGGTATTCCTTCCTGGAATTGATGAATTCGAGATAATCCTCGTGCGAAGTCGAATCGTAATGCGGGTTCATGTGTGAGAAGACCGAGCGGGTCCCGTAATAGAGCATGTCGAACATCCCGTAGTACGCGACGAGGTACAGCCCGCCCAATAGCAGCGTCACCATGCCACAGATGAAAAGGGCTTCGGCCACGCTCGGGCCGATCGCGGGCGGATTGGCGGAAGCGATGATGTGGAGATAATAATAGACGAAAAAGAGGACGGCGTCGATGACGAGGATGCCGAACCAGACGAAGAGGCGCCCGACCAGTTTTTTCTTATCCATACCTCTTTTCCGTCCTTTCTCGCGTAACAAGCATAAAGAAACAAAAAGAAAAAGGCAAGAAGGACGGACCTTCCTGCCTGATGCGGATAAAACGGATGAACGGAACTAGGCTGCCGTCGAAGAAGAAGCCTTCTTCGTCAACGTGATCTTGGCGGTCTCTCCGATGGAGTCCACGTGGATCGTGTACGGGAGCTGGAGACGGGCCGTGTTCTTCAAGGTCGTATCGTCCGGATCGTATCCGACGTTCGTGGCGTAGTTGTAGAACTGGAAATCGGAGTAAGCGTCGTCGGCCGTGCCGAACGAGTTCTTTCCTTCTTCCGCGGTGAAAAGATCCGCGGCGGTCGGATAGGCGCTCGGGGAAGTCGGGTTATTCTGACCGGCAACCTTCGTAGCGCGCAAGAGCTCGAGTTCCGGACGGATATAGAAATAGCTGATATCCGCGCCGGTGGCATCCCAGGAAGACGAAGTCGAAGAGGTCGAAGAGTTCGTGGTAAAGCAGGAATAGTAATCCGCTTTCGAATCCTGGTCCGAGAATTCGCAGGTGACGTCCGCCCGAATGGTCTGATCGTCACCTTCGCCCTCGGTCTCGATGGTTTCGGCCGGGTTCGGATCGAAATAGGACGAAACCGTCGGCTTGCCGGACGAATCGGTCGTGTTGACGAGCTTGGTGACGTTCACGCACTTATCGACATGCCAGATGCGGAGGCCGGACCCGTCGATGCCCTGCCAGGATTCGTACTTGCGCTTGGCGTCGGCTTCGTTCAGACCGGTCGGGGTATAGTATTCGACCATCAGGTACTCGTCGAGGGCCGTGCCGTTGAACGAGCTGGCGATGATGAGGCAGTCGCCAGTATCTTCCATCGGCTTCAGTTCGATGCTGATGGTGTCTTCCGTGTTCTTGTCGGTGACGAGCTGCGGCTGGGTCCAGCCCCAGAGGTACTTCGAATACGGATCGTGGTCGCAGATGTTGTTCGTCTGCATGTTGGAGCAGCCGGACATGTCGTATTTGCCGTTAGAATCATAAAGGTCGTTCAGACCGAGGATGTGCCCGGTTTCATGAATGAACGTGTGCGCGTCCGGAACCGCAAAGGAGCCGCCGTTAACGACCTGGAACTGCTGGCTCGACCAGGCGAACTTGCCTAGAGCCTCAATCGGATGGCGGTTGGAATTTAAATGCGGGGCGGTAAAGGCCCAGCCGATTTCCGGAGCGCCGTTGCCGGACTGAATCGGCGAATCCGTCACGATGTAGACGCCGTCGATCTGGCCGTCGCCGTTGCCGTCGAAGTCGGAGACCGAATAGACCGGGTTATTGCCCTGGAACAGATATTTGTAGCAGGTCTCGAGAATCGTGTTCGCGACCGTCCAGTCCGTCTTGGCGGAATAGGAAGCGTAGGTCTTCGGAAGCCGGATTGAAGGAGCGACCGCGCCTTCGATGCTGAGCTGGCCGTAAGAAGACTTGTAGTAATACGAGCGGACCGATTCCCAATACGTGTCGCCGCTGACAGAATCCCCGCCGAAGAACGTCTTGTAGATCGTCTCGCGGTCGGATTCGCGCTGAACGGCGGTCTTGGTCGAATCGGAGTAGTAGACCGGGATGACGAGCATCTTCGCGTGCCCGCGAGACTGCATCATCGGATTGCCGTACTTGGCGCTGTTCAGAGCTTGCTGATACTGACGGTCCCTTCTGCCGAGCGAACGGAAGATGTTCCGTCCGGCCTTATAGACCGAGCTGCGGACCGAATCGGACAGTTCGACTTCCTTCAGTTCCTTGCCGTCGTCCTGGAAGTCCATCGAGGTCTCGCCTTCATTGACGCCCGATTGGACCGACGAGGAAGAAGCCGCAGAACTCTCCGAAGAAGCTTCGGAGCTGATTTCGGAAACCGTCACGTTGTCCGAGCCCGCTTCACTGGACGTGGAAGCCGAGCTGGAAGTAGAAGTCGAAAGAACCGAGTCGACGGAGCTGTTGCCGGAGCAGGATGCCAAAAGCATTCCTCCCAAAGTCAGGGATAACAGCACGATACTGCTTTTTTTCATGCGTTTATTTTCTCCTTTCCAAATATCGGAATGAATGTATTTTAAAACATTTTTGCACGTTTGCAATAGCGGATAGAGCCTTAAGTCCCGTTTCCCTTTGTAAAAGAAAGAGGAAAATCCACGTACTTCGCGAAGATTTTCCTCTTTTTACGAATTCAAACGATGAAACGGAACGGCTAGTTGCAGCGCAGGATGTCCGCCAGCTCGTAGAGCAGCTTCTCGGTCTTTTCCCAGCCGAGGCAGGGATCCGTGATCGACTGGCCGTAGACTCCGCCGCCGACCTTCTGGTTCCCGTCGACGAGGTACGACTCGATCATCAGGCCCTTGACCGCCCTGCGGATCTGCGGGTTCATCCTTCTCGAATGCAGGACTTCCTGGGCGATGCGGATCTGCTCGAGGTAGCGCTTGTCCGAATTGGAATGGTTGCAGTCCACGATGATGGAAGGATTCTTCAGCCCCTTCTCCTCATATAAGCTCAACAAGTCCATCAGGTCCTCATAGTGGTAGTTCGGATGGTTTCTTCCGTCCTTATCGACATATCCGCGCAAAATCGAATGTGCGAGAGGATTCCCTTTCGAATCAATCTCGTACCCGCGGTAGATGAACGTCTGTTCCGTGTTCGCGGCGATGATCGCGTTCAGCATGACGCTGAGGTCTCCGGAAGTCGGGTTTTTCATTCCGACCGGCACGTTCAAAGACGAGGCGGTCAGACGGTGCATCTGGTCCTCGACCGAGCGGGCCCCGACGGCGACGTAGGAAAGAAGGTCCTCGAGATAGTAGTGGTTTTCCGGATAGAGCATCTCGTCCGCGCAGGAGAAGCCTGTCTCCTCCAGGCAGCGCATGTGCATGTGGCGGATCGCGATGAGCCCCTTCTCCATGTCCGGCTTTCCGGACGGATCCGGCTGGTGGAGCATGCCTTTATACCCCACGCCGGTCGTGCGGGGCTTGTTCGTATAGATGCGGGGGCAGACGGTGATGACGTCGGAGATATCGTCGGCGACTTTCTTCAGGCGGTGCATGTAGTCGAGCACGGCGTCCACCCGATCGGCCGAGCACGGTCCGATAATCAAAAGGAACTTATGCGAATCTTCCGTGAAGATCGACTGGATCTCCTCGTCGTTCTTCTTTTTCTGTTCCTTGTCCTTCTCGCTCAGAGGATAGAGTTCCCGGATTTCCTCCGGCGTGGATAATTTCTTCTGAAACACGATGTTGTTCATAAATCTCACTTCTTCTTTTCTTCCAATTCCTTCTTATATCCGTACGACGACCGGAGGAGTTCCTTCAGCCTGAGTGAATCCCCGTCCGCCAAAGCTTCTTCGATCCGATAGAGTTCCGACTGAAACCTTTTTACGGCATCTATCAGCTTATCCTTATTTTCCAGAAAAAGCGACGTCCAGAGTTCCGCGTTGATCTTTCCGACCCGGCTCATCTCGTTATAGGACGTCCCGGCCGCCAAAGAAATATCTTCTTCCGGGTGGGCGTTCACGAGCGCAACGGCGAGGACGTGCGTCAGATCCGAGACGTAGGCGATGAGAGAATCGTGCTCTCCGCTTGAGACGAACGAAGGTTCGTCCGTTTCAAGGAGGGAACAGAGTTCCCGAACCCTCTCTTTTCCTTCTTCTTTTACGGACGGAGTATTGATTGCTAAGACTTTGATGCCTTTGAAGAGATTCTTTCTGGCGTAAGCGGCCCCGGAATTCTCCCCGCCGGCCATCGGATGGATCGAGATATAGACCGTGTCGGTTCCTTTCAAGATGTCTTCGGCTTCCGAAACGGTCCTTCCTTTCACCCCGATGATATCCGTGATAAATAAGGAAGAAGGGAAATCTTCCTTATATTCCTTTAAGAAAGGGATGAACGCAAAAGGCGAGGCGCAGTAGATCAGCGTGTCCGATTCCTTCAGCGCCTTTTTCACGTCCTCCGCCTTTTCGTCGATGAACCCGTGGCTTACTCCGTAATCCAGGGATTCCGGATTCACGTCGTACGCGCGCACATAGATTCCTTTTTCTTTTAAGGCGAGGGCGAACGAGCCTCCCATCAGGCCCAGCCCGACGATCAGGACGTTTTTCATGATACTTTTCCTCCTAATCTCTTCAGTTCCTCGAAGAACGAAGGATACGATTTATTCACCGCTTCCGCATTCGTCAGGGTTCCTCCCATCCTCGTCAGAAGGACGGACAAAGCCATCGCGAGGCGGTGGTCGTTATGCGAAGAGAACGTCAGGTTTTCTTTTGTTCGATTCAGCGGATAGATCTTCACTTCGTCGTCCGAGACGAACGAATACGCGCATCCAGCTTTCGAGAGTTCAGCCAATAGGTCGCTCGCCCGGTCGGATTCCTTGATGCGGAGACGCCTTATCCCCGTAAAATCCCCTCCGAAGTGCATCGAAGCGAACGTGAAGAGGATCGGGCCGAGGTCGATGCAGTTCTCCAGATCGATTTGGACGAATCCTTCCTTCAGTTTCTTCAACAATTCGGTATAGACCCTGTCCCCCTGCTTCGAATCCTTTTTCAGTCCGAGAATCTGAATCGAATTCCCGCTCAGTTCCCCTAGCGCCGCGAAGAACGCCGCGTTCGAGTAATCCCCTTCGAGTTCGTACGCCCGGGCACGATATTCCTGATTCCCAGGGATGAAGAACGTATCTCCGTTCCTCTGAATCCGGATTCCGGCCTGAGCCAGCACGTCGAGGGTGATGTCCACGTAGTTCCGGCTGTAAAAAGGCGGAACGACCTTTAAAACGCTGTCCCCTTTTAAAAGAGGAAGGGCGAAAAGAAGGCCCGTGACGAACTGGCTCGAGACGCTTCCGGGGACGGGGTATTCCCCGCTCCTTAACGTCCCTTCGATTTCGAAATGGTCTTTATAAGATTTTGTCCGAATCCCGTTTTGTTCGAATATGCCCTGATAAATTCCGATTCCTCTCTGAATCAGACGCTCCGTCCCGTAAAATTCCCCGCGGCCGTATAAAGCGAGGACGACCGGGATCAGGAAGCGCAGGGTGCTTCCGCTTTCAAAGCAGTTCGTCGCAATCTTTTCCGGTTCGGAAGAGATAGGGGAAATACGCAGAGTCTTTCCGAGGATTTCCGCTTTCTTATGGAACAGGGACGCACACGAAAGGGTCGCGAGGATGTCCTTCGAGCAGGACAGGTCCGAAACGTACGAAATCTCCGACGTTTCCCCGGCGAGGAACGACGAAAGGAGATACCGGTGGAAGTAACTCTTCGACGGTTCGGCGACGATTTCCCCTTTGAGGAAACTTTTCTCGATGCGGCGGTTCATTTGGATAAATATTCTTTTAAGAAGTCCATCGCCTCGAGGTATCCGGCTAAGCCGTGCCCGGCGATTGTTTTGACCGAGCAGGAGGAAATATAGCTGATCTGACGAAATTTCTCCCGTTTCGAGACATCCGAAATATGGACTTCGACGGTCGGGATGGAGACGGCCTTCAAAGCATCGTGGAGGGCGATCGACGTATGGGTGTACGCCGCGGGGTTGAAGACGATCCCGTCGACCTTCTTAAAATACGCTTCCTGGATCTTGTCGATCAGAGCGCCTTCGGAGTTGGACTGGAAGCATTCGACTTCCGCGCCGATTTCCCCGGCGTGTTTCTCAATCATTTTGACAAGGGTCGGATAATCCTGCTTTCCGTAGATATCCGGTTCCCGGATGGACAGCATGTTGATGTTCGGTCCGTTCAAAACGAGGAATTTCATATCCGTTTATCTCCTTTCCACAATTTCTTCGGCGACTTCGTCGATCTCTTTCGACGCGTCGATAAGGACGTCCTTGACTTCTTCGTAAAGAGGGCGTCTCCGGTTATACAGTTCGTAGAGGGCGTCGATGGAACTCGATAACGGCCTCGAGGCGGTCGGGACGAGCTTCTCCACCGGGCGGTCGAGATAGAAGAGCTTCCCGTCCCGCTTCAGTCTCTTCACATTGATCGGTCGGAGGACGCTTCCTCCCCCGGTCGCAATCACGGCTTTCGAAAGAGCGCTGATTTCCTTCACGGTTTCTTCCTCGACGTCCCGGAATTCCTTTTCCGTATGGTCCTTGAAATAGTCCGCGATGCTCTTTCCGATTTTCTTTTCGATTTCCGTGTCGACGTCGAAAAACGGCCTATGAAGCCTGTCCGCGACAATCTTCCCGAGCGTGCTCTTCCCGCTCGAAGGCATGCCGATGAGGACGATGTTCTCCCTCTCTTTCAGGATCTTCCGAAAGACCGGATCGATGGGATTCGTCTCGGCCTTCTTTCCGAAAAACATGAAGTACGCGTAGAACGCCTGGGCCACGAGCATGTAAAGCCCGCCTTCGGAATAGACGCCTCTTTTCTGCGCTTCGAGGATGAAGTTCGTCCTTAAAGGATGGTAGATCACGTCGAACGCTCCCTTCAAATTCGGGAAATCCTCCGGGCAAAGAGGGATGTCTTCCTCGTACGGGAACATCCCGCACGGGGTCGCGTTCACGATGAACGAGATTTCCTTTCCTTTTTCCTTCGCTTCCTCATAGGAGAGCGCTCCGCCCTTCTTCGTTCGGGAGACTTTATATACCGGGGAGCAGCCCAGATCCGTCAGGACCGTATACGCCGTGTTCGACGTCCCGCCCGTCCCGAGGATCAGGGCGGATTTGCCTTTAAAATCCTCTTTCGAGCGCAGGATCAGATCCTTCAATCCGTAATAGTCCGAGTTATCCCCGCAAAGCTTTCCGCCTTTGTTCACGATCACGTTCACCGCCCCGATGGACTTCGCCTCTTCCGAGATTGAATCGAGATACGGCAGGACCGCCTTCTTGTACGGGAGCGTCACGTTGACGGCTTTGAATTCTTTCTTTTTCAAGAATTCGTCCAGGGCTTTCCCGTCCGGAATGTCCAAAAGGCCGTAGGAGTACGAATGTTTAAAAACTTTCGCGATTTCCGCGTGGACTTCTTGGGAGAACGACTGCTTCACCGGATGCCCGATCAGACCGTATTCCATTTAAAGGACGTCCTTTCCGAACGAAGAAATCAGCGAATCCGCCACGGCGAAAGCGGTCATCGCGTCAATCACGACGCAGGCCCTCCGGATAATCGCCGGATCGTGGCGTCCGGTCAGTTCCAGCACGGCGTCCTCCTTCTTTTTGAAATCGACCGTGTCCTGTTTCAGGCCGATCGAGGAAGTCGGTTTCACGGCGCAGTTGAAGACCACCGGCATACCGTTGGCGATTCCGCCGTTGATCCCGCCGTTATGGTTCGTTTTCGTCTTCACCATGTCCCCGTCCATATAGAATTCGTCGTTCATCGTCGAACCGGTCCCGTCTTTGAACGCGAATCCGCTGCCGAACTCGATCCCTTTGATTCCGCCGATGGAGAACATGTACGACGAAAGCACGCTCTCGAGGGAGTCGAAGGACGGTTCTCCCGTCCCGACCGGAAGATGCAGGATCGCCGTCTGGGTCACCCCTCCGATCGAGTCTTTCTTCGAAGCGGCTTCCTCGATCTTCTCTTCCATCTTTTCCCCGACCGGATCGAGCACGGGGAAACGCTCCTCGAAAAGCCCGTCGGCTTCTCCGTCGGTCAAGGAGGAATAGACCAGATCCCGGTCCTTCACTCCGCCTAGTTCGAGAATGTGCGTGCAGATCTTCATTCCTTTTTTCCGTAAGAGAGGAAAGACCAGCCCGCTTAAGGCCACTAACGGCGCGGTCAGCCTTCCGGAGAAATGCCCTCCCCCGCGGTAATCTTGGAATCCTAAATATTTTTCGTTCGCGGCGTAATCCGCGTGGGACGGCCGCGCTAAAGACGAAAGGACATCGTAATCCGAACTCCTCTTGTTTTCGTTCGGAATCAGGACGCAGATCGGCGCTCCTGTGGTCTTCCCGTTAAAAATCCCCGACACGAAACGGTACGAGTCCTTTTCGATCCGCGCGGTCTCCCCTCTGCCGGAGGGGCGGCGCTTGGCGAGCAGAGAATCAATCAAAGAATAATCGACTTCTTCTCCCGCCTTCATCCCGTCCAGAACGGCTCCGATTTCTTCCCCGTGGCTTTCCCCGAACAGGGTCACTCTCAGGTTCTTTCCGATGGTGTTCGACATGGTTTTACGCCCTCTTTTCTATTAAGTCTTGAATTTTCGCCTGGACGATTTCGAACGTCCCGATCTTTTGAACTTCCACTAGGGACACCATATCCCCGGAAGCCTTCTTATCGTGCAGGATGTACGGAATCAGTTCGGAAGTCGGAATGTCCGTTTCATACGGAAGGCCGTATTTTTGTAAGACCGGCCTCAGTTCGTCTTTTACTTCTTTTGAAGCGCAGTACATCATTCCGATGGCGACACATTCCCCGTGCAGGAGCTTTCCCTTCTCGTGCGCTTCGATCGCGTGTCCGAACGTATGTCCGAAATTCAGGGCTTTCCTCAGCCCTTTTTCCTTTTCGTCCTGTTCCACGACGCTCTTCTTGATCTTCAAAGAAGAAACGATGATGTCCTCGATGTCGCCTTCGAGGTTCTTCGAATCCCGGATCCTTTCGAACAGGTCCTGATCGAAACAGAGAGCCATCTTGATTGCTTCGGCGAGCCCGGCGCGGATTTGGCGTTCGGGCAAAGTCTTCAGCGTCAGCGGATCGATCAAGACTTCTTTAGGAGGATAGAAGGATCCGACGATGTTCTTCAAACCTTTGAAATCGACGGCGGTCTTCCCGCCGATCGAGGAATCCACTTCGGAAAGCAGCGTCGTCGGGACGTTGTAGAAATCGATCCCGCGCATATAGATGGACGCGGCGAATCCGCTTAAATCCCCGACCACCCCGCCTCCGAGTGCGACGACGCAGTCCTTTCTAGAGAAATCGCGATCCACTAAGAACGACAGAATATCCGTCAGATTCGCGATGTTCTTGCTTTCTTCGCCCTGAGGGATCACGTAGATATAACCCTCCTTAGAAGCCTTCATAATCTTTTCGGCATAGGAAGAAGGAACCCCGTCGTCCGTGACGACGAGGACTTTCCTCTCTAGATTCAGTTCGCTTCCGGCACAGTCCAGGATTCCTTTTTCAACGAGGACCTTATAGGAGGAGTTTCCGGTCTTCACGTCCAGTTCCATCTAGAGTTCCTCCTTATAGACGCCGGCTTCCTTGAAGGAAAGAACGTTCTCTTTTAGTTCGGAGAGCATCTCCCTGGCTTTTTTGGAAGACGGATTCCCGTCGATCTCGGTATAGAAGTAATAGTTCCACGGCTTCTTCTTCAGCGGGCGGGATTTGATCGTGCGCATGTTGAATCCGTAACGTCCGACGATGTCGAGGGCCTTGGCGAGCGAACCGGCCTCGTTCTCCGCGACGAAAGTCACGATGAAATGGATGCCGGACTTCTCGTTTTCGGAAGGGACGAAGCGGTTCTTGGAGAACATGGCGAAACGGGTCGTGTTGTCCTTGGCTTCGTTGATGTCCTGGGCGAGCACCTCGAGCCTGTAGAGCTCTGCGGCTTCCTTGGAAGCGATGGCGCCGACGGAGCGGTCTTTCAAGGACGCGACTTCCTTGGCCGCGACGGCCGTATTCACCCGTTCGACGGGTTCAATCCCGTGTTCTTCGAGATATCTCCGGCACTGCTCGAGCGCCTGGGGATGGGAAAGGACGGTCCGGATTTCCTTTAAGGACGTCCCTTTCTTCGCGAGCAGGTTCTGGGAGATCCGCACATCCCTGACCCGGTTCACGAAAAGGCTCCCTTCGTGAAGCAGGTCCAGCACGGTCCCGACCTCCCCGGCGTAGGAATTCTCGAAGGGCAGGACGGCCGCGTCGCATTCCCCGTTCTCGACGGCGCGGTACGCCGACGAGAAATTCGGATACGGGACGGCCTCCGCTTCGGGATAGAGTCTCTTCGAGGCGATGTAGGCGAAGGAACCTTCCACGCCGGAATACGCCGTGCGGAAAGAACGGAACAGGGATTCCTGGTACGCCTTGGACAGATCCATCTCCCCTTTTAGGAAATCCGCGTAGTACGGATAGAGTTCCGTACCTTCTAAGGAAGAGGCGTTCGCCCGGATCACTTCCTTCTCGCGCTCCGCGTCAAAAACGGGAAGCCCACGTTCCTTCTTATAAAGGCCGATCTTCTTGGCGGTCTCCATACGCTTGACAAAAAGTTCTTTCATCTCCGTATCGATACGGTTGATTTCGTTCCTGAAAGAACGGAGTTCTTCTTCCTTCATAGATCGGCGCTCTCTTTCTCTCTTCCTAACTTCTGCCTTCGGTTCCGGCGGAAAGAAATACTAGGACAAGTTTACCACAAAAATGACTATTCTTTTTCGCGACGATTTGTTGCGAAAAAGGAAAAGGGAAGCATACTAGAGTTGAGGAAGGAATGATTAGGATTCTGTTCCGAGTCGAGACGTTGAAGAATGCCGCCGACGAAAAGCCTCTTTCCCCAGTAGAGATACGTAAGAGAAGTCGAAATGAGTCGTTCCCGAGTAGACGAGTAGCCGAGAAGAGAATCGAAGACGCGAAAGTCGAAGAGAAGCCGTTCCGAGTTGACGGGGACTAAGAGAAGCGAAAAGCCGACCTAATGCAGTTGCCGAGATGTTCTGTCGACCTAGTTCATTCCTTCCCTCTCAATTGGATTTCATCACAATGTCCTCCTTTCTAGCCACCCGGTTCCAAGACGGAGCCGGGCGGTTTTATATAGGGAAGAAAATCCGAAATAAAAAAGGAGAACCGATATATGTAACCCGGTTCCCTTATAGAAAGGAGTATCGCAAAGAAAAGAGGAAATGCAGAACCCTTTTCTCTAACCTTCTTTTTTGCTCTGGACGTGCTTCTTGATCGCGTTCCACGTCTCTTCGGAGAGATCGTGCTCGACCTTGCAGGCGTCTTCCTCGGCGGTCTTCGGATTGACCCCGAGACGCTCGAACGTGTCCGTTAAAAGGACGTGGCGCTCGTAGGTCGCTTCGGCGATCTTCTCGCCTTGTTCGGTCAGACGGATATATCCGGTCTTCTCGTCCATCTCCGCGAGTCCTTTCTCGCGCAGCTTCTTCATGGCGATGGAAACGGAAGGCTTGGAAAAGCCCATCGACTCGGCGATGTCAATCGAACGGACGTTCCCGTTCTTGATCCTCAGCATTAAGATTCTTTCTAGATAGTCCTGGCTCGATTCAACGGCGTCCGACATACTTTTCCTCTCCTTTCGTATTCCGGCGGAAATCTGATCCTTCGCGTACCTTGATTGTATTTTTTAGCCCGCTTTTTTTCAACCGGAACGCATGGAGGGAACCATAACGAAATAAAAAGAAAGTATGAACTTCAGAGAGCTCGGGAGGAACAGGGCCCGCTCTGCTGTTAGTTCGTACTAACCACAAACAATATAACAGAGGCTTAACCGCTTTGCAAGAAGTTTTACCGGATTCTTTTTCCCGGGTGAAATCCTCTCGGGAAGTTCTAGAATAGAGGCATGAAACGCACCCGTTCCGTCCTGATCTGTTCGACCGTCCTGAATTCCTTATTGATCCTTCTGGAGGTATTCGGCCTCAGCGAGGTCTTTTTCCGTTATCTTCCGGGGACGGAACCATTCGAGTGGTATCTCTCTTTGACGTATTACACAAATCTTTCGAACATCCTTTTACTGATGGGGTCCGCCGGAATGCTCGTACTGGATATCAGGGAACTCCTCGGCAAGAAGAGTCCTTCTTTTCCTTACTTGCTGAAATACGTCGGGACGGTCACGACCGGCGTGACGTTCTGTACGATCTATTTCATCGCCTTCACGACCGGGGAATGGGTCTACGCGGTGAACGTGCACGGGAACATGTGGCTTCTGATGCATACGGTCTGTCCAATCCTGGGCCTTCTTTCCTTCTGTCTGGCGGATACGGCGGACAAGCTCAAAAAGACGGATTTCCTTTATCCGGTCGGATTCACTCTTCTTTATACGGGGATGGTCCTTCTCTTATTCGTGAACGGGGCGAAGGTCCCTTACGCTTCCTTCTTCGAAGGAGGGCAGGAGAGCATGACGCTCGGGGAGATCTTCCTCGCCGCTTTGCCGGACAACGTCCTCTGCGTTGTCCTTTCCATCGCGTTAATCGCGCTGAACCGGAGAGTTCTGACTAGAATAAAGAAGGAAAAGAAAGAAGGATAGAACCATGAACCGCGAAAAAACCATCGTGCGCACGAGCATCGTCGGAATCCTCGGGAACGTCGTCCTGGTCGTCTTCAAGGCGATCGTCGGGATCCTCTCGAATTCGGTCTCGATCGTGACGGACGCGATCAACAACCTGACGGACGCCCTCTCGTCCGTGATCACGATCATCGGGACGAAGATTTCGAACAAGAAGCCGGATCTGAAGCATCCGTACGGCTACGGCAGGATCGAGTATCTGACCTCGGTCGTGATCGCCTGCCTCGTCCTCTTCGCCGGAGTGAGCGCACTCAAGGACTCGGTCGAGCAGCTCATCACGCCGAGCTTGCCTTCCTACGAGACGTATTCTTTGATTATCATCGGTGTCGCGATTGGCGTGAAGATCGCTCTAGGGATCTTCTTCCGCGTCATGGGGAAGAAGACCGCTTCCGAATCCCTGAAAGGTTCAGGGACGGACGCCCTGATGGACGCGGTTCTGTCGACGGCGACTTTGGTCGGGGCTTTGGTCGCGTATTACGCGAAAGTCAACATCGAGCCGTATCTGGGAATCGTGATCGGTTTATTCATCCTGAAGTCAGGATTCGAGATTTTGAAGGAAGGAATCTCTTCCCTGATCGGGTCGCGGGCGGACAATTCCCTGACGACGCAGTTAAAGAAGATCGTCCTGTCTTATCCGGAAGTCCGCGGGGCGTACGACGTCACGTTGAACAACTACGGTCCGGAGCGCACGATCGGCAGCGTCCACATCGAAGTACGGGATGACATGACCGCCACCGAGATTCACCATCTGACCCGCTCGATTGTGATGGACGTGTATCAGAAGATGCATATCGTCTTGACCGTCGGGATCTACGCGTCGAACACGAAGGATCCGAAGGCGAACGAGATCCATCAGTATCTGATGCAGGTCGCCGCGAAACATCCGGCGGTGATCCAGACGCACGGGTTCTATCTCGATAAGGAGAGGAAGCTCGCGATGTTCGACATCGTGACGAAGTTCGGGACGGACGCCCAGAAGGAAGGAACGGAGATCGTACAGGCCATGAAGGAGAAATATCCGGAATACGCCTGGGTCTTCAATGTGGATCTGGATCTGTCCGTGACGAACACCGACGAAGAAAAGAAGAAGAAGAAAAAGGGGAAATAAAGGAATGGAATTCGAATACGGGAATCCGGTGAAGATCCTTTTCGGAAAAGAAGTTTTAGGAGAATTGTCGACGCTTTTGAACCATAAGAAAGTCCTGCTCGTGTACGGGTCGGATTCGTTGAAGAAAAGCGGGACGTACGGGAAGATCGTCGAAGAACTGAAGAAGGGCGGGAACACCGTCTACGATTTCGGAGGAAATTCCGTCCCGTCGTATCAGAAGATCCTCGAAGGAATCGCCCTCGTTCAAAAAGAAGGAATCGAAGCGGTCGTCGGAGCCGGCGGATGCACCGTCATGGACATGGCGAAGATCATCGGTTTCGGCGCGGTCAATCCGGGGTTGTGGTCGTATCTGCAGCTCGAGAAGGACCCGTCCGGGAAGAAGCATCTGTTCACCATAGAGATTCCGACGTATCCGTCGGGCGGTTCGGAAGTCGACGCCGCGGCCGAATGCGACGACGAGACGACCGGGAAGCACGGCTCGCTCTACGGGAGCTATCCGGACGTCGCTTTGATCAATCCGGAACTTTCCTATTCTTTGAATAAGGAAATGACGGCGTATTCGGGATTCGTCGCGTTCTGCCAGCTCTCGACCAACTACATCGGAAACGAGTCGGAGATGGTGAAGGGGATGATCGGGAAAGCCCTGAAGGAAATCCTGAAGGCGACCGAAAAGGCCATGGACGAACCGGAGGACTACGACGCGAGATCGACGATTTCCTGGGGTTCGGTCCTTTCGACCCAGGGATTCTTATCCGCGTTCAATTATTCGAATCTCGGCGGGGCGATCTACGGGATGGAAGGCGTCGCGGAGGAATACGGTCCGATGCCGTACCGCAAGGCGATTTCCTTATATTTCCCGCGTTTCCTCGTTTTGCTCTCGAGATGGCATCCGAAGGAAATCCGCGATTACTGCGTGCGCGTTCTGGACGCCGATCCGGAACTCGACGCGGAAGAGGCGGCGAAGTCCGGGGAGAAGAAGCTGATCGAATGGGGAGAGAAGCATTCCGTCAAGATGTACATCGACGATCTCGGATTCCCGTACGACGAACGGAAGCTGTATTCGCTGACCTACGCCGGGGACGAGTATTCCCATACGGATCTCTTCGAGTCGTTCAAGCGCTGCTTCCATAAGATCGCATGAATCCGCTTTTATCCCGGTAAATCTTTTTGAAATCAGGGCGGATTCCTGAAGGGGTCTCCGTCCTTTTTCATTTCAAGGACCTCCTTATGTGAGAACAGCGGCAAAAAAGGATGGTCCTCTCTGAACAAAAAAAATCCGAGAAGGCTCTATGTCAGACCGGGGATCGATCCGGACGGAAAGACGGACGGGGAAGCGAGGAATCTCCTGCGCTCTTATTTTCCGGAGGAGGAGAAAGAGCCGGAAGACAAAACGGAAGAGGATCAAGCCTTCTCTATTTCTTCTTTCCGTTCGACATCGGTGTCTTTTTTCAATGATATAATGTTTCTGTTTTGGGGAGGCCTTTATGGAAGCTTCGGAGAAGACGGAAGTCTCGAAAACCGCGAAACGGAATTACGTGTTTTTATGTCTGACCGTGTTCATGCGTTTCCTCGGGGATTCCTTTTTCTACGGCTTCCTCTACCGCTACATCGCCACGAGGGAACTCGGGACGGTCGAAATGAGCTTGCTGACCGCCATGATTCCGTTCATGGCCGTCGTGGGAAACCTCCTGATTTCGAAAATCTCAACGAAATTCAGTAGCCGGAGAAGGACGATTATCGTCTATTCCATCCTCGAGCCTCTCTGCATCATGATCTTCGGATTCCGGACGGAATTCGCGTACATCCTGATTCTGGACATTATCTGCAACCTGTGCTCCAACCCGTTTTACAACACGCTGGACACGTTCATCATCCAGGTCTCGAACGACGCGAAGAAGTCCTATTCGAGCGGGCGCGTGTTCGGGACGGTCTCGTACATCTTCGGCATTCTGGTCGGAGGGTATCTGATTTCCTACATCGATTACCCGTACACGTTCCTCATCGGCGGGGCTCTGATGATGACGACGCTGATTTTCTTCTTGCAGATCCGTTTCCCATCAGAAGAGATTTCCCTGATCGAAAAGGAAGAAGGCGGGGAGAAGACGGACGAGAAGAGCCAGTGGAAGGAACTGGCGAACAAGGATTACATCCTCTTCGCCGTCGCGGCGGCCCTCATCCTCGGCTCCATCTGGGGAGGGGACAATTTCTACCAGCAGATGACCAAATCGTATTCCTCCCAGGAATACGCGTATTCGTACGACGCGGCCATCGTCGCGGAAGCGGTCGGGCACCTGATCTGTTCCCGTTTCAAATCCATGAAGGCGCTCAAGAGAGTCCTCTATCTTTCCGCCGTGTTCCTCCTAATCCGTTACGGGATCTTTGCGATTCCGAATCTGAACAAGTACGTCTACCTCTCCGCCGAATCCCTGCGCGGATTCACGTTCTCGTTCTGTGTCGGGGCGAATCTGAACCTGCTCGGGCACATCCTCTCGATGAAGTCGAGGAACAAGGGATACTTCTTATTGGTCGCTCTGGACGAACTGATCGCGGCCGTGATCAACCTCCTCGGGCCGTTCGTGATGCAGCTGACGGGGAACAACTACATCTTCCCGTTCAGCGTCCTGGCTGGAAACGCCATTGTGGCGATGATTCTCTTGAGCTTCGTGCATTTCAACCCGGAGAAAGTCGGGGAAGAACGGATCTCCGCGAAGAACGGAGAAGAAAGGGAAGCGGCGTAACATGGATTTCTCCGCATTTTTAAAAGAGGAAAAGAACGTCCCGTCCGAACGCCCCGTAAAGAACGCGCTCGTCATCGACGGGGAGATTTTCCGTTCGTTAAATAAGGAGCAGGCTTTGGACCGGTATATCCTGATCCGGAAGCTCGCGGATTCTCTGCAGATCCGCGTGATCTTCATGGGCATGTTCCAAGGGAAGATCTATATCGGATTGAATCCGGACCAGCTGAATTCCCTCTACGGAACGGATTTGTTTATTTCTGAGGAGGATCTTGAGGAAGCGAAGAAACAGAAGAAAACCGGATTCTTCCCATACGCTCTTTCGGAAGGATGCGCTCAAGAACTCGGAATCGAAGAAACCGTGTCCTTAAATCATCCTCACGGAGACGAATCCCTGAAGCAGGCGGCGAGGGATTTCATCGCGCGGACGAGCGACCCTCTGATCCGGGAATTCCTGATTTGCGCCTCTCTTTCTCGTTCCGAAAAAGAAAAGAAGTAGGAATTCATGGATAAAAAGATTTTGTTCCGATGAACCGGTCTGTCCACGATTTGTAAGATACGGCGCTTTTAGCGCTGTTTTTTGATGATTCGTGTGCAAGAAAATGATAGAAATACGCTAATAAGGGAGTTTTGCGCTGATTTTTGGATGTTTTTTCGTTTTCCCGTCTTTTCTTGTCAGGTTTTTTTGCTTATAATTTGTGTATAAATTAAGGATATAACCTTTGCGGTCCGTCCTTAAAATCCGACTCCACCGAACATCTTATCCAGAAAGGAGGCCAAAGTATGGCAAAAGAAGGAAAGAAGAAAGCGGTAGTTCCGTATTTAGTCGCCTCGGTCGTGACGTATTTCGTGTTCTGTCTGTTTTTCTGGTCGCTGCATCTCGGCGTCCGGGCCCATTACCTGGGAGCGTACAAGTATTTCTCCGATTTCGGAGGGAACTTCGGAAAGGGGAAATTGGGAGCGGCGATCGGTTACGGCACGTGCATCGCGTTCGGACTGGGACTGATTTCCTGCATCGTCGTGCTTGCCCGTAAGCACGATCGGAAGGGATTAGGTATCCTTTCCTCCTTATTCGTCATGGTCTTCAGCGTCTGGGCGGGTCTGGCCTTGACCGGAGCCAAGGAATGGATTCGCGAGATCTATCATGCCGGCGAGACCGGAAAGACGGTCATGCTCGTTTTGGTCGCCCTGTTCTTAGTCGCCTCGGTCATCTTGGGATTCGTCGCGGCTCTCCGCGCTTCGCACCCGGTCGCTGTCGCCGAGAAGGCGGAAGAACCGGTCAAGGAAGAAGAGAAACCGGAAGAGAAGCCGGCTGAAGAAGAAAAGCCCGCCGAAGAACCGGTGAAGGAAGAACCGAAAGAAGAAGAGAAACCCGCCGAAGAACCGGTGAAAGAAGAAGAGCCGGCTAAGGAAGAGCCGAAAGAAGAGGAAAAGCCGGAAGAAAAGCCGGTTGAAGAAGCCAAGGAAGAACCTGCTCCGGCCCCTCTCGAAGAAGAGAAACCGGTAGAGGAAGTTAAACCGGAAGAGAAGCCGGTTGAAGAAGCCAAGCCGGTCATCGTCGCCGCCGGAGAAGAAGAGAAGGCCGCCCCGGTCTTCGAGAGAATCTCCTTCGCGGAACGTCTGGACCGTTCGGAAGACATCCTCAAGGACGAATATAAAGAGATTAAGAAGTACGCCCTGTCTTACGGCATCAAGTCGAGAGTCACTTCGACGGGCGATACGTTCCGTCTACACACGGTCAAGTATCTGAAGATGATCGTCGCGGGCAAGAAGCTGAAGCTGTATTTCAAGCTCGATCCGAAGAAGTACTTAGATTCGACCATCCCGGTCGAGGATGTCTCCTCCAAGGAACTCTATAAGGAGACTCCGCTCGCCTTCAAAGTCCGTTCTCCGTTATCGGTCAAGAGAGCGAAGATGCTCATCGACGACATGATGAAGGAAGCTGGATTCACTAAGGGCGAAGAACCGGCGGACGTCGCTCTGCCGGCCGTCCCGGTCAAGGAAGAGAAGCCGGTCGAAGAAGAGGAACCGGTCGAAGATGTGAAACCCGCCGAAGAAGAAAAGCCGGCGGAGGAAGCCGCTCCGGTTGCCGCTCCCGCTGTCGCGGAAGAGAAGACGGCCGACACCCGTTACTCGGGCAAGTACGAAGTCTATCCGGAAGCGGGACTCTACAAGTTCCGTCTGAAGGCGTCGAACGGCGAGATCCTCTTGGTCTCCAACGGCTATGTCTCCAAGGACGGCGCCAAGGCCGGTATCGAAACCCTGAAAAAGAACATTCCGAACGGCGTCACGAACATCGTCACGGATAAGAACGGATACTCCCAGTTCCGCATCTACACCGCTAATGGCGCGCGTCTTGTGATCGCCGGCGAAATCTATTCGTCCGCGGCGTCGGCCACCTCTGCTCTCGCTTCGGTCGAGAAGTTCGCTCCGACGGACAAGATTGTCGAACTCGATTCGATCGATCCGTCCGAAGTCCGTGAATTCGTGATCGATCTTCCGGAAGCCGACAAGAAGCCGAACGGCAAGATCGAATACTTCATCGACGAAGATTCCAAGAAGTGGAAGGCGAGACTGGTCGCGTCGAACGGGGAAGTCCTGTTCGTCACGATGACCTACGCGTCCAAGCAGGGCGCTGTCTCGGGCATCGAAGCCATCAAGGCGAAGGCGAACGCCAACGCGTTCCACGTCGTCCGCGATAAGCAGAACCGTTACCAGTTCAAGCTCACGTCGGATAACGGCCAGGTCCTGGTCATGGGCGAGACGTATTCGTCCAAGGATTCCGCCTCTTCGGCGGCGGCTTCGGTCCGTTCGTTCATCAACGACGCGACCCCGGTCGATCTGACGAAGGTCGAGACGCCGGCTCCGGAAACCGCTCCGGCCGCAGCCCCTTCACCGGACGCCGACGATCAGAAGTAAGCAGACTGCGAACAGAGAAAACGGGCCGTCCTATGACCCGTTTTCTTCTTTTTTTGAAAACACAAGGAGAACAATATGGATCAGATTCTCGTTTTGGATTATGGCAGCCAGTACAACGCCCTGATTGTGCGCCGCATCGAAGATCTGGGCGTGTATTCGAAGCTGTATCCCCACACCATCACGGCGGAAGAAATCCGGAAGATTCCGGACGTCAGAGGAATCATTCTCTCCGGCGGACCGAATTCGGTCAACGATCCGGACTCGCCGAAACTCGATCCGGAAATCCTGAAACTCGGGATTCCGGTCCTGGGGATCTGCTACGGCTACCAGCTGCTTTCGTCGTTACTGGGCGGAAAGGTGTCTTCTTCCGCGTTCCACGAATACGGGAACACGGAATGCTCGTTCGACGTGAGCTGCCCTCTGTTCAAAGGAATGAAGGAACATTCTCTCGTCTACATGTCCCACGGGGACACGGTCGTCGAACTCCCTCACGGAAGTAAGACGATCTGCTCTTCCGAGCACGTCAAGAACGGCGGACTCGCGTTCACGGATTCGGTTTTCGGCATCCAGTTCCATCCGGAAGTGACCAACACGGAGGAAGGAAAGAAGATTCTGGAGAACTTCGTCTTCTCCATCTGCGGGGCGGAAAAGGATTTCTCTTTGGATTCGTTCATCGACGACAAGATTGCCCAGATTCGCAAGGAAGTCGGGAAGGACAACGTCCTTTTAGGCATTTCCGGCGGGGTGGATTCGGCGGTCACCGCGGTTTTGATCCACAAGGCGATCGGAGACCAGCTGACGCCGGTCTTCATCGACCACGGCCTGCTGCGCAAGAACGAGGCCGAGGAAGTGAAGAAGATGTTCGTCGAGAAGCTCGGGATCAAGGTCGTCTCGGTCGACGCGTCCGAACTCTTCTTAAGCCGGTTAAAGGGCGTGACCGATCCGGAGACGAAGCGGAAGATCATCGGACACACGTTCATCGACGTCTTCGTCGAGGAGACGAAGAAGCTGCATAAGAATTTCAAGTTCCTCGCCCAGGGGACGCTCTATACGGACAAAGTGGAATCCGGACAGGGCGGAAGCTCGGCTGTCATCAAATCCCACCACAACGTCGGCGGACTTCCCGAGAAGCTCGGATTCAAACTGATCGAGCCGCTCGACACGCTCTATAAGGACGAAGTGCGGGAAGTCGGGAAGAAGCTCGGGCTCGACCCGTCTTTCGTCGCCAGACAGCCGTTCCCGGGTCCGGGATTGGCCATCCGCGTCTTAGGCGAGATCACGCCGGAGAAGCTCGCGATGGTCCGCGAATCGGACGCCATCCTCCGCGAAGAAGTGAAGAAGGCCGGTCTGGAGAACAAAATCTGGCAGTACTTCACGGTCCTCACCCCGATCCGTTCGGTCGGCGTCATGGGCGACCAGAGGACGTATCTCTACACGGTCGCGATTCGCGCGGTCACGTCCGTCGACGGAATGACCTCGGACTTCTATCATTTCGACATGAATTTCCTCTCGAGGGTCTCGACCAGAATCGTCAATGAAGTGAAGGGGATCAACCGCGTCGTCTACGACGTCACGAGTAAACCGCCGTCCACCATCGAGTGGGAATAATTTCAGAGGGCGAAAAAAACCTGTAATCACTGGATTTTTTGAGGATTGAAGCCTTTTGTGGCAATGAAATGGCAACAGGATCTCATTATTCATTAGAAAGAGAGCTAACTGATTTGATATAAGTCAGTTAGCTCTCTTTGTTTGGGGAATCGGGTAAAATAATTTCTTGTTTTTTAGAGCGTACTATGATATACTGCTATTATCCTGATTTGAGGAGTCTATCAAATATGCGGCAAGGTATTCTTAAATAAAATTTGATAATAGGCGCAAAAATGATTGCCCCTTGCAGGGGCTTGGTTTTTGTACCCAATTTTAAGAATACTTTTGCCTTTTTAGTAAATATCGTGACGGACCGCG
>Ga0256406_1001462_pt1 | contig 38023 bp, 35 predicted proteins | sample RumenRJG_03DNA_FD_185986 | JGI IMG/M metagenome (GOLD analysis project Ga0256406, IMG submission 185986) | Bovine rumen microbial communities from Lethbridge, Alberta, Canada - RJG_03 | ecosystem: Host-associated > Mammals > Digestive system > Stomach > Rumen | place: Canada: Alberta | collected... | reverse complement strand
CGTTCACGGGTCGCAAGCAATAATATGCAAGTGACAGAAGCACAAGCGCGTTAACGCGCAGCCAGTAATAAAAGGCCCTTGTGGCCGCATGTGAAGAACCACCAGCTATGCTGGTGGATTTCTTTTTATTTTCCAAAGCAGAGGAAACACGGCCACTCGAGCAGAGGAAAATGAGAATACATACATATCAGCTTTTCTCTTGATAGAGGGATTTTTGCCGGAATTCTTAGACCCAATGGTGCGGGAAAAAGTACTTTGCTCAAATGTATCAACAAAATCTATCCACTGCAGCATGGGAAGATTCTTTTGGATGGTGAAGATATCGCAAGTCTGACCAGAAAGAAAATCGCCCAGAGAATAGCTTATGTGCCTCAGCACATTGAGACGCAGTTTCCGGTTTCTGTTTTGAATACGGTAATGATGGGAAGACTCCCTTATAGTGGTAGACGATTTACTGAAACCGATAGAAAAGCTGCCATAAATGCAATGGAGGAAACCGGGCTGTCAGGTTTCGAAACTCGCGATATTCGTTACTTATCTGGTGGGGAAAAGCAAAGAGCTTTTATTGCCAGAGCTTTATCCGGGAAGCCGGATATTATATTGATGGATGAACCGACCAGCAGTCTTGATGTCAAATATCAGCTGGAGGTTTTAAGACTGGCTAAAGCAGTTATTCAAAATAGAAATATCTCTGTCATCATGACCATACATGATCTGAATCTTGCATCAATGTTTTGTGATAAAATTCTTCTTGTTCAAAAAGGTACCCTCTGGAAAGAAGGGACACCTGAAGAAGTACTGAATCCGGAGAACATCCATCATATTTATGGAGTGAAAACGTTTTCTTTTGATAAATATGATACACATTATGTTAATTTGCTGAATGATGTATGACAGTATATTTCCTGGATTGGTCATAAATGGACTGCGTTTATGCTTTTCAGGCAGTAGGCGGTGGTGTGCCGGTAGAAACTGCCAGGATGATTTAGCTGGAGAATAAACTTTTTGTTTTACAAGCGGATGAAAAATAGGACTGCGCTTTTCTGATGAAAATAAAAAATCCTGTACGAAAAAAACAGGTCAAATTTCTAATGAAAATATAATAAAATAAAATTGCTTTATTGCACTATATAGACAGAGCAGGGAAATTCCTGAAGCCTCCGCAACGGCCAATCTCAGAGAAAGCGGAGAGGAATGGACCGCTCAAAAAACATGGTACCATGTAACAAAACCTGAAAAATCGAAAAGCACGCAGCTCCGAGCCCGGAAACGGGTGAGGAAAAAAGAAACCCCAGAAGACAGCAGCCCTGCCGGCCTGCCGTCTTTTGGGGTTTCTTTTTTTATTTTGAGATCCACAGATTTACCTGTCGGAATACACGAGTATCGTTGCTCCGGGGTGAATGTGGCGGATACCATCTTCTGTTATGCTTCGAATTACAATCCGGCGTATTTGGTGCCGTGTATATGTTTAACGGGGAGGTGACAGGATTTAATTACATATGCGCATTCCTTTGGGAGTGCGCATTTCTTTTTTGCCTTTGAATTAAAAAGAAATGATGGAAATGATATAATAAATTAAAGAAATTTATTTTTATCTGAGGATGAATCTATGGAGAGTTTATTTCTTGGCCTCGATGTGGGGGCTTCTGCGGTGAAGGCGGTGGGGCTCGATGGGGCGGGGGTTTCTGTGTATGAAAGGTACTTCCGCCACCGGCAGGAGCCTCTTCATTTCGTGAGGGATATCCTGCGCGAGGTGGGGGCGTCTTTTCCGGGAGCCCGGCTTTCGATTGCTCTTTCCGGGGAGCAGGGGAAGGAACTGGCGGAGGAGCTGGATTTCCCTTATCTTTCCATGCAGGAGGCGCTCCTTCTTTTCGTGCGCTCTTTCATGCCGGACGTTTCGGCGGTACTGGAGCTGGGCGGGGAGAGCGGAAGGCTCACCTTTTTCCATCCGTCCATCGTGCAGCGGGAGAACCGCGGCTGCGCGGGAGGGACCGGCGCTTTTCTGGACAATCTTGCCTGCCTTTTCGGGACGGATACGGAAGGACTGGAGCAGCTGGCAGAGAAGGGAAAGCGGGTGTATCCCATCGCTTCCCGCTGCGGGGTCTATGCGAAGACGGATATCCAGGGACTTCTGAATGAAGGCGCATCGAAGGAGGATCTCGCCCTTTCTGTCTTTCACGGGCTGGCCTACCAGGCGGTATCGGACCTCCTTCAGGGAAGGGTGGTCACGGGGAAAGCGGCTCTTCTGGGCGGACCTTTTGCCTTCCTGCCGCTCCTTCGGGATGCATTCTATGACCTTCTGGGCGTGAAAGAGGAAGACCGGGTCATTTATCCTTCGCCTGCCCTTTATGGAGCCCTGGGGGCAGCGGTTTTTGCCAGAGACAGGAAGAGGCCGCACTTTCCGGAGCAGTGGCTTCCGGCGGCCATCCGGAGGATGAGGGCAAGAAAAGAAATCGATGAGACTCTGCCTCCTCTTTTTGGAAATACGAAGGAATACGAAGATTTCCGCCTCCGCCATGAGAGGGCAAGGGTGCCTTCCGCCCGGCCCATGGCCGGTGAACCTCTCTGGCTTGGCATCGATGCCGGTTCTACCACCATGAAAGCGGTACTCGTCAATAAAGACCGGTGCATCGTCGCTTCTTCCTACGGCCGGCACGGGGGAGAAGTGGTGGAAAAAGCTGCCTCCATGGTTCGTGAACTTCTCGCAGCCCTTCCCTCCGGATGCACCATTGCAGGAGCCGGGGTGACCGGCTACGGGGAAGAACTGGTGAAGACCGCCCTTTCCCTTGATTTCGGAAAAGTAGAGACCATGGCCCACCTGAAGGCAGCCCGCTATTTCTGCCCGGACCTCACGTCCCTTTTGGATATCGGCGGACAGGATATGAAGTACATGCACCTTTCCGGCGGACGGGTGGACAAAGTGCTCATGAACAGCGCCTGTTCCTCGGGCTGCGGGGCTTTCCTGGAAACGTTTGCGGGCAACAGGGGACTCACGGCCGAAGAATTCGGCAAAGAAGCCCTCTCTTCCGGTCCCTTTCCTCATTACGGGGCCCATTGCACGGTCCTCATGAATACCCGCATTCATCGGGGAAAGAACCGTGCCTCTGATGGGAAAGCCCTGGCGGCCGGGCTATGCTATGCAGTAGTGGAAAATGCCCTCACCCGGGTGCTCCAGCTGGAATCGCCGGAGGAACTGGGAAATAAAGTAGTCGTGGAAGGCGGTACTTTCTATAACGATGCAGTGCTCCGCTCTTTCGAAAAAATCACGGGCCTTCAGGTCATCCGCCCCGATGCGGCAGGACTCATGGGGGCCTATGGGGTGGCACTTTACGGAAGGGAAATGTTTGAAGAAAATCATATTTCTTCCATGATTTCCGCAGAAGAAATGGGAAAGCTCACCTTGACCCACGTGAACCGTACCTGTCAGGGCTGCGGCAATCACTGCGTGATTTCCATTTATGACTTCGGCGGCCGCTGCTTTGGCACAGGGAACCGCTGCGAGACGGGAGCAGCCCTCATTCCGGGAAGGAAGAAGGAGAAACTTCCGGACCTTATGCAGTGGGTGAAGGACCACGTCTTCAGGAAATGCCCGGCAGAGGGCGAAAAGAAAGGAACCGTGGGGATTCCGGCGGCCCTCACCATGTGGAGCGACTTTCCCTTCTGGGCAGCTTTCTGGGCGAGCCTGGGCTATGAGGTGCGGCTCTCGCGGTATTCGGAAAAAGCGGTGGAAAAGACAGTTTCCACCATTCCCCGCCGGGTGCACTGCCATCCCTGCCTCCTCGCCCATGCCCACGTACAGGAGCTCCTCGATGCAAAGCCGGACTTCATCTGGTTCCCTGCCATGAGGCGGGGCATCCGTGGAAACGGCACCGATGAGAAACGACACGCCCACTATCCGAGGATTCTCAAAGTCTATATGAGAAGAAATATAGAGGAAGCAGGCGTACCCTGCCTTGCGCCGTCCCTGCCGGACCTCTTCCATCCCCGCCTTTTGGATGTGCTGGCAGGTTTCCTGCCTTTTGACAGGAAATCCCTGGAGAAAGCCGTGGAAAAGGGAAGGGAAAATCTCCTTTCCTATCGGAAGGCTTATGCGGAAGAGACGGAAAAAGCGCTCTCTTTCTGCAGGAAATCCGGGAAACCGGCCATCCTTCTTCTTGCCCGTTCCTTCCAGGCGGACCCGCTGATTCACAAAGGCCTCCCCGGGATGGTGACCACCCTGGGTGCACCGGTGCTCACGGCAGAAGGACTGTCCCTTCTGAATGGGGAAGAGGAAATAAGAAATGGAGGCTCCTTCATCCGCGAATCGCTGCCCTTTATTTCCGGAGAGAAATTTCTCCTCCCCGTGCCACTCCGCTCCTCGAGCTGCGGTATGGACCGGGAGGCCATGGAAGAAGCGCAGCAGCTTTTCAGAGAAATCCGCCGCCCCTGGATTGCTCTCACCGTGGACCAGGGGACGAATACGGGAGCCCTTAAAATCCGGATCCGCACGGTACTGGAAGAAGCGGGAGAATGATCGTTATTTCCAAAAATGCCTTAAGGGAATATATTTCGTGAAAATTAAGAAAAATTAGAGATAATTGATTAGATGATTATTTAACTGTATAATAAAAAATACGAGGATAATCACAATAATTAAGCGGATTTATTTAATTATTTCTTATCCGGCGGGCATTCAGCCTGCAGGCCGAAAGGACATCAGGGAAAAATCGTTAGAGGGCATGGCCCGGAGGTGCAGTATGGGTATCTTTGCAGCAGCAGTTGATTATTTCCAGAGAGGCGGCGTGTGCATGTGGCCGCTCCTTCTCTGTTCCATCGTCGTATGCGTGGTGGCCGTGGAAAGAAGTCTTTACTATAAAAAGACCTTCTCTCCCTCCGCCTTTGCGCCGGCTTTTGTCAAACTGATCAATGAAGGAAAAGTGGACGAAGCCTATGAACTGGCAAAGAAGACCCGGGGAAAGACATCGGACCTGGCCGTCCAGATCATCGAAGCCAGAGAACAGCTGGGCAGGAAACTTTCCTCCACCGCCTATGCCATGGTAGACCATACAACGGCTGAATGGAAGCAGTACATCTCCGCGCTGAACCTGGCCATCGGCCTCTCCCCGATGCTGGGACTCCTGGGGACCATCACCGGTATGATGGCTTCCTTTAATGCATTGAATGAAAGACTGGCCAATCCTATGGCCATTACAGCCGGTATCGGCGAAGCGCTGATCACCACCGTCTTTGGCCTGTGCATTGCTATCTTCGGCATGTGCGTCCACGCCTACCTCACGGGCTGCGTCAAAGGAGCCTCCCGCGGGATGGAAGAAGTAGCAGGCGCAATGGCCGATGAATTTACACAGGAGAAATAAGGAGAATCATTATGCGAAGAAGACGCCAGATCGAGGATGAAAAACCGGGCCTCATGCTCTCGCCGATGATTGATATGATTTTTCTCCTCCTCGTATTTTTCATGGTCAGCACCATGTATATGACCGAAATCCATACCATCCCGATTCGTATGCCTAAAGCGGTCAATTCGGAAAAAGTCAGCAAGAGCAACTTTTCTGTTACCGTGAAACAAGACGGGTCCATTTACCTGGAAGACAAGGAAATCCCTATGGATGAACTGGTCGCCCGGGCAGCTGCGGAGAGCAGGAGGGACTCCACATTCTCCGTCATCATCCGCGGCGAAGATGAAGCGGACTACAAAAAAGTCATCCAGCTGCTGGATAAACTGAAAGGAGCCGGGGTCACCCGGTTCGGCCTGGCAACAGAAACAGGTGGTCGCAATGCAGGAACGTAAAAAGAGACTCCTTGCTTCCGCAGGGGCTACCGTCCTCATCCACATCGCGGCGGCTGCTGCTTTAGGCGTCTGGGGCATTCACTTCTACAACCATCCGCCCACGGAAGTACTGGAAGTGGATATCGTCCAGAATGAACCGCCGCCTGCCCCGCTCATTAAAAAAGGATCCGAAGAACCCATCCCCGAGCCGGAACCGGAAGAAGAAAAAGTGGAAGAAAAACCGGTAGAACGGTTTACGAAAGAAGATATACCGGACCCCGAGAGAGAAGCGCCGCCCGCCCCGCCCAGAAGACACTCCCCCGCTCCTGCAGAAGGAGCCGGAGACCCCAATGGCTCTGAAGAAGGAGACCCTGAAGGGGACCCGAACGGCAGCCCGGAAGGACAGCCCGGAGGCGAAGGCCAGGGAGGCGGAGAAACCATAGGACCCCAGATCCTCTCTGCACCGAAACCATCCTATCCGTCGTCCGCCAGAAAAGCAGGCGTTACCGGGACAGTCGTCGTAGGCCTTACCATCAGCGCCGACGGAAGCGTCACCTCCGCCTGGGTAGAAAGCTCCTCCGGAAACGGAGACCTGGACCAGGCAGCCGTAAACGGCGTCTACCGCTGGAAATTCCTCCCCGCCAAACAGAATGGATTTGCCATCACCGTCAACTCCCGGGTGCCCGTACGATTTGACCTGCACTGAAAAAACTCCATCGGAAATATTCCGGTGGAGATTTTTGATTAGAGTCAATTGTCAGATAAGGTGGTTTGAGTCAGCTTCGGTATTCGGGGTTAGCCCTGCATCGGCACGCCCCATTTTTGTCAAATTCGAGATTTCGGGGTGGTCGGGGTTGTCGGGGAGGTGGCGCCGCTGATGCGGCGCGAGTATATATGGGGATTTTGCACAGACGAGTTTGAAACAACGTTCATGTCGAAACTCCCCATCCTCCCCGAGTCCGGGGAGGTCCCGGAGTGAAGCGGAGGGAAAGGGGTTGTGCTCATGGTTGTCGGAAATGAAGAAAAAGGTAAACACATAACGTAAAAATACGTAACGCATAAAAGGGAAGAGTCACCCTGGCGAGCACGATATGCAGCCTCCATTACCCGCTTCGCGGCACCAACTGCCCCTGGTCAGGGGAAGTCCCCGAAGGGGCAAAGGGTCGTACTTTGGGACATGTCAAAGTTGTGCTGAATGGAAAGTAAAATTTCCCCGCTGGGGGAAACGGGGCGCAGGTGAATAGTAGATTTTCGGAGTCCTTTGTCAGATAAAGTGGTTTGATTCATTTTCTGTATCCCGGTTTTAGCCATGCATCGGCAAGAGCGGCTTTTGCTATTTGAGAAAGTCCGGGACAGTCGGGATCATTGGGAATCGGATCAGATAAAACTGGTAAATCGTCTTCCAATCTTGTGCATTTCCCTGTGCAGATTAGCTGCTTAACCGACGGATGATTGGAATAAATAAAATTAATCATTAAGAATAAGTATATAAAAATTTGAAATTAAAGCACAACATATGGATAATAATGATGGTTACATTAACATATACATGAAATTTATTATAAAATTGTTTGACATCAACAAGGTAAGCATTTATATTAATAATATACATATCCTACAGGTGCCCGTGAGGGCCCAACAGAGAATTCCGGTGCAAGTCCGGAGCGATCCCGTCACTGTATGGTGGAGCTTTTTCATGAATCCATTGGCCTTAGGCTGAGAAGGGTGAAGAAGCGATGAATCCGAGCCAGGAGAACTGCCTGCAGAGAAAATGGTTCTCCTGCGGCAGACAGGGCACGACGATCATAAGGGGATTTTCGCAAGCTCTTTTTCCGCGAGGAGAAAGAGCGATTTTTATTTTCCAAAGCAGAGGAAACACGGCCACTCGAGCAGAGGAAAATGAGAATATTCATATTTCCAAAGTTTTGAGGAGAGGTAAAAATTATGAAGAAAAAGATTTTAGCAGCAGCTACTATGGCTGCCATGTCCACCCTGTTTATGGGATGGGGCGCAGTACAGGCAGCAGATACGACACAGCTTCCTGAAGTTATTGTCAATGGAAACAGACCAAAGGATGAAACTGTAATGGCAGGGGGGAAAACTGACAGACAGATTCATTTTGGCCTGTATGGAAATACGGATTATATGGAAGTTCCGGCAAATATTGCTTCCTATACCGAAAAAACGATTAAGCAGAATACCATTCCTACCCGTACTTTTTAAATACCATGACCAATAATCCATCTGTCATGGTTGGCGGCGCTTCCACCAATAATAATGTGGAACTCCAGATCCGCGGTGTCCGTTTCAACACTCATGATATGATGATGGATGGCGTTCCGGGAATGATGGCTATGGGCATTATTCCGATGAACTGGGTGGAACGTATCGATCTTGTTACCGGTCCGAACCTGGTCGTTGCAGGTACCGGTGTAAACCAGAGTGTATCCGGATTTGTTAACTTTGTGCCAAAGACTGCAAAAGATAAACCGAATTTTGATATTTCCGAGACTTATTCCAGCAAGAGACTCTTTACCCATGCCATTGACTGGGGTCATCGTTTTGGCGATGATAATCGCTGGGGTATTCGCATCAATGCGGAACAGTACAATGGACACACCTCTTTCGATCATGAAACACTGAAGGGCAAGGACCTCTATCTTCATGTTGACCAGAAAACAAAATCCAGCAACTCCTCCCTTGTTATTGGATACGATCATGTAACGAACCATGGCATGCCGGAAGTATTGAATGTAAAGAATAACTGGGGCAAAGGCGTAAGCGGCCTTCCTTCTGCAAAAGACGTTATTGAAAACTTCATGCCTTCCTGGTCAGACCTGTCTCACCAGCGCCAGGTGTATACCCTTTCTCATGAACAGAAAATCAATGAGCATCTGATGGCATACATCAGGGCCGGTTATGAACATCTGACCTGGCCGGGTTATTGGGATCAGAAACCGGTACTCCTCAATGATGCCGGCGACTATAACTTCGGGAAATATGGTTTCGGCGGTGACCAGGACAGCAAGTGGAGCCGTCGTTCTTTGAGCACGGGACTTGTATTTACCGGAAAGACCGGTTCTGTAGAACATAAGGTCAATGCGGGTTATGAATTCCTTTCCAATGCATGGTATTACATCACTTCTCCAAAGACTGAACGTTCCAAACCGATTGGCAATATCTATACCGGCAAATGGGCAGTAAATGATGGTTCCCCCTTCAACCATGGCGGTCCATGGTACCTGAGCAGCCGTGTAATTAACAGAAGCTATGTTGTCAGCGATACACTGACAGCCCTTGATGGCAATCTGAAGTTCATTATTGGCGCCCGTCACCAGAAGATTGAAACAAAAGGCTATAACTCTAAAGGAACAATGACCAAACATTATGATAAGGACAAGACTTCCCCGATGTTTGGCGCCCTTTACAAAGTTGGTTCCCATATGTCCGTATATGGCAACTACAGTGAAGGCCTGACCACAGTATCTCCAATCAGCGGGTCTGAAAACGAAAAAGATGTATTTGCTCCGGTCCGCACGAAGCAGTATGAATTCGGTACCAAGTGGGACTTCAAGACCTGGGGTACCACACTCAGCTATTTCCACATCAAACAGCCGGATGTCACCCTGAACAGCAATAACTATTCTGAAGTCAATGGCAAGACTGTCAGCCAGGGCGTTGAATGGAATATCTTCGGACAGGTCGCACCGAGACTGACCGCAACCGGCGGTATTATGTATCTTAATGCCAAGTACGACAAGACCAATGGCGGTTTAAATGAAGGCAACCGTGTCCACGGCACACCTCATATCAACGCAACCATGGCTCTTGACTGGGATACTCCGGTAGAAGGTCTGACCATCAGCGGCCGTGCAATGTACTTCGGCCATTCTTTCGCAGATACTAAAAATAAGATCCGCGTTCCATCCTGGACAAGATTCGATCTTGGCGCAACCTATGATACAAAGATTGCTGATGTACCGGTCACTTTCTCCTTCAATGCATACAACCTGTTTGACAAGAAATACTGGTCCACAGCAACCACTTCCTATGCAGATGGCATGGTTATGATGAATCCGGGAAGAACTTACATTTTCTCCACTTCTCTCCATTTCTAATTTATTAATTTAAACTTTTAAATTTAAATTTCCGTGAATGCCGGAATAGCAGACATTCACGGAAATTTATTATTCCTGAGAGGTAATGGTTTTGGGAAATCCGATATGTCACGGCATAAAAAACTGTCCTTCCTTCATCTGGCAGGGAGGGCTCGTTTTTGCGCTGCTTGTTTCCTGCTTCATCGGGCTGCTTATGGGCTATACGCCGTTAACGGCCGGCGAAGTAACAGGAGTTTTGTTTTCTTCAGGAAATGAAACGGCAGCTTCGGAAATTTTATGGAGTTTGAGACTGCCGCGGATACTCCTTTCCCTGTCTTCCGGTATGGGACTGGCTTTATCAGGCGTAATCATGCAGGCACTTTTCAGGAATCCCATGGCCAGTCCTTATATTATGGGAATATCTTCCGGTGCATCACTGGGCGTGGTGATCGTTGTTTTTCTTGGATTGGGCAGGACTGTTTTAGGGACTGCGGCCATGGGCCTGGGGGCTTTTGCAGGCGCCTTCATCCTTTCTCTCGGTGTTATTGCTGCGGCCGGCAGGCGGAGCGGGGATACTACCTATCTTTTAATTCTCGGCGTAGCGATGAGTGCCGTTTGCGGTGGAATTACAGGAGTTCTCATTTACTGTGGAGCTGCTTCTTCCGGGACGGATATTTCCATGTACTGGCTTATGGGAAGCGTGGCTTTTGCAAAGGCAGGACCTGCTGCGGCTTTATTTATCCTTGTCCTTGCGATGACCGCCTTTTTTCTTACTCAGTCAAGAATACTGAATCTTATGCTTGTCGGAAGAGAAGGAACTCTTCCTCTGGGAAGAGATTTGAAACCATTTTTTAAAGTGTACCTGCTCCTCAATGCATTACTTGTGGGGGCTATTGTGATGGAAGCGGGCCTTATTGGTTTTGTGGGGCTCATTGTTCCTCATTTCTCACGAAGAATTCTGGGGGCCAACCATAAAGCCGTGGTACCGGCAGCCGTCCTTTTCGGGGGACTTCTGACTGTCTGGGCTGATATTCTTGGAAGGGCATTGATTCATGGTGTAGAGCTGCCGATTGGTGTAACTCTGGCGATTATAGGATCTCCGCTGTTTCTGCTGATGCTGGTGGAAACAGCCGGCAGAAGGGTCGGTGAAAAAAGTTGATTATCAATGTAAACGGCATTTATGCCAGATACGAGGATAAAGAAGTTCTCCATGGCATTTCAGTGAATCTGGAATCTGGAAAACTGACCGGCCTGATTGGCCCGAATGGCAGTGGAAAAAGTACGCTTTTAAAATGTATTTATCGTGTACTTGATCCATTTAAGGGGGCTGTACTCATTGATGGGAAAGACGTCAGCCGCATGTCCTATCTGGAAAGCGCAAAAAAAGTATCTGTTCTGGCTCAGCAACACAGCAATGGCTTTGACTTCAAAGTGCAGGATGTGGTCCTTATGGGACGTACACCCTACAAAGGAATCATGGAGGGGGATAACGAGGAAGATTACCGCATCAGCCGTGAAGCTATGGAAGCAACCGGTATTGCACGAAAAGCAGATTCATCATTTGCCGATCTTTCCGGCGGTGAGCAGCAGCGAGTCATGCTGGCAAGGGCCCTTACGCAGCAGACGCCCTGCCTCATCCTTGATGAACCGACGAACCATCTGGATATTACCTATCAGCTTCAGATCATGAACCTTGTCAGTTCTCAAAATCTAACTGTAATAGCGGCGATTCACGATCTGAATATTGCCGCTATGTACTGCGACCGAATTATAGCCATGAAAGATGGAAGCCTTGTGGCTGATGGAACACCGCAGGAAGTTCTGACGACCGATACAATATGGAAACTTTATCACGTGAAGTCCACTATCATAGAGAGAAATGACGGCAGGCCTGCCATCATTTTTGAAAGGGGCCCCTCATGTTGAACCGGTATAAAACAATCAGCGGGGCTGTCGTTTTCATCTTCTTATCGCTCCTGTCTCTTTCCTGGGGAACCGTCCCGGTAAGTATAGCGGAGACAGCGCAGGCAGTTATTACATTCCTCGCCGGTCATGGAACGGATTCCATCGGGGCAGATGCCGTAGTATATATCCGGCTGCCTCATTTTGTCCTGTCCTTTCTGATTGGCTGTGGTCTGGCCCTCTGCGGGACTGTCATGCAGGCCGTAACAAGAAATCCACTGGCAGATCCGTACCTGCTAGGTATTTCCTCAGGTGCCTCTCTGGGCGCAGTGATTTCTATTGCTTTAGGAATTAATTCCCTTTTGGGGATATCCGGGATTGGGGCCTTTGCATTCATAGGAGCCATGACAGTATGTGTCCTGATACTGGTCTTTTCCGGCTTCATACGTGGCAATCGGATGCTGACCATCATACTGGCCGGGTTTGCATTTAACGCGCTATGTGCGGCAGGAGTTAATTTCATTGTAAATGCCATGGCAGAGCCTTCGAAAACAAGATCGGTTCAATTTTGGCTTCTTGGAAATATTCAGGTCGATGATTGGAGAAAAATCGCTGCCATGGGAATGATTATCTTGGCAGGCTTCCTGTATTTCCTGAGTCAAAGGCGGGTACTGGACCTTATGCTGATGGGAGATGAAATCTCCATTACTATGGGGAGAAATCTCGCACGGTACAGGAAAATATATATACTTGGCACCGCCTTCCTTACGGCCTGCATGGTATTTATGACCGGAACCATAGGATTTGTGGGACTGATCATTCCTCACCTCGTCCGCCTCACTCATGGGAGTGCCCATAAAATCGTGCTGCCCCTGGCATCACTTGGAGGCGGCTGCTTCCTGGCCTGGGCGGATGTTCTGGGAAGGACCCTGGTACCTGGAGTGTCTATCCCCATTGGTGTGGCCTCGGCAGCCTGCGGGGCACCGTTTTTTATCTGGATGCTGCTGACAGGGAAGTGGGGTGGCAGAAAATGAAAGCCTCTCTGATTGCACTTCTAATTTCACTATCGCTCCTTTCAGGCTGCGGCTTCACGCAGAAAGCAGATCATGAAGGTATACAGGTTGACAACATCCGTGTGGAAAATTACTTCAATCAGGGTGCCAACCATCAGTATTTCAAAAAGATTCCGGAGAAAGTCCTTGTCATCGGCGCAGCCCAGACGGAAACCCTTCTGGATCTGGAAGCCGGGGATTCCATTGCAGCAGCCGTGAAATATGAAGATAACGTTCAATTTCCAATCAAGGGAAATAACATGGAGAAATTTGATTCGTTACCTTTTATTCCAAAGCAGGAGATGAATATCGAAAGAGTATTGTCCCTGAAACCGGATCTGATCATTTCTGAAGAATCCTGGTTTTCAAAGAATCGTCTGGGCAGTACCGACTACTGGAATGAACGCAATGTGCATACCATGGTCACTTTGTCCAGTACGGCTCCTGCAAAAACCAATGAACCGGAAACGGTAGAAAAAGAAATGAAATATATTTCTGATCTGGGAAGGATTTTTCATAAAGAAAAACAGGCGGAGCGGATTGTGAAGGATACTTTGGACCGGTTCGAAGAAATCAGCAGCAGGACAAAAGGGATCAAACCGCCAAAAGTGATGATTCTCGACCTGTTTTCCTCAGGTACGATTTCATACGGCAGAAATAAAATCGCCGGAGACATCGCAGCCCACCTGGGGGCCGTTGTTCCTGAAACCACTGCTGTAATCAGTGACGAAACACTGATGAAAGAAAATCCGGATGTAGTCTTTGTACTCACCTATGGGGATGAAGAATCCGTCTTGCATCGCCTTCGGGATAAGCCGGCTTTTCAGCATCTTTCCTTTATCCGGAACAACCGGCTCTATTCCATCCCCCTCAAATATGCCTATGGTCCCATGACAAGGATCATCGATGCGGCGGGGTATATGGGGCATTGCATGTATCCTGATCTCATTAATTATGAGAAAGAATATGATTTTCATACCTAATAAAAATAAGGGCTGACATGGGAATACATTTCATTCTGATTTGCCCTGCATCAGCTGCATGGATATCGTGAAATCCCTGGACCTGACCGTGATGAGCGCCATTCATGATCTCAATATCGCAGCTATGTACTGCGACCGGCTGATTGCCATCAGGAGCGGTCAGGTCGTAGGCATGGGTACGCCCAGAGAACTGCTCACGCCGGACTTCATCCATAATCTGTATGATGTGGAATGTGGCGTGCAGTACTTCGATAACGGAAGAATCAATATCGTCTACATACCGAAACACTGGGCGAAAGCATAAATCAGCGGAAAACGGGATACTGTAAGGTGTCCCGTTTTTGCGTGAAAAAAGCGAAAAGATTAAATTTTCATTATATTTCATTTTTTCAAAAAATAAATTCCGCTTTTTGTACTATATGGATAGAAGAAATCAAACCGCCGCGAAAGTCTGCCGGGCGCCCTTTCTGAAGCGGCAGGCGGGCGGGGCGTTTCTTCGAAAATACGGTACCGTAAAAAGAAATGAACGTTGCAGGGAAAAGAGCCCGGAAAGAGGCGGAGGAGACTCCGCCTTCTTTTCGTGGGATTTCTGCAGGGCGGCCCAGTTCTATATTTTAAAAATAAAAAATCGTCAAAACGAGGAATTTTTTATACTGAATAATAAATTTTCCGGAATATGAGTCCCGTTTGAACTTTCAGAATTCAGGACCGGTCAGTTCTGCTATTAACTAACGATTAACTGCTGACGGCTGAATTTCATCATTCTATTTCCATCAATCATTTTGGAAACGAAGGGCCATGTGTCCATATTTCTTAAATTTTATAGTGCATGGCAGGTCATTTCGTTATATAATGAAATTGTCTTTTGATGATTTTTTATCAATTCATTGATAGGAGAGATAGTATGAAAATTTCACAGCGTGCTCTTAGCCTCACCACTTCCCCGATTCGCAAGCTGGGACCTTATGCCCAGGATGCGGTCAAGGCAGGGAAGAAGGTATATCATCTGAACATCGGCCAGCCGGATATCGAGACTCCGCCGCAGTTCATGGATGCTATCCGCAACTATAATAAGAAAGTCATCGCTTACGGTCCTTCCCAGGGCGATGCAAAGCTGATCAGCCAGATCCAGAAATATTACAAAGAATGGGATATGGATTACAGCGAAAAGGAAATCTACATCACCGACGGCGGAAGTGAAGCCCTGCAGATTGCCATCCTTTCCCTCTGCGATCCCGGCGATGAAATCCTGGTATTCGAACCGTTCTATGCGAACTACAATTCCTTCGCAAAGATTGCTGGCGCTAAAGCAAAAGGCATCCCGACCTCTGCTGAAAACGGCTACCGCCTGCCGGACCTGGCAACCATCGAATCCTATGTAACCGACAAGACCCGTGCGATCATCCTCACCAACCCGGGCAACCCGACCGGTGTGGTTTACACAAAAGAAGAAATGGACAGAATCGCTCAGGTAGTCAAGAAATACGACCTCGCCCTCATTTCCGATGAAGTCTATCGTGAATTCGTATATGACGGGAAATACGTATCCTTTGGCACCTATAAAGATCTGGAAGAAAACCTCATCCTCATCGATTCCGTATCCAAACGCTACAGTGCCTGCGGTGCCCGTATCGGCTGCCTCATCACCAAGAATAAAGATATGCTGGCCCAGTTCAATAAATTCTGCCAGGCCCGTCTCTGCGTAGCAGACGTGGTACAGGCTGCTGCCGCTGCCCTCTATGACACTCCTTCTTCCTACCTCCAGGAAGTCAATAAAGAATACAAACATCGCCGCGATACCATTGCCGCCGAACTGGCAAAACTGCCGGGCGTTATTTCCTCCGATCCGAAAGGCGCCTTCTACGTCATGGTCAAACTGCCGGTAGATGATGCAGAAAAATTTGCCATCTGGATGCTGAAAGACTTCGACGTAGACGGAGAAACCGTCATGATCGCTCCTGGCAACGGCTTCTACTCCACCCCGGGCAAAGGCATCGACGAAGCCCGCCTGGCTTACGTCCTCAAAGCAGAAGATTTGGAAAAAGCCATCCGCATCCTCGGCGAAGGACTGAAACAGTATCCGGGAAGGAAATAAGGTCTCTGAACAATTTCCTTCTGACGGATAAAGTCGAACGTGCTTTTCGTTCTTTGTTCTTCGTTTTTCGTGATTCGTGGTTCGTGAAGGTGCGCTGCGACAATATATAGGCAGCGCGGAGTATTAGAAATTATCCCCTAGTCAGAGCGGCTGGGGGATTTTTCTTGTAAGTTCATAAATCCCGGATATCGGCCTGAGTCACTTGTGCCTGATCGTGATTCGTGAAGGTGTGCGCTTGAAATTGTATAGCGCGCGGAATATTTAGAAATAAAATCTCTCAATCAGTGCGACTGGGGGATTTTTTTGTTTGCGGAAATGATTTTATAACAGGGGACGGATAGGTACGGTACGCATGAACCGAATGAGTCACTCTCCCCGCGTCCGAGATGCAGCCCCCTTTACCCGCTCCGCGGGAGTTTCCCCCGTAGGGGGACACAGGACGCATCGGTTATGTGCCCTTCGAAATTCTTCTTTCTGACAGATGACTCTATCGGTCAGCAAGTGCTCCCCGCGTTAGGGGAGCTCCCGACAGGGTGAGGGGGCGTACGATCTTACAAGTCAGAAATGAGGATAAAGGAAGTCCCGTACCGTAATAAAGAAATCCCATCACTGCGGTATGCGTGAAAAGAAAGAGTCACTTCGACATGTGCCAAATGCAGCCCCCTTTACCGCTTCGCGGAGTTTCCCCCGTTGGGGGACACGGGAGACATCAATTATGTGCCCTTTCGAAATCCGTCTATGTGACAATTGACTCTGCAGATGAGCAAGTGCTCCCCGCGTCCGGGGAGCTCCCGACAGGGTGAGGGGGCGTACGATCTTACATGTCGAAAATGGGGAGAAAGGGAAGAACGTACCGTAAAAAGAAATTTCCATAAATACGTAAAGCATGAACCGAATGAGTCACTCTCCCCGTCTCCGGTATGCAGCCCCCCTTTACCTGCTCTCAGGCACGGGACGCAGCGGGTATGAGTTTTTGGGATTTTCCATCGCAGGGAAGGGGGCACTGTCATTTGGAAATGTTTCGAGAACCGGTGCCGGGTAATGACCAATAACTTTTATTATCCCCCTTTGTATTCCGTCCCGTTCTGCGGTATGATAGCTCCATGAGACTGATTTTAAAGGAGAAATCAAATGAGCAGACTGAACTTTACTTCTGATTATACTGTGACCTGCACCCCTGAAATCCTGAAGGGGCTGGCATCTCTTGGTCATGAATCTTTCACAGGCTACGGTTTCGACCGTATTTCTGAAGAAGCAAGAAATAAAATCCGCGAGCTCTGCGTAGCGCCGGAGGCTGAGGTGTATTTCCTCTCGGGAGGCACCCAGGCCAATGAAGTGGTCATCAATACCTGGCTGGCTCCCTATCAGGGGGTCATTGCAGCCACTACCGGCCATGTGGCCCTTCACGAGGCAGGAGCTATCGAGCATGGGGGACATAAAGTGCTTGCCATTCCGGGAGTGGATGCGAAAGTATCGGCCGAAGGGGTCCGTAAATTTGTAGAAAATTACTATGCCGATGATAATCATGAACACATGGTGATGCCTGGACTCGTTTATATTTCCAATCCTTCCGAATACGGCACAGTCTACTCCCTCAAGGAACTGGAAGAACTCTCCGCCGTCTGCCATGAATTCCAGCTGCCTCTTTACATGGACGGTGCCCGTCTGGCCTATGCCCTGGCTTCCGACGGTTATGATTTGACGCTCCCGGATATCGCCAGACTCTGCGATGGTTTCTACATCGGAGGAACCAAGTGCGGCGCTCTTTACGGGGAAGCGGTTGTATTTCCGAAGAAAAATACCATTCCTCATTTCTTCACCATGGTGAAGCAGAATGGCGCTCTTTTTGCGAAGGGCTGGGGCGCAGGGAGCCAGTTCCTGACTCTTATGTCCGACGGCCTCTATGAAAAGCTGGGCAGAAATGCCATCGAAAAGGCCAATGAAATCCGGAAAGCGCTGGACGAAAAAGGCTATACCCAGTACATCCGGAATACGACGAACCAGATTTTTATCGTCCTCACAAAGGAAAAGAATGAAGAACTGGCAAGATCCGTGGAACTTGGCTTCTGGGAAAATCTCCCGGATGGTCATGTGGTCATGAGAATCGCCACTTCCTGGGCAACGACGGAAGAAGATGTGAAGGCTTTAATCGAGCTTTTGTGAGAAAAAACGGAAATAAAAGTTATCAGTGAAAGTGGGCGCCAGAATCATGAGGCGCCCTTTTCGTATGCCTTGCAGGCATACTGACCTGATGGAAATCAGGTATTCGACAGGATATATATATTTACATATAATATAGAAAAGGATTTCAGAAAGGAGAAATGCCATGATTTTAGACGAGGATTATACCTTATCCAACGGGGTAAAGATTCCAAAGCTGGGCCTGGGGACCTGGTTTATCAGAAATGAAAAGGTGAGTGACGCAGTCCGCGGGGCTGTGGCTATGGGTTATCGTCATATTGATACGGCAGAGGCCTATGGCAATGAAGAAGGAGTAGGGGAAGGCGTCCGCACCTGCGGTGCAGACAGAGAAAAACTCTTCGTTACCACGAAACTGGCTGCCGAAGCTAAATCCTATGAAAAAGCAGTGGAAGCCATCGACGGGTCCCTGAAGACCCTGGGCCTTGACTATATCGATCTGATGATCATTCACAGTCCCCAGCCCTGGGCCATGGTGAATAAGTCCGATGACCGCTGCATCGAAGGAAACAGGGAAGCCTGGCGGGCACTGGAAGAGGCTTATAAAGCCGGTAAACTCCGGGCCATTGGTATTTCCAATTTCCTGGAAAGTGATATTGACTCCCTGCTGGAAACGGCGGAAATCATGCCCCTGGTGAACCAGCTGCTGGTACATGTGACAAATACGCCTTTTGACCTCATCCGTCATTCCGAAGAAAAAGGAATGCTCGTGGAAGCTTACTCTCCCATGGGCCATGGGGTGATGATGAATCATCCGAAGCTTCTCGAAATGGCTGAGCGCTACGGGGTGAATGTGGCACAGCTCTGCATCCGTTACACCCTCCAGCTGGGGACTCTGCCTCTTCCGAAGACGGCTAATCCGGACCATATGAGGTCCAATGCTGCCGTAGACTTTGAAATTTCCGAAGAAGATATGAAGACTTTGAAGGAAATGGAGAAGATTAAAGATTATGGGAAATATGCGAAGTATCCTGTTTACGGCAAAGTGAGATAAAGGCTTCTTGACCAGCCTGTTTCTGTAAGGATAACTATAGGTCTGACAGCTTTTAAATCGGGGATCTCGGGAGTCTCGGGAGTATCGGGGCTGTCGGGAAGGTGGCGGCGCAGCATAATTGGGAAGCGCCGCCCTTATTATATTTATATGAAAAGTAATTGATGCAAGACAAAGTGAGATAAAGGCTTCTTGACCAGCCTGTTTCTGTAAGGATAACTATAGGTCTGACAGCTTTTGAATCGGGGGTCTCGGGGGTCTCGGGAGTATCGGGGCTGTCGGGGCGGTGGCGGCGCAGCATAATTGGGAAGCGCCGCCCTTATTATATTTATATGAAAAGTAATTGATGTAAGACAAATTGAGATAAAGGCTTCTTGACCAGCCTGTTTCTGTAAGGATAACTATAGGTCTGACAACTTTTAAATCGGGGGTCTCGGGAGTATCGGGGCGGTGTCGGCGCGGCAGATTGAGGGCGCCGCCATTTTTATATTCTTTTTGCGTCATTTCGGGGATTTCTGTACAATAAAGAAAAGGGGTGATATGAATGAGACTGGAACAGATTTCTGAACATACCTGGTATCTGCCACCGGATGATCAGAAGGACCGGCCCATGCTGGGTTATGTGAAAGGAGAGAAATTTTCCCTTGCTATCGACGGCGGATTTTCGCCGGATCAAGTGGAAGGTTTTTATAGAGAGCTGAAAGCGGCCAATCTTCCAAAGCCCGATTTTACGGCCCTCACGCACTGGCACTGGGACCACACCCTGGGCCTTCCGGCTGTTTCCGGTCTGGTCATCGCGGAAGAAAGGACGAATGACCTGCTGCGGGAGGAACGGAAGAGGCTGGCCGATCCGTCTTATGAAAAGCGGCTGCGGATGAGCTATATTTACGTGGATGAAGAATTTCCGGACGTCCCCATTCCCACCATCCGGACCGGAGAAATCGAATTTCATGACCATCTTACCTTGTACCCGGGAGCCGTGAGGGCAGAGCTTTTCCATGTGGAAGCGCCCCATACGCCCGATTCCACCCTCATTTACATACCGGAAGATAAAGTTTTATTCCTGGGCGATGCCTCTCTTTCCTCCTTCGAAACGGGCCGCATGGACCGGGAGAAAATGAATGCTCTTCTGGAAGCAGTAAGGAACCTTGACTGCCAGGCCATTCTTCTGGGCCATGAAGGGCTCCTGAGCAAAGAGGATTTCCTGTACTACAATGGATTTTGAAATAAAAGTCAGTCCCCGAATGGAGACTGACTTTTTGCTGTAGTTTTTATTGAATGGCAAGAAGCTTCTCTGTGTCCACAAGGAGGATATTTCCTGATTCAGCTTCTTTTTGCAGAGATTCCGTAAAACCGCTTTTTGAGAAGAGGGCATAGTGAATTTTTCGGCCTTTGGAGATGAGGAGGCTTCGTTCTTTCAATATTTCCAGTACGTCCATGCCTGCGGGTTCGCTCCTCCATTTGCATTCGCCGCAGAGGATATCGGTTTCATTGGCACAGACGATATCGATTTCCTCTTCCCGCTTCCTCACGGGATTCGTGCCCCACCAGTGGCCGTAGGTGGTATAGAGTTCATTCATATTTCCTGTCATGATGAGACGCTGGATATACTGCATGCTTATTTCTTCAAATATATGGCCGAAATATTCCGAAAGGTGCGGAAGGACGTGTTTCTCCCAGGCTGCCCGTCCCAGGCCCATGGCAATAAGGGAAGCGCAGGAGGGAATGAAGCGGTACCAGAAAAGATAAAGTTCGTCCCTGATGCGGTAAATGGAGCGGCGCGTCCCTTTTGATTCGACAGGCTGTATTTTTTCTACCAGTTCCAGATCCATGAGGTTATTCAGGTAGAAGGTAATTTTCCCCGGATCCCTGCCCACGGCCATGGCTATATCATTCAGCCGGCTTGCGCCATTGGCGATGGCAGAAAGAAGAGAATTGTACACTGCCGGCTCCCGGAGCTCCTGCAGCATCAGGTTTTCAGGCTCTTCCTGCAGATGACCGTCGGTAGAAAGAAATTCCTCCACCACCGCTTCTTCCAGATTTTTATGGAGGGAAAAGTAAGAAAGGTACTGTGGAATTCCGCCGCAGATTCCATAGGCCAGGAGTTTTTCTTCTGCCTGCCATTCCGGGAAGAAACGGATGCTTTCATACCAGGGCAGGGGATGGAGTTTGAGCTGCGCCGTCCGGCGTCCATAGAGGGGACTCTTATACTGAAGGACCTGACGTTCCATGAAGCTCATGGATGACCCGCAAAGGATGAGGTACAGCTTTGTATGCGACCATTCCTGGTCGATGAATTTCTGAAGGAGTGAGGAAATAGAAGGTACTGCCTTTGCCAGATAGGGATATTCATCGATGGCAAGGATGATTCGCCGGTCTTTTGAAATTTGCGTCATATACGAAAAGAGGCTTTCAAAACCGGAAAAACGATCGATCAGCTTTGTCTGCTCATCAGGGTACTGTTCCCGGATGGCAGCAGTGAGACTTTTCAGCTGCTCTTTTTCGCTCTGCTCGGTGGCCATGAAATAAATGGCTTTTTTTTCGCGGATGAATTCCTGAATGAGCCTGGTCTTTCCGATTCGCCGCCGCCCATAGATGACAGGGAATTCAAAATGATCTGACCGGTATCGCTTTTCCAGCGCTTCCAGTTCTTTTTCTCGTCCGATGAACATGGGAGTCTCCTTTCTATTTTATATAGTTACGACTATCATAGTCATGACTATGTAAATTTGTTTTCTTCATTATATAAAAATTCAAGAGCTTATGCAACGGAAATGGAAGTTCATTGATAATCTTTTCCCGGAGTGTTACCGTTTGATGTAATAAATAATATTACAACAAATGGGGCAAAATCATGGAGACAGAGGAAATATTAGAAATCCTGCAGCAAAAAATACACAGTACCATCGTAGCCACAAATGATGAGGAAGGGCTTCCTGTGACTTGTGTCATTGATAGGATGCTCACTGACGGAAAGAGTCTTTATTTCCTCACGGCCCGAGGGAAATCGCTGTACCGCAGGCTTCAGGCATAGCCTTTCCTGGCCCTGACGAGTCTGAAAGGGGAGACAACCATGACTTCCGTTTGTACTATATGGGCAGAAAGGAAAAATTCCGCAGGTCCTGCTCAAGCGCAATTCCCCGGGAAAGGCAGGAGGAATGAATCCTTTCCGCATAACGGGATCCCGATCAATAATGATTGAAATATCGAAACCATGCAGTTTTTCCTTGTTTTCCTGCATGGGAAAAGGCCCGGCGAAAGCCGGGCCTTTTGGCGTGGCAGAATGTACGGATAGAAATGGATTTACCTTCCTCCGATCCGCACATTCTGCCAGTTTTTATTTCTGGAAATTTCAGGCTCCTCACCAAAGAAAGCCTTTTCTGCTTCTTCGTCCCCTTTGAGCCAGTACATGAACCAGGCGGTCATGTATCCGTCTGCATAGCACAGCATATTGCCATGGTCTTTATCCTTCTCCCTGGCCATCACTTTCGGCGTGGAATCGGGGATGGCTTCGAAATTTTCCGTCAGCGACCAGAGGGGAGCGATGCCCTGGCCGGATTCGGCCGTCTTGTCGGCAGTAGAGCCCGCATCCCAGGCTCTCGTACCTGCCACCATGAGGGTGGGAATGGAAAGATTGGAAAGGTCATAAGACCATTCGGTTCCCAGCTTGTCCGCCCGTCCCCAGAACGAAGAAGTGGCGCTGGCCGTGAAAATGGCTTTGTAATAATATCCGTTTTCCTGCTTTGTCACCGCATTATAAGCGCCCGGGCCTCCCTGAGAATGGCCGGCGATACCGATATGGTCCGTATCGATTTTATGATAGAAAATACTCTCCGGATCCTCATTCAGCTTCAGCATATAATCCAGCGTGGGAAGACGATGCGCCGGTGCGGGAATTGTCATCCTCATTGCCCACTGCGATGAATCCCCAGGTGGCCAGATGATTGAAAACTTCCCCATAAGCGGAAGCCTTCGTGCCTGTCCCATTGGCCATGATGACCATGGGGCAGGTTGTATTTCTTTCCTTCAAAGACTTCGGGTACCAGATCTCATATTTCTTCCATGCCGTCCCTTCCGCCTTGTAAGAAGCCCTGGAGACTTTCTCCGGCCCAGGGGGCGTATATTTCTTCTCCATGGCGTCTGCCGGATTTTCATATTTGTAATAATGCTTGTTCCTGTCATTCATCATGCCCAGGAGAATCGCGATTCCCGCGAGACCTCCGGCATCGGCTGCCTCAACCGGAGCCAATGCCGGAGAACACATGATGGCTGCGGCTAAAAGAGCCGGCAGCACTTTCATGACCTTGCGAACCATGATGAACCTCCTTCATTCAGACTATAACTATTATAAATCGTGGAGGGGAAAACAGGAAATATGGAAAAATGTGTAAATAAACTGTGAAAACATATGGAATTTTGTGATAAAATACATATAAAAGTATCAGAAAAATGTGGGAGGACATTATGGAACGACTGAAACGAAAAATGGATGAAGAACTGATTCGCTGGAAAGAGGATCCGTACCACCTGCCCCTCATTGTAAAAGGAGCCCGGCAGATTGGAAAGACCGATGCCATCCGCCATTTCGGACAGACTCAGTATGAATCCTATATAGAAATTAATTTCATCCTGCAGAAAGAATACAGGACTATTTTTGATGATGGCTATGAAGTGGAACAAATTCTGAAAAATATGACCTTCATCCATCCGGAAATCCGTCTCATTCCCCATAAGACCCTCATTTTCTTTGATGAAATCCAGGCATGCATCAAAGGGGCCACCAGCCTGAAAGCCTTCAAAATGGATGGGCGCTATGATGTCATCTGCTCCGGTTCCCTCATGGGCATCAATTATGGGGAAATCGAATCAAACAGTGTGGGTTACAAGCAGGACGTAGTCATGCATTCCCTTGATTTTGAAGAATTTCTCTGGGCCCATGGCTATGGGAAGGCACAGATTGATGTCATTTACAATCATATGAAAAATCTTACCCCTCTTCCGGAGACATGGATGAAAGTATTTCATGATATTTTCCTGGAATACCTGGTAGCAGGTGGTATGCCGACCATTGCTGCCCGCTTCATGGAACAGGGTAACTATTCCGGTATCCTTGCCATGCAGCAGCAGATCCTTCAGGACTACAAGGAAGATATTACGAAATACGCGGGCGGTCTGGATAAGGCCAGAATACTCAATGTTTATCGGGCCATTCCTGTATTTCTTGGACAGTCAAACAAGAAATTCCAGATTTCCAAAGTGGCCAGAAATGCCAGAAACCGGGACTATGTGGGGGTGGTGGAGTGGCTCTCCAACGCAGGCATCGTCAATATCTGCTATAACATGGACCTGCCGGAGCTGCCGCTCAAAGGAAATTACAATCCCAAAGATTTCAAGCTATACTTCGGCGACCCGGGCCTTCTCGTGGCATCGCTTGACGAGGAAGTACAGGAAGACCTCCGTTTCAATAAGAACTTTAACATCTATAAAGGTGCCCTCTATGAAAATGCGGCGGCCGACATGCTGACCAAAGCAGGATTTCCTCTTTTTTTCTACCGGAATCCGAAATCCACAGTAGAAATGGACTTCATGATTCGCGACCGTGACTCCCTGGTGCCTGTGGAAATCAAGGCACAGGACGGAGCCACCCCATCCCTGAATCACCTGATCACCAAAGATACCTATGAAGACATCCACTACGGCATCAAATTGGGAAATAAAAATATCGGTTTCAACGGGAAGTTCTACACTTTCCCATACTTTCTCACCTTCCTGCTGAAGAAATTCCTGAAAGAGAAAGATGAAATAAAAGCAGTTTAATTGGAAAATATTTTTGTATCCTGGAGGTTATCTGAATGATTAATGATGTGATGACGACTACGGAAGCGGCACAGCGCTGGAAAGTGACTGCCCAGACGGTCAAACTTGCCTGCTCAGGCCAAAAAGGGTATCCACCGAGGTTTATGGAAAATGAATGCAACAAGTCCGGCGGTACCTGGCTGGTAACCCGGCAGGGCATGGAAAGACTTTTCGGACCGGAAAAAGAATGATTGGAAAGGCGGGGCAGAGGGCTCCGCCTTTTATTTCATCTAAATACGGAAAAAATAATGCAGAAATATAAAATTATATCGTCCAATATGTTCAGTAAAACTGTCAAAATCGCGATAAATGTTATATTTTATCAATATGGGTAAATTTCCGGCTTTTGAATTGGTGATATAATAAGAATCATCTCAAATTTCGGAGGCTTTCATGATTCACGAAAAAATCCGGCTTTTTGTTCCTGCGCTGTGCCAGCTGATCAATGATACGGGGCAGGGGTCCATTGCCGCACTTCTGCCTCTTTTCATCAGCCTGCTGGACCTGTCTTACTATCAGGCGGCTACGGTCATGCTGAAGGCTTCTCTATGTTCTTCCGTGGTTCAGCCCCGTTTCCGTGCTGGCCTTTTGGGTCACATTTCTTCTCAGGGAGCGGGAAAAAGGGTAAAGCGGCCCTTCTGAAGAGGTGCGGGCGCTTTTTCTCTGTAAATCAGATTCTATGTATTTTCCGGAAAGACGGTATGGCGTATGGCCTGCGGAGGTTCTTATGATCCGAGATAAAATCCGACCTTTTATTCCATCTCTCTGCCATTGCATCAATGATACGGGGCAGGGGTCCATTGCGGCACTGCTGCCGCTCTTTATCAATATGCTGGGCCTTTCCTACTACGAAGCGGCAACCGTCATGCTGGCCAATACCATGTGTGCCTCAGTGGTGCAGCCGGTCTTCGGCTATCTGGCAGACAAGGTGAAGCTGCCCTTCCTGGCGCCCCTTGGCGTACTGATGGTGACTATTTCCATCAGCCTTATGGGGACCACCGCCTCTTCCTATGAAGCGGTGCTGCTCCTGGCTCTCTTCTCCGGCATCGGTTCCGCCATCTTCCATCCGGAAGGGGCGCTCCTCGTGAACCGCATGACCGGACCAGCCAAAGGGCGGGCCATGGGCTTCTTCGCGGTGGGCGGGAACCTGGGCTTTGCCGTGGGACCCATGATTGCCTCTCTCGCTTATACCCTGGGCCGCCAGTGCCTGTGGCTCTACGCCATCCTGGGCGTCATCGCCACACTCCTCTATACCTGGTGCTTCATCCTTTCCCGCTCGGAAGAGGCGGAAGGAAAGAAAAAAGAAACAAAAGAAGGAGCGGAAAACGACTGGAAATCCTTCGGGAAACTCTTCTTCCTCATCCTTGCCCGCTCCGTTTCCTTTGCCTGCCTGAATACCTTCATTCCACTTTTCTGGATTTCCCAGCTTGGTAAAACCGCAGGAGAAGGAAATATGGCCCTTTCCTTCTTCTTTGCCATAGGAGCCTGCCTCACCTACTGCGGTGGTGCCCTCTCCGACCGGGTAGGCTACGTCCATATGATCCGCTACAGCCTGATGATCCTCATTCCAGGACTCATCCTTTTCATCCTGAGCGGCACACCCATCCTTTCCTATATCCTGATGCTGCCCGTAGCCTTCGGCGTATTTGCCATGTACGGACCCACCATCGTCCTGGGACAGACGTACCTGGCGAAAAACGTGGGCTTCTCCTCCGGCATCACCCTGGGAATAGGCATCACCATCGGTGGAGCCATGGCCCCCATGGTCGGTAAAATAGGCGATATCTACGGCCTCCAGGTAGGCCTGGCCACCCTCATCCCCATAGCGCTCCTGGCGCTCTTCGTCACATTTCTGCTGAAAGAGAAGAAAAAAGAAGAATAGCCGGAACACTTTTCCCCATTCAGGACAGATCCTTTCGTTAAAAAGGGATTAGGAATTGGGGATCGGGAATTGGGGGCGGTGCGCCGCGACAGAAAAAGGCGGCGCAGAGTTTTATATGTTGAATTGCTCCGCTCGGCATCTTGTATTTCTCGGTAAATCCAAAAGATGAGACATTAAAACTCCACATATCGAATTCTGGAGAGAATGTATTTCAGGAAAAGAAGGGATGGGTATGATTTCCATTTACCCCGCATGTTTCTATGAAAATAAAGATGGTTCCTATACCGTGATTTTTCCGGACCTGGACTATACGGCCACCCAGGGAGAGAATCTGGAAGATGCTTTTGCCATGGCAGTAGACTGTCTCGCCGGGTACCTCTATACATCTCTGGAAAATCATGAGTCCTTTCCGAAAGCTTCCGTCATGAGCTCTATCGATCCGAAGAAAGTACTGCAGGAGATTGACTGTGACGATGATGATAAAGGATTTGTGAATATGGTCACGGTAGATGTGAAATCCTATGCCCGGGATCACTTTGAGAAATCGGTGAAAAAGACCCTGACCATTCCCGTATGGCTGGACGAAGCAGCCAAAGCCCAACATATCAATTTTTCCAAAGTTCTCCAAAAAGCACTGAAAGAAGAACTGCGGATGTAGTCATAGTCGTTAGTATGTCATACAAATTTAAAAGACTGTGGAATCATGAAAATGATTCACAGTCTTTTTATCGTGGAAATTTGTTAAATAGATTTTACGAATTTCCTTATTTCCAAGATTTTATAAAATGAATTTTACAAATCATTTTTCTTCTAGCAGCCAGTCGTATACATTGACCTGACGGATGCCGTTGTAGGATGCCATGGGGAGGTAATCCATGGAAAGGATGATTTTGGGATTATGGTCATGGATGGCAAGGAGCGGCGCCAGTTCACGGTCCCTGGTGCGAGTATCCAGAATGGACTGGGAGACCTGGATGTACGTCGTGAGGCCATCACGGAGGACGATGAAATCGACTTCTGACTGTCCCACCCGGCCCACATAGACTTCATAGCCCCGGCGGAGCAGCTCGAGATAGACGATATTCTCCAGAATATGTCCGCTGTCACTCTGCTTTGAACCGAGGAGGAAATACCGGAGACCGATATCAGCGGCATAGTATTTCGCGCTGTTCTTCAACCGCTCTTTTCCCTTTACGTCATATCGGTCAGCCCGGTAAAGAATAAAGCTGCTGGTGAGGGCGGAAATATAGGATTCCACGGTGGGGACGGAAATTTTCCGGCCCATGGAAGTCAGGGTATTGACGATTTTCGTGGAGGAAGCAATATTTCCTATATTGTCATACATGAATTCGATGAGGCTCTGCAGCTGGGAAATATCGGATACCCTTTTACGGAGAGCCACGTCCTTGACGAGAATCGTATTGTAAATGCCTTCCAGATAAGCCCGGATATCTTTGGAATCCGTGAATTCCAAAGCACCGGGGAAGGAACTGTTCAGGAGATAGCGGGCATAAAGCTTCGGCGTATTGTGCTCTTCAGGAAAGGCGGAGCAATATTCAGCAAAGGACAGGGGAAGCATCCGAACCTCGATGTACCTGCCGGAAATCAGAGTGGCTAGCTCGCCGGAAAGGAGGAAAGCATTGGATCCGGTGATGTACAGATCCACATTCGGCTTTGCATAGAGCCAGTCCACCACTCGCTGGAAATCAGGGACGTTTTGGATTTCATCAAGAAATACATAGTAAGGCTGGTCCTTTCCCATCCGGCTTTCGATGTATTCATAGAGGGCATCCGCGGTGAGGAGATGTCGGAAATCCCCGGACTCCAGATTCACCGCAATGATCCGGTCCGGCGAAGTCCCCGTCTCCCGGAGATACTCCTCAAAAAGGAGGAGCAGCGTAGACTTCCCGCAGCGACGAATCCCCGTGATCACTTTGATCACATTCTTGTCCTTCAATCGCTTCAAAGTTTCGATATACTGTCTGCGTTCAATCATAGTTCTCACCATCCTTTTCAGATATAGTATACCATAATAAGAAAATTCGTTAAATGAATTTTATAAAATAATAAATATAGCAGAATTTATAAAATTGATTTTATAAATTTCAAACAGGAAAATCATCGAATAAGAAGATGCAGACCGGGCGGGGGCAGGTTCTCTTTATTTAAAAATCGGGAATATTTATGCCGAAGGCCTATATATTCTGCGCCCAAAGGGCGCCACCACCCCGGGTTTCCCGATAGCCCCGGGATTCCCGATTCTCCCGACACAAAGGCTGTTGATAAACACTTTTCCTTTTCAAAAGCAGCTGCAACCCATATTTCCCACATAAAAATGGCGCCTTCCATATTTCAAAGGCGCCACCTTAACGAAGAACGAATCACGAACAACGAAGAACGATCCGCACAAGTGAAACGAATCGCTTATATAGATGATGACTCACTAGAACCGTTCAATCGCATCGAGGGCCAGAGCGGACCTTTCACATTCGGAGTTGAGGAGGGTGATCTGCCAGCAGAGGGGAGAGCCCTTCATTTTTTCTGCCGCGTAGGAGAGGCCGTTTGTCCTTTCGTCGAGGAAGGCATTATCGATCTGCCTGGGGTCGCCCAGGAGGATGATCTTCGTGCCCCGTCCTGCACGGGTGATGATGCCCTGTACCTGGTTCGGTGTCATATTCTGGGCTTCGTCGATGATGAGGTAGGTATTGACGAGGGAACGGCCGCGGAGGTAGTTCATGGCTTCCATTTCGATGTAGTGCTGTTCGAATATTTCCTGAATCGTATCCTGCAGCATCATTTCATCCCGGTAATTGTCTTCTCCGCTGTCCATGAGCTGTTCCAGGTTATCCATGATGGGCCGCATGAGGGGAGAAATTTTTTCCTCTTCCGTCCCCGGGAGGAAGCCGATATCTTTATCAAACTGCACGTTGGGCCGGCAGATGAGCATTTTCCTGTATTCGCCCCGCATGTTATTGACCACTTTCTCAAGGCCCACGGCCAGGGAGTAGAAGGTCTTGGCCGTCCCTGCCGGACCTTTCACGATGACGAGAGGTGCTCTCTGGGCGCTCATCATGAGGGCTTCCTGGATGAAGACCTGTCCCACATTGTGAGGCTTCACGCCATAGGGAGAAGCGGCGGCGAAGGTGAGGGGCACGATGCGTCCTTTTTCCACCCGCCCCAGCTGGGTGGCCTGGGGATTGAGGTCGTTTCTTAAAGTGACAAATTCATTTTCCGTGAGATCGGGGGGAAGGATATTTCCTTCCTCATCCGTTATGTATACATTATCTAATGACACGCCCTGGGTCTGGAAAGCGGAGGAAACATCGGCCCTGATGTAGCAGGTGGTGCGGCCCAGGTAATTTCCGGAATCGCTGGAAACCTGTTCATTGGAGAAATCTTCCGCCGGGATGCCCAGCATTTCCGATTTCAGCCGGAGCACCAGGTCCTTTGTGACCAGGATGACATCTTTTCCTTCCTTCTGCGCATGGATGCAGACTTTGAGGATCCGGTTATCCGCCTTGTCCTCCGGAAGACTTTCAGGAAGAGGTTCATGGACACAATTCGTTTCAATCCGTACCGAGCCGCCACCGGGCAGCGGTACCCCGGAGAGGATATCCCCGGAAAGCCGGAGATTTTCCAGAGTCCGGATGACTTTCCTGGCATTGGCGCCCCGCTCGCCGTCTGCCTTCTTCAGGCCGTCCAGCTCCTCCAATACCACCAGGGGCAGAAGCCTTTCATGCTCATCGAAGCAGAAGAGGGCATCCGGCGCCTGAATCAGTACGTTTGTGTCGATGACATAGGTTTTTACCATTCCATCCACCATCCTCTATGAAATTTTTTAAGGAAATCAGCAAATCTTGTGCCCATTTGCTTTTGCTTTGAACTGGAGACCCAGCACTTCACCTGCCCGTTTGCACATGATCATGCGCTGCAGGAATATTTCAAAATAGTCCATAATGGTGCAGATGGATTCATCCAGTTTGATATCCAGAATAATGGTCTTCTTTTCCGTATCGATGGTAAGCTTTGAAGACTCGGCCGCATAATTGACTTTATCATGTTTGTCAAACGTATTGATGACCGGATTCCGCACCCGGTTTCGCCGGACGTCACACTTGTCCGCCAGGATCACCGCAGCCGATACCGGGTCAACGGCTGTCCCTGTGGCTTCATCATGCTGCCCGATGGCCGTGATAATGATAGCGATATCCTCGGGATCTGCATTCCATTTCTGAAGAAGATAAAAGGCCATGAGCGCCCCGGAGTGGGAATGATCCGTCCGGTTCACGCAGTTTCCTATGTCGTGCATGAGCCCCGCAATCTTCGCCAGCTCGATCAGATGGTCGTCATAGCCCAGTTTCTTCAGAATCCTCCCCGCGGTCTCCGCTACTTTGGAAACATGGGCGATGGAATGGTCCGTATAGCCCAGGGCGCCAAGTACGTCGTTGCCCTGCCTGATATAGATCTGAAGTTCCTTATTCTTTATAACCTTATCATACGATATTTTTCCCATAAATGACAACTCCTTTTTATACTATCTTCAGTATAATTGGTGAAAATGTACGCTATATATAGGATTTGTAAGAAATCAGTCAGAGGAAATAGAAACGGTAGGAATCAGGAAATAAACCTGCCGGCCGTTACCGGCGGCAGCCTTTGGCTTTCCATTGTCAGGAGGGAAAAAGAAAATCTTTCGGTTCATCCCGGAAGGGAAAATCAGGCCATTGGGGACGGAGATATAGTTTCTCGAAAGGATAGAGGCACAAGGGCAGGAGAAACATTAATCATCCCATCCGTCGGCTTCGTCGACTGTCCCATCCGGGGAAGGTTTTTCTCAGCCGCAAAGCGGCGGAGAGGCCAGTCCGGCCAATTATAAGTTCCCGTGCGGGTTATTTATAAGAAAATTTTATATAAAATTTCCGAAAATAAAATCTTCTTTTTGTACTATACAGGCAGAGGGCAAAAGAAAGGGCCCCCGGAAAATCCTTCGGAAACCCGGCTGTACAGAATCGATCGAAACGGGCGGAAGGATGGACCGGATCAGATTTCTTTTCTCCTGAAAATGTCTGCAGACAAAAACGAAAAATCCTCCGGTCGAAAGACCAAAAATATCAAAAGAATCAGTTCCATCACGAGATGAAAAACTTGTGGACCACCTCCGTCAAACGGCAGCTCCGTCCCTGCGTGTCCAGGTCAAAGTCCCTGCAGCCGATTGATCTTTACTGACCGATGATACCCCCGTCGAAAGACCGGGGGATTTTTTCGTGGGATTTTTGACTTCCTTCCCGTGGCGGTTATGCCGCGGCTTTTTTATTTCCTCCTTCGTTCCGGAATCGTTATCTTTATTACGGGCGGCGGACGATGGGATGGAGGAAATATGAAAATCAGACGTCATCAGAAGTATTGCAGGTAAAATGCGCGGTTTCATGCAATTTTGAGGCAATTGACATATAAAGAATTAATAAATTATTTCGTATAGCAGAAATAATCATCATGCTATAATGAAATTAAATAAAGGATAATTTTCGTCTTACTTTGCCGGACCCCGGAAGGGGCGTGAAATCATAGCAGCGGGATGGAAATCATTGGAACCATAGAGTGCTCTCTAAAGGCATAATATATGGAATCGGCTTTCTTCATGGAAAGGATGGATTCCATCTGAATGCATGTGAACAGCAGGTACGGCGGACCAGGTCCTGTACTCTGCTTTTTTTATTTCCCAAAGAGCAGGGAGAGTTCACTGCGGGAGTTTCAAAAGGGGGGATTGTCATGAATAAAATCTATAAAGTCATCTGGAGCAGGGCGAGGAACTGTTATACAGTGGTTTCGGAAATCGTAAGAAATCATGCAGGGAGCGGCGCCCGGGCCGGCAGGCTGGGACTTCTCCTGCTCCTCACCATGGCTGCCATGACAGGAAATATATACGCCGTGGGACTGAACGTGCAGGGGGTAAATGTAGATGCCTCCGGAACGAATGCCACCGTCTGGGGATATGGGACAAAGGCGACAGGGGAAAACAGCACGGCCTTCGGTAAGGGCGGTGAGGCCGCAGGGCTGAATGCCACTGCCTGGGGAAATAGTACCAAAGCGACGAAGGAAAACAGTACGGCTTTCGGGAAGAGCGGAGAGGCCTCAGGAAAGAATTCGACTGCCTGGGGAGATGGCACAAAAGCGACGGCGGGAAATACCACGGCCTTCGGACTGAATACGCAGGCGGGAAATGACAAGGGTACCGACGGCGAACAGGCCGTGGCTTTCGGCACCAGAAGCAAGGCCTATGGAGATAACTCTACTGCCTGGGGAACGGATACCCGTGCCAGTGGATCAAACAGCACGGCTTTCGGAAATAAATCGATGGCTCAGGGCGCGAATTCCCTGGCCTTCGGGGATGGTTCTATCGCCCTGGGGAGTAACAGCTTTGCAGCCCTTGGCGGTGTGGCAGCGGAAAAAAGGACAGGAACCCCGGGAAAGTACAGCACTGAAGGCCCGGATGTGGAAAACTCTATCGCCCTTGGGAAAGGCTCCTGGGTAAAAGTGAAAGATGCAGTGGCTCTGGGTTCCGGTTCTATTGCACAAAGAACTTTCGATAATGGTAATGCTTATGGTTTCCATGCAACTACAGGTAAAGCGGATATTAATAATCTCACTCCTGCTTGGAAAGCCAGCGGCAATGCGATTGCTGTCGGAAATATAAATTCTGATCTGGGTGCCATAGTTACCCGCCAGATTACAGGCCTTTCTGCGGGCAGTGCGGATACGGATGCAGTGAACGTGGCCCAGCTGAAAGAAGCGACGACCCATTTCTACAGCGTCGGTTCCACGGACAGCACGAAGAAAAATTATGCCAATGACGGAGCCACGGGGACTGACTCCGTGGCAATCGGAGTGGGAGCGATGGCAAGCCAGGCCGGATCTGTGGCTCTTGGCTCAGAGTCTCTGGCAGACGCAGCCGCCGGGGCGGGCTATGACCCGCTGACCGGAGAGAGGTCCGTTTCAGAAAACATCGCCTGGAAATCTACCCGTGGAGCTGTCTCCATAGGCGATTCCAATAAAAATATTTCCCGCCAGATTACGAATGTAGCCGCCGGGTGGAATGACACCGATGCCGTCAATGTTGCCCAGTTGAGAGCGGCTATACATTCAGTAGGTGGAGCCTCAAAAGTACGTATTTACAATGGTGGTCATATTTTTAGTACAACATACAGCGGTGGTACTGAAGTTACTCAAAAAATGGATAACAGCAATATCCGCATAGCATTCGGCAAAGGCTTGAAGGCTCAATATTCTCTTGATGGAGAAAATAATGAGGTCATTCAGGTGGGTTTAGATGAAGAGTATATTAAAAACGATGATAATCTAAAAGGCCCTAAGGGCGATACCGGTGCACAAGGCCCGCAAGGTGAAAAGGGTGAAAAAGGCGACCCTGGTGCTCAAGGCCCTAAGGGCGATAAAGGTGACACCGGAGCCCAAGGTCCGAAGGGTGAAAAAGGCGATACCGGTGCCCAGGGCGAAAAGGGTGACAAGGGTGATACCGGGGCTCAAGGTCCTAAAGGCGATACAGGCGAAAAGGGTCCACGGGGCGAAAAGGGTGACAAAGGCGACACCGGAGATCAAGGACCTAAAGGCGATACAGGCACCCAGGGCCCACAAGGTGAAAAAGGTGATACAGGCGAACAAGGCCCGCAGGGCGAAAAGGGTGACAAAGGTGACCCCGGAGCCCAGGGTCCTAAGGGTGATACAGGCGAAAAGGGTCCACGGGGCGAAAAGGGTGACAAAGGTGATACCGGAGCTCAAGGCCTGCAAGGCGAAAAGGGCGACAAAAGCGATACCGGTGAACAGGGCCCACAGGGAGAAAAGGGCGACAAAGGTGATACGGGAGCTCAAGGTCCGCAGGGCGAAAAAGGTGAAAAAGGCGACATGGGAGCCCAGGGTCCGCAAGGAGAAAAAGGAGAAACCGGAGCCCAGGGACCGCAAGGAGAAAAGGGCGAAAAAGGTGACACCGGAGCTCAAGGCCCTAAGGGTGATACTGGTCTCCAGGGTCCGCAGGGCGAAAAGGGTGACAAAGGCGACACCGGGGTTCAGGGTCCTAAAGGTGATACAGGCGAACAAGGCCTGCAAGGCGAAAAGGGCGACAAAGGTGACACCGGAGATCAAGGACCTAAAGGCGATACAGGAGCCCAGGGACCTCAGGGCGAAAAAGGTGACAAAGGCGACACCGGAGCTCAAGGTCCTAAAGGCGATACAGGCGCCCAGGGCCCGCAAGGAGAAAAGGGCGACAAAGGCGACACCGGAGATCAAGGACCTAAAGGCGATACCGGTGCCCGGGGACCTCAGGGCGAAAAAGGTGAAAAAGGCGACATGGGAGCCCAGGGGCCTAAAGGTGATACAGGTGCCCAGGGCCTGCAGGGCGAAAAGGGCGACAAAGGCGACCCCGGAGCCCAGGGACCTAAGGGCGATACAGGCGCACAGGGCCCGCAAGGCGAAAAAGGCGACACCGGAGCCCAAGGACCTAAAGGCGATACAGGTGCACAAGGCCCGCAGGGTGAAAAGGGCGATAAAGGTGACGCTGGTGCTCAGGGTCTTGCCGGAGCAAATGGGAAACCTTCTACAGCGGAGGTCGTCGATAACGGTAACGGTGTAAAAACGATTACCATGACATATTATGATGAAAATAATGAAAAGCATACGTCCACTACGACCATAAGAGATGGTAAAAACGGGACTGACGGCGCAGGTACATTTGGCCTTGCTGATGAAACAACGGGGACAGTAACCCGGAAGACAGGTACAAACATTGCCATCATTGGTGATGGTACGAGAACTTATAAGGATGGCAAGGTTACAGTGGCAGATGGGAATATTTCCACGAGCATTGCTGATCTGGGTGATGGCAGCGGAACGCAAGGCCTGAAGGTCACTTTGAGCAGGGATTTAAAGAACTTGAATAGCGTAACGACGAACCTTGTGAATGCCAGGACAGTGAATGCCGAAACCTTCCAGGCAGGAAATACCACCATCGATACGAATGGCCTTTCCATCAAGGACGGTCCCACCATCACAAACGACAAGGTGGATATGAGAGGAAAGCAGATTCATCATGTGGACCGCGGATCGGCTCCCACCGATGCCGTCAATGTCAGCCAGATTCAGGACCTTGCCAATGTCACCGGCGGAGCCATTACCAGACTCTCCAGCCGCGTGAACCGGGTGGGCGCAGGCGCTGCGGCCCTCTCTGCCCTCCACCCGCTGGACTTTGACCCCGAATACAAATGGGACTTCGCCGCCGGCTATGGCAACTACCGAGATGCCAATGCAGCGGCATTGGGCGCTTTCTACCGGCCCAATGAAGATACCCTCCTCTCCCTGGGCGGAAGCTTCGGCGGAGGAGAAAACATGATGAATGCAGGCATCTCCGTCCGCCTCGGCCAGGGCAGCCACATGCCCACTTCCCGCACAGCCATGGCCAGAGAAATCAGCAGCCAGAAAAAGCAGATTGCCGCCATGCAGGAACAACTGGATAAACAAAACGAACAGATGGAAAAACAGAACGAGCAGATCGCACTACTTTTGAAGGCTGTGGAAGAACTGAAGAAAGGTAAGTAGTTGTTGGCAGTTAGTATTTAGAAATAAAAGCCTCCCGGTCTATTCAGGCCGGGAGGCTTTTTGTATCGTTCTTCGTGAAGGCAGCGGCCAGATTCATGGGTCGGCCATTTTGTATTGGAAACCGATAAGTATGCTGACCGGTAGAGACAATCGTGTGGATAAAGGAGTGTGCTGAAAGGACCTCACTGCACTGCACGCTCATGGCACTTATGAGGAAATAGTAAATCATGATACCGGTCACCACCCTTCCGAGTGCCGGAAGGGTGGCCCGCAGAGCCGGGTAAGTTCATCTATCGTACAAGGCACATAGGAAGCTGATTGATGAAAGGTACTCCGTATATGTGACTCCATCGGTAAAAAGTAAAGGAAAAGCCGGCCAGAAGCGCAAGTGCAGGGAATCATCCATCATCCCATCCGGGGAAGGTTTTTCATTAGCCGCGAAGCGGCGAAAGGGTCCATCCACCCTTGAAAGGGGGGATGTCGCGGAGCGACAGGGGGGAAGATTGATGCTTGCTGCATAAAGAGTTTTTCGAGCACAAGTGCAGTGGTAGCAAAAATCATCCCATCCGCCCTGACGGGCACCTTCCCTATCCAGGGAAGGTTTTCGCATATGGCGGCCAAAGGCCGCCTGGAAGGTCCATCCACCCTTGAAAGGGGGGATGTCGCGGAGCGACAGGGGGGAAGACTGATGCTTACAGCATAAAGAGTTTTTCAGGTACAAGTGCATGAAGCAATCAATCATCCTATCCGGTGAATCGTATATTTCTTACCATACTCCTTTATTTCTGCTATACTCAAAGAAAATGTGAACTATAAAGGAGGGTATGATCATGTTTGCAAAACCGAGTCCCTATATGAAGAAGCGCAGATACGAATTGAAGAGGAACATGACTCCTCAGGAAAATATCCTCTATTATGGCATTTTCAAAACCCTGCGGGAAAAGAAAATCGCACAATTTACCCATCAGGAAATCATCAATGATGAATACATCGTCGACTTCTGCTGTGATAAACTGATGCTGGTCGTAGAAATAGACGGCAGCCAGCATAGGAGCGAAGAAGGAGAAAAAGAAGACCGAATCCGGACTGCCAGGCTCAATGAACTGGGACTGAAAGTAGTCCGTTATGACAATAAAATGATTGACGAAAATTACGATGGAGTATGTTCGGATATCCTTCGGCAAATGCAGGAAAGAGCCGAAGAACTGGATGTGCCCATCAACTGGTTCGGCATGGAACATTGATGTAAAAAACTGAAAAAAGCCGCGAAGCGGCGAAAAGGTTCATCCACCCTTGAAAGGGGGGATGTCGCCGAAGGCGACAAGGGGGAAGATGAATGCTTCAAAGTGCAGAAAGAGCTTTTCACGCACAAGTGCGGGGAAATATCAATCATCCTATCCGCCCTGACGGGCACCTTTCCTATCTAGGAAAGGTTAACCATCAGGCGGCGAAAGGCCGCCGGAAAGGTCCATCCACCCTTGAAAGGGGGGATGTCGCCGAAGGCGACAAGGGGGAAGATGAATGCTTCAAAGTGCAGAAAGAGCTTTTCACGCACAAGTGCGGGGAAATATCAATCATCCTATCCGCCCTGACGGG
>Ga0256406_1001461_pt1 | contig 38041 bp, 38 predicted proteins | sample RumenRJG_03DNA_FD_185986 | JGI IMG/M metagenome (GOLD analysis project Ga0256406, IMG submission 185986) | Bovine rumen microbial communities from Lethbridge, Alberta, Canada - RJG_03 | ecosystem: Host-associated > Mammals > Digestive system > Stomach > Rumen | place: Canada: Alberta | collected... | reverse complement strand
AGGCGCCGTTCGGCTATGTGGATGAGAATGGTGATTACCAGGGCTATGATGTGTATTATGCCAAGCGCATTGCCAAGGATCTCGGGGTAGATGTTGAATTTACGCCGGTATCACCGAGCGCCCGTATCGATATTGTCAATTCCGGACAGGTGGATATTACCCTTGCCAACTTTACGGTCACAGATGAAAGAGCCAGTCAGGTTGATTTCACAGCCCCTTATATGAAAGTTGCTTTAGGTGTCGTTTCCCCCGACAGTGCGGTGATTACGGATGTCAATGATCTCAAGGAGCTGATTGTTGCCAAAGGCACAACGGCTGAAACCTACTTTGAAGAAAACTATCCGGATGTCAAACTCATCAAGTACGATGAATATGCGGATGCCTACAATGCTTTACTGGATGGCAGAGGACCTGCCTTCTCCACCGATAATACGGAAGTGCTGGCATGGGCCAAGGCCAATCCTGGCTATACCGTAGGGATTACCCAGCTTGGAGATTATGATGCCATTGCCCCGGCTGTTGCCAAAGGCAATAAGACCCTGGCTGATTTCCTGAATGACGAAATTCAGACTCTGGGTGATGAACAGTTCTTCCATAAGGATTATGAGGAAACCCTGCGTCCGGTCTATGGCGATGCGGCTGATCCGGATGAGATTGTGGTTGAATACGGCAAGATTGAATGAGCAATCCGGGCGTATTGTCAATTCCAATCTGAATGAAGTGTAATAGAATACATCATGTGCAGTATGTACATGATGTTTCTTTTTATCTGAATGGAGGAAGCTATGGAAGTTTATGAAAAAGTAGATGAACTGCCGCAGGGGCAGGCAGATCTTCGTTATCTTCAGCATGGCTGTATGGTGCTGGAAGGCGGCGCATGGCGCGGTCTCTATACCCAGGGGGTATTGGATGCCCTGATGGAAAATGATATCAATCTGGACTGCACCATCGGCGTATCGGCCGGGGCCATGTCAGGACTGGCCTATGTCAGCGGTCAGATCGGCTTTTCCGGCCGGATGAATCTTACCTACCGCAATGATCAGAATTACTGCGGCATCGGGGCTTTGAAAAAGGATCACGGCATTACCGGGTTTACATATGCTTTTACGGAACTGTTTGATAAGGGCGGTTTTGCCAGACAGGACTTTCTGAACAGTCCCCGCAGATTTGTGGCTGTCGCAACGGATATCGATACGGGAAAGCCAGTTTTCTTTGAAAAGGGAAAGTGTCCGGATATCTTTAAAGCTGTACAGGCAAGTGCTACGGTACCGTATGTATCCGAGCCGGTGGAGATTGAAGGCAGAAAGCATCTCGATGGCGGCCTTGGGGTAAAGGTGCCGTATGAATGGGCTTTGAAGGAAGGCTATGAGAAGATTGTTGTCATCCGCACGCGGGACAGAGACTACCGCAAGCCGGTGAAGAAGCCGTCAGGCATCAATCACATGTATCGCAAAGAACCGAAAGCCATGGAAGATCTGGCAGAAGAGGCACCGCGCTATAATATCTCACTGGACAGGCTTGACATGCTGGAAAAGAAAAAAAGACTGTATGTCATTGCCCCTTCAAAGCCGATCACGATCAGAAGGTTTGAAGATGATATGAACAAGCTCGGCGATCTGTACTGGCAGGGGTATGAAGATGGAAAGAATGAAATCAGGGGTCTTAAAGCATACCTTGGCATCAGCACGCAGGAAGAGTGACCTGCGTGTTTTTTTCTTCTATAATCATGAGTATGAAAGATATTCTTGAAGATCTCAATGAAGAACAGAAAGAAGCCGTTACCGCGACCGAAGGCTATGTGGCAGTCATTGCCGGGGCCGGCTCCGGCAAGACCCGGGCTTTGACAAGACGCTTTGCGTATCTTGTCAATGAAGTGGGGATTTCACCCGGCAATATTCTATGTGTCACCTTTACCAACAAGGCCGCTGGTGAAATGCGCCAGCGTATTCATGCGCTTACCGATGATGCCGACACAGGCTATATCAATACCTTCCATGGCTTCTGTGTGTCTGTGCTGCAGGAAGACAGCCATGTCATCCATTATCCCAAGAGCTTCATGGTACTCGATAATGGGGATATCGATGACATGCTCAATATCATCTATGAAGAAAGAAATCTCACTTCCCGGGACATGACCTATTCTCAGGCAAGGGATATGTTTGAAATGCGCAAATGCATCACGGAACGCAGTTACTTTCATGATCTCATTGATCTTTCTCTAAAGGATCTGGAAGAAAAATACCGGCAGGCGAGTGAAGTAAAGGACATTCTGTTCTATGGCTATCTGTACCAGGAAAGAAAGTGCTTCGGGCTGGATTACAATGATCTGATTATTCTGACGCTGCATATCTTCCATACGGATGAAGCGGTGCATCTGAAGTGGCAGAAGCGATTGGAATACATCATGGTGGATGAGTTTCAGGATATTGATCCGCTGCAGTATGAACTGATGGAATCCTTATGCGGGTATTATGAAAATCTGTTTGTGGTGGGGGATCCGGACCAGACCATCTATACCTGGCGCGGGGCCCGGATCGGCTATATTCTTGATTTTGAAAGATCCCATCATGACACAAAGACGATCATGATGATGAAAAATTACCGCTCCACCCCGGAAATCCTGCAGGCCTGCAATTCGCTGATTTCAAAAAACCGCAATCGGATTGAAAAGAATCTTGTTCCGGTGCTGCCTTCCGGTAAGCCGGTGCGCTATCACCATGCAAAAACCCAGGAAAAGGAAGCAGAGTTCATCGCTGCTGAAATTGAGAAGCTTCATGAAACAGGGGTGAACTACCGGGATATGACAATTCTCTATCGGGCGCATTATGTTTCAAGGCAGATTGAGGAGACATTCATCAAGGAAGAGATTCCCTACCGGATCTATTCCGGTGTATCTTTCTTCGACCGCATGGAGATCAAGGATGCCGTCGCCTATCTGCGTATGGCTGCCCTGCAGGATGATCTTTCTTTCCGGCGCATTGTCAACCAGCCAAAACGCAACATCGGCAGAAGGCGGATGGCTTACCTGGAACAGCTTGCGGCCCAAAGCGGCAAAACTCTCTATACCTGTCTGAATGAAAATCTGGAAGATCCGCTTTTTACCGGCACAAAGGCAAAGCAGTTCATCAGCCTCATTGAAAAATACCGCCATCAGAGCGATCTGCCCATTTCAAAGATACTGACCGGCATTCTGGAAGACAGCGGATATGAGAAGATGCTCAGAACAGAAGGTGCACAGGAAAGGCTGGATGATCTTGCCGAGCTCAAGCAGTCTGTACTGGAATATGAAATGACATGCGGTGAGGAAACAGATCTGCAGACCTATCTGTCTCAGATTGCCCTGTATACCAGTACGGACATGGAAGACCATAAAGACGAAGTGAAGATGATGAGCGTTCATGCCGCCAAGGGGCTTGAATTTCCCTATGTATTTCTGGCCGGCATGAACGAAGGTATTTTCCCAAGCCGTAAAATCACTTCCGAAACGGAAATGGAAGAAGAAAGAAGACTGGCTTTTGTGGCCATGACAAGAGCTGAGAAGGGACTGATTCTGAGTGATGCTGAAGGACGCAACTTCAACAATACCTACCGCTATCCTTCCCGCTTTATTCTGGACATTGACCGGCCGTACATTCAGTATGATGAACCGCTGCCTGAGGATCTGATCCGTAAGATAGAAAACTGGATCCGCAGGGGACCCGGTGCTTCCATCCGCAAGGATGAACTGCCGTTTCATGAAAAGGACAGGGTTTACCATAAGATGTTTGGAGAAGGAACGATCCAGAAGATCAATTTCAAAGAGGGAAGTGTTGAGATCCGCTTTGACCGTTTTGAAAGAGAAAGAGTATTAAGTATTTCGGCTCTGGATAAGATGGAAAAGAGATGAATGAAAACGGGCAGCGCAAAGCTGTCCGTTTTCAGATGCAGTCATTGAAGTAATCATAATCAGGATTGGGAATATCCCGGATGGTATGTTTTTTATGCGACAGAGGATCATGAAAGGTGATGGCATCAGCCCATAAGCCCATATGGGTGAAATTGTGATCCGGATGGCCGTAGAGAGGATCATTGACAATGGGCATGCCGTGGGCGGAAAGATGGACACGGATCTGATGGGTCCGGCCGGTATCGAGCGTACAGCTGATGAGGCTGATGCCATTGCGGACGGCTTCGACACTGGCATGGGTCAAAGCGTTTTTTCCGTTTGGTGAGACCCGATAGACACCGGCTTGGTGGCGGTCGCGGCCGATGGGATCATTCATGTCAAACAAAGTGCCCGCTTTCAGTACTCTGCCGGAAGTGATGGCAAGATAGTGCCGGGTGATCTTTCTTTCTTCCAGCTGGGCATCAAACCAGGGCTGAAAGAAAGGCATTTTCACATAGAGCAGAACCCCGGCCGTATCCGCATCAAGCCGATGAATGGGACGCACTGGAAGAGATTCTTCATGGGCATTAAGATAGGCTGCCACCATGCCATTGAGACAGTCCGCATCCTCCTTCTCACTGTGTATGATGATCCCCGGCTCTTTATGAACAATCATGACAAAGTCATTTTCAAACAGCACTTGTGCCTGTTTTTCATTTGGCTTCCAGTCAGTTTCATAAGCGGGAAAGTGAATGGCCAGCACATCATTTTCATGCATCAATGCTTCAGCGGACTTCACCGGCATGCCGTTGATTTCAATCTGACGGTTCTGAACGAGCAGATATCTTTCTCTGCGGGAGATGCGGTAAAGATTGAAGAAAGAGGACAGCGGTCTTCCTTTGAGGGCGCTGCCTGTTTCAATCTGAAGCGTTCTGTTTTCCTTGCTGTAGTGATACTGCATTCTTTTTCTTCTTTCTGTATTTCTTTTTCTTTGTGTCATGCATACCATTGCGCACCAGCACAGTAATGCTTTCCACGTGCGGTGTATCCGGGAACAGATCAAAGGGAATGATGGTAACCGGATGGTAGCTGCCGGCAAGGGCATGGAGGTTTTTAGCAAGAGTGGCCGGGTTGCAGGAAACATAGATGATCTTGGTAATGGAGGAAGACAGGATTGTCTGTATCATGGCCTGATCCATGCCGGCTCTTGGCGGATCAGCCAGAAGTGTATCCACCGGCATTCTCACAAGAACGTTCTGCAGTCCTTCCGCCGCATCCGCCGTGAAGAAGTGGCAGTTTTCAATGCCGTTAGTTCCGGCATTGGCATCAGCGTTTTCAATGGCTTCCGGTACGGATTCAATGCCGATGACGGTATTGGCTTTATCATGGGCTAAAAGGGACATGGCGCCGATGCCGCAGTATGTTTCCACCAGCACATCACAGGGATCAATCTTGCCCACGGCTGTATGGTAGAGCTGCGCAGCCATCGGCACATTGAGCTGGAAGAAGGAGCGGGGAGAAAGACGCAGTTTCAGACCGTTCAGATCGGTTTCAATCCAGTCGCTGCCGGCCAGTTTTCTGATGCTGGAGCCGAAAAGCGAAGTGCCTTTCTTTTCCGTATTGATGGATTGGAATAAACCGGTAAGACCGGGAATGTGAGACAGTGAATAGACAAGGGGAGCAGGTATTTCATCCCTTCCGGTCACCAGCGTACACTGGCCCTGTCCATTCAGACTGCGGATAATGAGATACCGCAGGCCATGGCCGCGCTTAGGATCATAGGCTTTGAGTACACCTGTGCATAAGCGCAGTACTTCTTTGCGGATTCTTTCCACTTCCGGTGTATGCATGGGGCAGTCCTCAATCGGAATAAAACGGTTGGTGCCGGTTTCATAAAGACCGCTGACAAGCTTTCCATCGACTTCGCCAACCGGCAGCTTGCATTGGCTGCGGATGCCTTTATGAATGTGATCCGTATGCACGCTGCGGACAAGATCAGAAGGTATGCGGGCATACTTGTACAGCGTTTCAGAGAGAATGTCTTTCTTGATGGCTAGCTGCTGTTCTTCTTTGACAAAATTCAATGCACACCCTTCACAGCGTGAACAGGAAGGGGTGATGCGCATCGGGGAAGGTTTCAGGATGCTGTTTACCTTTGCCCGGGCATAGGTATCGTTTTCTTCACAGAGGGTGACAGAAACGGTTTCATTTACAAGGGCATGGGGAATGAAGACAGGCTTATGTTTCAGATAGGCGATGCCTTCTCCGTTGATGCCGGTTTTCTGTATGGTCAGTACGATGCTGTTTTTCATAGTGCACTTATTATATATGAAAGAAGCTCGAAGAAAACAGTTTTAGACAAATGATAAAAAACGGGACATATGTCTTTGTCTGAATGAAAGCGATTACATAGTATGGCGCCTGGCGTCAGAAAAACGAGGACGGAGAAATAATATGAAAAAATGAATCAATGGCAGCAAGGCAATTCCACGGATGTAATCGCATATGCGGACAAAGCAAACGAGAGAATACGCAGTGCACTGTTCAACCCAATGGCTGACAGCTTTACAGAAGATGATTATAAGGCGCTTGTGAAGAAGCTGTATGATGTAGACCTGGCAAAGCTTGACAGAAATACATTCTCCCATGTTGAAATGGACTATCAGGGCAATCTGAAATAAGCAGATCAACTGTGACATCTGTCAGGAACGAGTACTCCGCTGTTCCTGCTTTTTTCTGATTTTCAAAAACAAAAATACAATTATCATGCATATATGTGAAAGAATGATGAAATTTTCATGTGCTTTTTAAGTCAAATGGCGTTGAAAATGGGAAAGCGATTACATACAATGGTCTTAGCGTCAAAGAATACGCATGGAGGAAAATAATGAAAAAGTTTTTATCTGTAGGTCTGACCGCAGCAATGGCGGTCAGCCTGGCCGCATGCGGAAGCAGCTCATCCAGCTCTTCCAGCAGCGCCAAGTCCACATCGAGCGCATCCAGCTCTGATATGGCTGTTGCGATGATCACCGACTATGGTGATATTACGGACCAGTCCTTCAACCAGACAACCTATGAAGCCTGCAAGGCCTGGGCAGCAGACAATGATGTTAAGTTCAACTATTACAAGCCGGCAAGTGACGCGGACGCTGATCGTGAGGCATCCATCGAACAGGCAATTGATGAAGGCTATAATGTTATCGTCATGCCTGGTTATGCATTCGCTCAGGCGATCGTTGATACTGTAGAAGATTATCCGGATGTCAAGTTTATTGCGCTGGACGTTGCCCAGTCTGATCTGGACAAGGATTCCGGTACAGACGGCTGGAAGTCCGACAACACATTCTGTGCTGTTTACGAAGAAGATCTGGCCGGCTACATGGCAGGCTACGCAGCTGTATCTCTTGGCTATACAAAGCTCGGTTTCCTTGGCGGTATGGCAGTTCCGGCGGTTATCCGCTATGGCTACGGTTATGTACAGGGTGCTGAACAGGCTGCTGAAGACAAGGGTGTTGCAGAAGTTGATATTAACTATGCATACGGCAATAAGTTCTCCGGTGACTCCGATATCACAGCTGCTATGGATACATGGTATGGCAATGGTACACAGGTTGTCTTCGCGTGCGGCGGCGGTATCTACACAAGTGCTGCTGAAGCTGCGCAGAAGGTCAACGGCAAGGTCATCGGTGTCGATGTCGACCAGGCTGCTACAATTGATTCCACATACGGCGACGGTATGACTGTAACTTCTGCTACAAAGGGTCTTGCGGCTACTGTCAAGACAACACTGGATGCATGCAAGGACGGCACATTCTCTGATAAGTATGCCGGCACATGCCAGAACCTCGGTCTTGTTTCCGAGAATCCGGAAGAGAACTATGTACAGCTGGCTGAATCCACACAGTGGGGCGACGGCTTCTCTGAGGATGATTACAAGGCACTGGTCAAGAAGATGTATGATGGCGACATCAAGGTTGATAACAGCGTTGATGTAGACCTCAGCAAGGTTTCCTATGACCATGTCAAGGTAGATTACCAGGGCAACCTGAAGTAATCCTTCACACAGTTACAGATAGGAATGGCAGAGTCCATTCCTGTTTTTCTTATGCTGTAAAAGATAGAAATGCCGGCTGCCTGTCTGTCAGGCTGCCGGCATTTTATCGTATTTTTTTACTGAATTTCTTTCAGAATGCGATGAAGGTCTTTGGGTCGATAGTTTCTGTGATCCAGTTTCAGATCATAGACAGCACATAAAGCATGAAGTGTCTTTGAGCCCTGATAGGCGGCTGTATAGTACAGATCCTGCATGTTGACTATGTTCAGATGATTTAAAGTGTCCTTTATATTTTCTGTACTGTACTGTTCAGCACCTGGGGATGCATTCAGCCTGACTTCCAGTATACGGCTGATCAGCAGGGCCATACTGCTGACTGCATACCGGGCTTTATCCTTTTTCTGACTGAGGCAATTGCTGTCTTCAGATTTTCTGAAGATCAGATCAGGCAGTGAAATGAAATGCTCTGAAGAATCACTGCCGGAGATTGAGCAGTCACTTCTGATGGCATTTGATAGGAATTCCATATACGTATCGAAATGATCAGACAGCAGGCTCTGTGTTTCTTGGATTGCTGTTTCATCTGCTCTAGGCAGACCATAGAATTCGATGGAAGGATCAAGGATCTGACGGCAGACAAGATAGAGGAAAGTTTCATAGGGATCATATTGAAGCTTATAGCCAGGTGTGGTCTGAACAAAGAACTGTTTCAGATTCAGCTGACGGCAGGCTGCCTGCAGGAAGAACCAGCCGATATTACATACCGCTGAAGGTGATGAAGCTTCGGGACTCGCTGTCACTTTTTCATTGAATCTCACTTTTATTTCAAGCACATCAGCAATCTTTTCACTTTTCTGCTTTCTGTTATATTCAGCCACCATGTTCTTTGCATAGGCAAGAGGATCATCCGTGATGGCAAGCAGCTCTGAATGCTTCCCGATCCGACTGATGGTTCTTGTTGTCGACTTTTTCCCATTCCGTACACCTTCCTGGATGTAGTAGATGGGATCCTTAGAATGTTTGTTATAGGTCAGTTTCATAAAGATATTATGCCAGATCTCTGCATGGAATATTTCGGATTTATGGGGAAATCCGGCAGAAAAGGGACATATACGGTCGAAAGGAATCTGTTAAAAATGTCAATTGGCAGGAATAGAATGGTTTTCATTCTGTTTTTTTACGTCTATAATAAATTATGGGTTTTTTATGGGACATAATCGGGGACACATGGCATTTTCGTATTGCTGTGTAAGCGCATTCATAATAAAATACTCGAGCAAGAGTTAAGGAGAAGAAAATAATGACGGAACAAAAAGAACCATATGCAGTTGAGATGCTGCATATAACAAAACGGTTCCCGGGCATTGTTGCCAATGATGACATTACTCTTCAGCTGAAAAAGGGTGAAATTCATGCACTGTTGGGAGAAAACGGTGCTGGCAAATCAACACTGATGTCAGTTCTGTTCGGTCTCTATCAGCCGGAAGAAGGTATCATCAAAAAAGACGGGAAAGTCGTTCAGATCAATGACCCTAACGATGCCAATGCATTAGGCATCGGTATGGTCCACCAGCACTTCAAGCTGGTTCAGTGTTTCACGGTACTGCAGAACATCATCCTCGGGGTTGAGGATACAAAGCATGGTATTCTGCAGACAGATGAGGCCCGCAAGAAGGTTATGCAGCTGTCGGAGAAGTACGGCCTGCAGGTTGATCCGGACGCATTGATTTCTGATATTACCGTAGGTATGCAGCAGAGAACGGAAATTCTGAAGATGCTGTACCGTGATAATGAAATACTCATCTTCGATGAGCCGACGGCTGTACTGACGCCGCAGGAAATCGAAGAACTGATGCAGATTATGAAAAACCTGTCAAAGGAAGGAAAGTCCATTCTCTTTATTTCACATAAGCTGAATGAAATCATGGAAGTGGCGGATCGTGTTACTGTCTTAAGACGCGGCAAGTATGTCGGTACGGTCAACGTCAAGGATACCAATGAAGAGGAACTTTCCCGGATGATGGTAGGCCGTGATGTACAGCTTGTGGTTGATAAGAAGCCGGCCAAGCCGAAGGATGTTGTACTTGAGGTATCTCATCTGACGGTGCCTGGCAGAACAAAGACCAAGAATGCGGTCAATGATGTCTCCTTCAAGGTAAGAGCCGGTGAGATTGTCTGTATTGCCGGTATTGACGGAAATGGTCAGACAGAGCTGATCTATGGCCTGACGGGTCTGACCCCGACTTCCGGCGGCACGATCAAGGTCAATGGAAAAGATATTACCAAGAGCTCCATCCGTGAGCGTTCAGCCCATATGTCGCATATTCCGGAAGACAGACATAAACATGGTCTGGTTCTGGATTACAATCTGGCTTACAACCTGGTTCTGCAGCGTTATTTTGAACCGGAATTCACCAAGGCAGGATTCCTCAGGACTGGCAATATCTACAAGTATGCCGACCGTCTGATCAAGGATTTCGATGTCCGTTCCGGTCAGGGCGCCCATACAATTGTCCGCTCCATGTCCGGCGGCAACCAGCAGAAGGCGATCATTGCCCGTGAACTTGACCGCAATCATGAAGTGCTGATCTGCGTGCAGCCGACCAGAGGCCTGGACGTCGGTGCCATTGAAGGCATTCATAAGAGAATTATTGCGGATCGTGATGCCGGCAAGGCAGTTCTGCTTGTTTCACTTGAACTGGAAGAGGTCATGAATCTGTCGGATCGTATTCTTGTCATGCATGAAGGCGAGATTGTCGGTGAACTGGATCCGAAGAAGACAACAACCGAAGAGCTCGGTCTTTACATGGCCGGTGCCAAGCGTGATACACCGAAGGAGGCTGAGTAAGCATGGAAGAAAAGAAGTCTTTCTGGAAGAAACCGGGCGTACAGACGGTTCTGACTTCACTGATCTGTATTCTGTTCGGCCTGATTGCAGGCTATATCGTACTTCTGATCATCAATCCCGGCGGAGCCGGTGAAGCGATCAAGACCATTATCCTCAACTTCCTGACCAAGCCGACTTCCCGTGCGCAGATCAAGGCGCTGGGCAATACGATGGTCAAGACAGCACCTCTGTTAATGTGTGCATTGAGTGTCTGCTTTGCCTATAAGGTAGGTCTCTTCAATATCGGTGCGGCCGGTCAGTATGAAGTCGGAGCCTGTGCCTGTCTGGCCCTGGCGCTGATCTTCAAGGCGCCCTGGTGGGTATGCATGATCGGTGCTGCGGCAGCCGGTGCGCTGCTGGGTCTGATCTGCGGTGCATTGAAGGCATACCGCAACGTGAATGAAGTTATTTCCGGCATCATGCTCAACTGGATCTTCCTGTATGCAACAAATACAGTACTGGGCAAGGTCAAGGAAACATCTTCTCCTTACACGGAATCAATTACCGCGATCAATAAGAAAGCGATGCTGCCGACGATGGGAATGGAAAACCTCTTTGCCGGAAACAGAAATGTTACCATTGCCATTATCTTCTCGATTCTGACGGCAGTGATTGTCTGGGTTGTTCTGGATAAGACAAAGTTCGGCTATGAGCTGAAGGCTACCGGCTACAACAAAGACGCAGCCAAGTATGCCGGAATGAAGGAAAAGAGAAATATCATTGTCACACTGGTCATTGCCGGTGCGATTGCAGGCCTCGGTGCTTCCTTCATGTACCAGTCCGGCTATATGAGATGGGAAACATCCGCATCTTCTGTACCGGCCATGGGCTTCAACGGTATCGCTGCTACCTTCTTAGGCGGTCTGAACCCGATCGGAACGATCTTCGCATCTTTCTTCATCCAGTCCATTACGGACGGCGGCTCCATGATCGACCGTATGATTTATCCTTCTCAGGTATCTGATCTGATCTCCGGTATCATCATTTACCTCAGCGGCTTTGTACTCTTCTTCAAGATGCTGATGAATAAACCGCATCATAAGAAGGAAAAGAATGAAAAGAAAGCAGGAGGTGAAACGAAATGATTCTGCTGCTTCAGTACATGATTATCTTCGCATCCGTTCTTTCGCTGGTTGCCCTGGGCGGCTGCTTCTCTGAACATTCCGGCGTCATCAACCTGGGCCTTGAAGGTATCATGGTTGTCGGTGCCATGGGCGGCGCCATGATCATGAATCTGGTTCCGGCCACACTGCCGGCGCCGCTCATGATTCTGATCGTGTGTGCGGCTTCCATTATCTTCGGCATGCTGTACAGCTGCCTGTTAGGTCTTGCCTGCATCAATCTCAATGCGGATCAGACGCTGATCGGTACAGCCATGAATATGCTTTCTACCGCTGTTGCGGTTATCGTGGTGCGTTCCTACAACACATCCCGCAATTCATCTGATGTATCTTCCATCCTGAAGTATGTCGATGCCAAGAAGAAGTTCCTGATCCGTTTCGGCAGCTTTGAGTTCAACTGGTTCATGATCATTGCCCTGGCTGCGGTCATCATTTCCTACATTGTGCTCTATAAGACAAAGTTCGGTCTGCGTTTAAGAGCCTGCGGTGAAAATCCTCAGGCAGCTGACTCAGTCGGTATCAATGTCTATCGGATGAGATGGGCCGGTGTAACGATTTCCGGACTGCTCGGCGGTCTTGGCGGCATTACCTATATCATGGCCGGTGTTTCCGAATGGAAGTTTGAAAATGGTGTTGCCGGCTTCGGCTTCCTGTCTCTGGCGGTTATGATCTTCGGTCAGTGGAAGCCGCACAGAATCGGGCTGGCGGCGCTGCTGTTCGGTTTCTTCCGCTCTCTGTCCAATGTCTACTCAGGCATCCCTTTCCTGAAGGCAATGAACATTCCGAGTGCCGTATACAACATGATGCCTTACATCATCTCTCTGATTGTGCTGGCATTTACTTCTTCCAATTCGGCTGCGCCGAAGGCGGAAGGCATACCGTACGACAAAGGAACAAGATAACAGTATCCTCAGGGAACTGCTTCAAACGGCAGTTCCTTTTGTTTATCAGATGGCTTATGGTAAAATGAAACGCGGTGAAGAAAACATGAAACAGAACAGAAATTACCCGAAGGCTGTGGTCACAAAGAAACAGATGAAAAGAATTCATGAAGGCCATCCCTGGGTGTATGAAGATGAAATCGTATCAATCGATGACAATATTGAAAACGGCAGTCTGGTGGATGTCTATGGGGAGAAGGGACAGTATGGCGGAACGGGTTTCTATTCTGCTTTGTCCAGAATACGGATCCGTTTATTGAGCCATAATGCCAATGACTCGTTTGATGAAGCATTCTTCACACGAAGAGTGCAGTATGCCCTGCAGTATCGTAAAGATGTCATGAAAGAGGATTTCAGGGCATGCCGTCTGGTCCATGGGGAAAGTGATGGACTGCCGGGTCTGACTGTTGACCGCTATAATGATATTCTTGTTGCGGAAGTGACAAGCTATGGCATGGAACAGCGCAAGGATATTGTGTATACAGCCCTGGTACAGCAATTGAAAGCCATGGGTGAAGAGATCCATGGCATCTATGAAAGAAATGAGAGTGCCTTGAGAAGTAAGGAAGGACTGGAACAGTATAAGGGCTGGTATGGTGAAAACCATCCATCTGAAACAAAGACAGTCATCTCTGAAAATAGCATTCTGTATGAAGTGGATGTGGAGAATGGGCAGAAGACAGGCTTCTTTCTGGATCAGAAATACAACCGGCTGGCCGTACGAAAGATGGCATATGGCAGAAATGTTCTGGACTGCTGCACACATACAGGTTCATTTGCTTTGAATGCGGCGTATGGCGGTGCGGCCCATGTAACAGCGCTGGATATATCTGATACGGCCATCGCTGAAGCAAAGCACAATGCTTTATTGAATCATCTGGAAGATCAGGTGGACTTTGTACAGGCTGATGTATTTGAAGCACTGGAAGAGATCCGTAAAAACCATGAACACTATGACTTCATCATTCTTGATCCCCCGGCTTTCACCAAAAGCCGCAAGACTCGCTACAATGCCTACCAGGGCTATAAGGAAATCAATGCCCAGGCGATGAAAATCCTGCCCAGAGGAGGCTATCTTGCCACTAACTCCTGTTCGCATTTCATGAGTACGGAGATGTTCAGGGCTATGCTGCATGAAGCAGCCATGGCGGCCGGTGTACAGGTGCGGATTGTGGAAGAGAGGCATGCTTCCCCGGATCATCCGGTATTGATCGGGGTGGATGAGACGGATTACCTCAAGTTCTTCCTGGTCCAGACGATCTGAGACCTGAGACAGAAGGTGCAGAAATGGCTTAACCAAGCCTTTCTGCGCCTTTTTCATTGGAATGGAAACTAGAAATATTAGCCTATCTGTGGTAAAATTGCAACAGAAAGTAGGTGAGATTGTGGCAGAATACAAATACAAAAAAGGCGACATTGTAATGTACAAACGTGATGTATGCAGAGTTGTAAGAATCGGCGAGAGTGATTACACAGGAGAAAAGTGCTACATTCTCGTACCTACCGCCAGACCTGACGGTTCCATCAAAATGCAGGTGCCGGTGTCCAATAAAAGCGGACATCTCAGAGACCTCATCACCCGTGATGAGATCCGTGAACTGATCCGCAAGACACCGGATGTTGAAACGCTTGTCAGTAAGCCGGCGAATATGAAGAGCCAGTATGCTGCGCTGATGCACAGTGATGATGTGCTGGATCTGGTCAGGATTATCAAGACATCTTATGAGCGGAATCAGGAAAGAATCGCATCGCATAAGAAGCTTGCGAGTATTGATGATGAATATCTCAGAAGGGCGGAAAAATGCCTGTACAATGAGATTTCAGCATCTACCGGAATGAGTTTTGATGAGTCCAAAGAGTATTTTGAAAGTGAAGTAAAGAAGGAAGAGGCAGGCCGCAGTTAATGAAGAACAGGATGATTCTGCAGTCATTTGAATGGTATCTGTCAAATGATGGAACGTTCTGGAGGAGAATCGAAGGGGCTGCCCCTTCTTTTTCTTCCATCGGGTTTACCAGTGTATGGCTGCCGCCGGCTTTCAAAGGCGCAGGCGGCATCAATGATGTCGGGTATGGCGTTTATGATCTGTATGATCTCGGGGAGTTTGATCAGAAGGGAACCGTACGGACAAAATATGGCACAAAGGATGAATATCTGCGGGCGGTAAAGGCTGTTGAAGATAACGGGGTCAGAGTGCTGGCGGATATTGTCTTCAACCAGAAGATGGGGGCCGATGAAACAGAAGAAGTAGAGGCCGTGGAGGATGCCGGCAATAACCGCAATGAACAGATCTCGGGCGATGAGACCATTACCGCCTGGACAAAGTTCACTTTCCCGGGAAGAAAAGGAAAGTATGATCCGTTTATCTGGGACCATACATGCTTTGATGGGACGGACTGGGATGAGAAGGGACACCGCAATTCCATATACAAGTTCAATGGCAAGAACTGGGATTGTGATGTATCCACGGAGAATGGCAACTATGATTATCTGATGGGATGTGATCTGGACTTTCAGGAACCGAAGGTAGTGGAAGAATTGAAGAAGTGGGGCAGATGGTATCTGGATCTGACCGGGGCAGACGGGGTAAGACTGGATGCTCTGAAACACATTCATTTCACTTTCTTTGAGGACTGGCTGAAGGAAATGCGGACATATACCGGTAAGGATCTGTTTGCCATCAGGGAATACTGGAATCCGGATGTCAATGCCCTGACGCATTATCTGGATGTAAACCATAACTGTCTGTCCCTGTTTGATGTTGCTCTGCATTTCCGTTTTTATAATGCGTCCAACAGCGGCGGTTATTTTGATATGCGTACGCTCTATGACAGTACTCTGGTACAGGTGAGAGAAGACAATGCCATCACATTTGTGGACAATCACGATACCGAGCCGCAGCAGGCCCTGCAGTCTTTCATACCGGCCTGGTTCAAGCCGATTGCCTATGCTCTGATTCTGGAAAGTGCCCATGGCATTCCCTGTGTTTTCTATGGGGATCTTTTCGGCATCCGACAGGAAAACATCGCTCCAGTCAAAGATCTTGCCAGACTCATGGCTGCCCGGACGCTGGCCGCCTATGGGGATGAAACAGATTACTTTGATCATGAGGATGTGGTGGGCTTTACCCGCAGCGGCAGTACAGAAAATCCGGACAGCGGCCTTGCCGTACTTGTCTCAGATGGACCGGGCGGGTGCAAACATATGATGGTGAATGAAGCCATGAAAGGAAAGCAGTTCATCAATATACTGGATGAAAACCTGTCTGTATGCATTAATGAAGACGGAAGCGGCGACTTCACTGTCGATGGAGGTTCAGCCGCCGTATACGTGGAAGCACATATGCTTGATGAAATAAAAAAGATGGCTGCGGCCTTTGAACAGGGCACACAGCCATACTTTCCATGGTGATCTTCAGCGTAAGATCACTTTTTTTCAGGATAATGCATGCGGGTTGCGTCAATGTGATCCAGTACACCAAGATACTTATGGGCAAGATATCTTGCCATGCCCAGGTTCTGGTCCAGGTAATTGCCGCACTGATCCGGAGCAGCCCCGGGAATATCATCCTCATAATCCGCAATGAACGTAAACATTCTTGAGACAAGACCGATGACATCCTCCGAGATGAGATCTCCTTCCAGAATCATATAGAAGCCGGTACGGCAGCCCATGGGACCGAAGTAGACGACTCTGTCTTTCCATTCTGGATCATTGCGCAGGAAGGTGGCACCGAGATGTTCAATCGTATGCACTTCCGCTGTATTCATGACCGGCTCCCGGTTCGGGGCTGTCATTCTCAGATCAAAAGTTGTGATAACCGTATCGCGGAAACGGTCCTTTCTCGATACATAGACACCCGGCAGTAAAAGCAGGTGGTTGACTTTAAAACTGGCAATTGTTTCCATTTGTTCATCTCCTTGCCCCTATTATCGCATATCCCGGTCATGATGGTACAATGGAAACAGCAGGGAGGAAGTACATGCCGAAAAACAGTGTCAGAGAACATCTGAAAAATTCAGATCGGAAAACCGTCATTACATATGTCATTCTGCATACGCTTGTTGTGATATCGCTCATTCGTCAGATTCTTGCCGGGGATCTATATAATGCCTTTCTATGTATCGTGTCGCTGCTTCTGTTCATGATACCGCGGCTGGTCAAGACAAAGCTGAAGATTGAACTGCCGGATCTGTTGGAATGTACAATCTATATTTTTATTTTTGCGGCAGAAATCCTGGGTGAGATCAATAACTTCTATCAGATCATTCCTTTCTGGGATACAATTCTGCATACACTGAACGGATTCCTCTGTGCGGCTATCGGCTTTTCGCTGGTGGATCTCTTGAACCGCAATTCCCGCCGCATCAATCTGTCGCCGCTGTATCTGGCCCTGGTATCATTCTGCTTTTCGATGACTGTAGGTGTGTGCTGGGAATTCTTTGAATTCACCATGGATAATGTGACTGGTACGGATATGCAGAAAGATACGCTGATTCAGAATATCAATTCCGTGTATCTCAATGAAACCGGTGCCAACCGTACGGTTAAGATCCGTAAGATCGACAATACGGAGATTCATACCGCAGACGGACAGACATATGAGATCAAGGGCGGGTATCTTGATATCGGTCTGATTGATACAATGGATGATCTGTTTGTCAATCTGATCGGAGCGCTCACGTTCAATGTGATCGGCTATATCTATGTCAGAAAACGGGATTTTTCAAAGAAGAATATTGCCATGCGTTTTGTGCCGCATAAGATGGATGAAACACAGTCAGAAGCACAGGAAGAGCTCAATGCCCTGGCAGATGAGCTGGAAGAAGATGAAGAGAAACGGAAAGAAGACAGATGATGTCTTCTTTTTCTGACTTCCGAAAGAGAAGACAGAAAAAGAAGAAAATGCTGCTGTAAAATTCAGAAAACAGGTGAAAAATGTGCTTTAAAATGTAAGAAACTCATATATAAAATGAAAATATTTTGCATAAATATGAAAAACAGCTTGTAAAATCTGAAAATAAAACCGATAATTTCCATGTATTCAGAAAATACGGAACTGGAGGGAAATGAATATGAACAGATATTTCAAAAGTTTTGTGGCAGCTGCGTTAGTCTGCAGCACTCTGGCAGGATGCGGATCATCCTCGGGAGGCAGTACGGCAGAAAAGACAGCTTCTTCCAGTACAGCTGCTGCGTCCGGTAAACATTTTGTCATTGCGACAGATACAGTATTCAAGCCGTTTGAATATACGGATGCGGATGGCAATTTCGTCGGTATTGATGTGGATCTTCTCGCAGCGATTGCCAAGGATCAGGGCTTCACTTATGATCTGAATTCACTTGGCTGGGATTCTGCCATTGCGGCATGCCAGGCCGGCCAGGCTGACGGTATGATTGCCGGTGCTTCCATTACAGATGAAAGAAAGCAGAACGGCTGGATCTTCTCGGATGGCTACTATACGGCAACCCAGTGTGTAGCGGTAGCTGCCGACAGTGATGTCAAATCGCTGGATGATCTTCAGGGTGCCAATGTTGCGGTCAAGACAGGCACAGCCGGTGCAGATTATGCCAACTCTCTGAAGGATAAATACAACTTCAATATCACAACTTATGAGGACAGCCCGACGATGTATCAGGCGGTAACCGGCGGCCAGGCAGACTGCTGCTTCGAGGATACACCGATCATGTCCTATACCATCAAACAGGGTGAACAGGATCTCAAGATTGTCGACGGTTCTGAGAATGAAGGTAATGATTACGGCATGGCAGTATTTGATTCAAGTGAGCAGGAGCTGCTTGATCTGTTCAATGCCGGTCTGAAGGATATCAAAGCCAGCGGTGAGTACGATAAGATCATCGCCAAGTATCTGGGCTGATCAGAATCAGACAGGGGCCCGGCAGTGCCGGACCTTTTCTTCTTAGAAAGGAGTTCACATGTCACAGATTATAGAGCAATACGGACATCTTTTACTGAACGCAATGGGACATACACTTTTACTGGCTCTGCTGGGGCTTCTGTTTGCGTGTGTATTCGGTCTGCTGTTCGGTATGATGAGCGTTGTCCACAATAAAGCATGCAATATCATTGCCATGATATTTGTGGATGTCATCCGCGGTGTTCCGATGATCGTTCTGGCCTATTTCATCTACTTCGGCATTCCGTATGGATGCCGGACGATCCTGGGCACAAAGGTTACCATTTCCGCTCTGCAGGCAGGCACATGGTGTCTGTCACTCAACTGCGGCGCATATATGGCAGAAATCATCCGGGCAGGCATTCAGTCTGTGGATCCCGGCCAGATGGAAGCGGCCCGTTCCCTTGGTCTTCCGTACTGGAAGAGCATGCGCAGGGTTGTGCTGCCCCAGGCCATCCGGACCATGATTCCATCCATCATCAACCAGTTCATCATCACCCTGAAGGATACTTCCATCCTTTCCGTCATCGGTTTCCCGGAACTTGTCAATACGGCGAAAAACGTCATTGCCATCACCGGTAAATCACTGCAGACATGGGCGGTTGTGGCCGTCATGTATCTGATTATCATCCTGCTGCTGTCCAAACTGGCAAAGCGGGTGGAAAGGAGGCTCAGCCGTGGCCATAAACTACAATAAGACAAGAATTCATGTCGAACACCTTGTCAAGAATTACGATAAGCTGGAAGTGCTGAAGGATATCAGTACGGATATCTATGATGGGGAAGTCGTGGTTGTCATCGGTCCTTCCGGTTCGGGCAAATCCACTTTCCTGCGCTGTCTCAACGGTCTTGAAAAATTCCAGAGCGGCCACATCATGATCAACGGGAAAGATGTTGCGGATCCCAAGACCGATATCAATCACTTCCGTGAAAACATCGGCATGGTATTCCAGCATTTCAATCTCTTTGCCAATATGAATGTGCTGGACAATCTGACCCTGGCTCCGGTGGAGCTGAAGAAAGCAAGTCGGGAAGATGCGGAGGAAACAGCCATGAAGATGCTGGCAAGAGTCGGCCTCAGCGATAAGCTGCATTCCTATCCGGATCAGCTTTCCGGCGGCCAGCAGCAGCGTGCGGCAATCGCACGAGCATTGTGCATGCATCCGGACATCATGCTGTTTGATGAACCGACTTCAGCTCTGGATCCGGAAATGGTAGGGGAAGTACTGAATGTCATGAAGCATCTGGCTTCCGAAGGCATGACCATGGTCATTGTCACTCATGAAATCGGCTTTGCAAGAGAAGTGAGCGATCGGGTTCTCTTCATGGATGGCGGCTATATTGTGGAAGAAGGCACGCCGGATGAAGTCATCAATCATCCCCGTCAGCAGCGTACCATTGATTTTCTTTCCAAAGTGCTGTAGGGAAAAAGAAACAGCGTTCCGGATTTCCGGAACGCTGTTTTAATGATCATGGCAATGACAGGATTCAACTCTTTCTTCCAGGCCATTCTGGATGAATGCTTTGACAGCCTCTTCACAGCTGCCGTTATTGCCGCCATAGATCCTGATGCCGCAGGCAGACAGGGCATTGACCATACCCTGGCCCATACCGCCGCAGATCACCGCATCAACACCTTTGTCTTTGAGAAAAGGTGCCAGCTCATGATGGCTGTGTCCTTCAGCTGAAATGATCATAGATGTATATGACGCTCCATTGATGTCATAAAGGACAAAGGATTCAGCTTTGCCGAAGTGGGCAAAGATGTTTCCGTTATCGTAAGGTAATGCGACTCTCATTTATGATTTATTCCTCCTTGTCGTCATGTTCTTCACCGGGATTGTCATAGATTCCCCATTTGTCCATATGGGCTTTTCCCCAGTGGTTTCCGATTCTGTTCAGGGCAATCAGAAGAATGCCGAACAGAACACCAAGTATGATACATAGAATAATCAATCCCATCTTCAGCACTCCTTCCATTCTGTTTCATCAAGTTCATCTTCAGCCATCTTAACATAGTGAGCAGCGTTGTCTTCACACTTTCTGCGCTCTGCTTCCGTTAATGGACGGATCACGCGGGCGGGAGAGCCGAGGACCAGAGAACCGGCTGGATAATGCCTGCCCTCGGTTACCAGGGCACCGGCTCCTACAATACAGTGATCTTCAATCACGGCATTGTTCATGATGATGGCGCCCATGCCGATGATCACATCATCCTTTACCATACAGCCATGCAGGATTGCCCCATGTCCTGCGGTGACAGAATCCCCCAGCGTGACATCATGGCCTTCACCCGCATGGATGATGACTCCGTCCTGGATGTTTGTATTCTTTCCGATCCGTATGACTGCGGTATCTGCCCGCAGGACGGCATTGTGCCAGAAGGAACAGTTTTCCTGCATGCTGATCTTTCCTTCAAGCACCGTATTTTTTCCTGTATGAATTTTCATAAGTCTATTTTAGCGGAATGGGGCAGGAAGACAAGTTCTGTACGGAGCAGGCTTATGAACAGAAGAGAAATGTTCTAGAATAAAAGCAGAGGTAAAACAATATGAACTTAGATAATCTGCGCGATATTGCCATCCTGATCGATCACACCAATCTGAAACCCTATGCCACGGATGAAGATATGAAACAGCTGTGTGAAGAGGCGAAAGAAAACCATTTCCGCATGGTTGCCATCAATTCTTCCCGTACAGCGTACTGTCATGCCCTGCTGGAAGGAACGGATGTGCATGTCGGTGCCGCCATTTCCTTTCCGCTTGGGCAGACAGATACGGCGGTAAAGCTGTATGAAACGGAAACTGCCATCAGAGAAGGAGCGGATGAAATCGATTATGTCGTGTCTCTGTCGGATATCAAAAACGGGGACTGGTATAAGGTGGAAGATGAAATGCGCCGGATGACACAGCTCTGCCACAGTCACGGTGCTCTGCTCAAGGTCATCTTTGAGATCTGCTATCTGAATGAAGATGAGATCATTCATCTATCCAGGATGGCAAGGGATGTCGGACCTGACTTCATCAAGACTTCTACCGGTTTCGCATCATCCGGGGCAACGGTGGAAGCGGTCAGGCTTATGAAGACACACTGCGGCGATCATGTCAAAGTCAAGGCAGCCGGAGGCATCCGCACCTGGCAGGCATTCAGGGCAATGGTAGATGCCGGGGCAGAGCGTATCGGTACTTCAAGCGGCCTGAAGATCATGGCCGAAGCAAAGAAAGAGCTGAATCTCTGAAAAAAGCTTCATCGGTATTTCCGATGAAGTTTTTTACTGACGCTGACCGGGACCGCCGTTACCAGAAAGATCATTGCCGCCCATCGGGCCGCCGCCTCCCATCTGCATGCTTTCGGTGATCGCAGTCACTTGTTCTTCATTGACTGTGACCGTACCGCCATTGAGCTCAGCTGATGTATCGTAGTCAAAGGCAAACTGGGCTGTGATATCAATCGTACCGCCATTGATGATCAGAGAGCCATTGGCATCCAGGGCATCCGTATCGCCATCACCCATGGTGATACTGAGGGTGCCGCCGTTGATTTCAATCTTTACGTCACAGGCTGTGGATTTGGCTGCAGCGTTGATCCCGTCATCTGAGGCATTGATGGTGATATTGCCGTCATTGATCTGTACATAGGTCGCTTCCAGTGCCTCGGCAGCGGTGATATTGAAAGTGCCGCCGTCTATTTCAAGGATGGTTGTGGCATGCAGACCATCATTTGAAGCGTTGATATTGAAAGTGCCGTCATAGATATAGACATAGCCGACTGTATCATCATCCTTGTCTTTGCTGCGGAAGCCGTTATTGCCGGCATTGATGTTGAAGGTACCTGCCGCAATGGCAATGGAATCATGTGCTTCAAAGGCATTATGGCTGGCAGTTACGGTATAGGTGCCGCCGGTGATCTTCAGATCATCATGGCTGGAGATCCCGTTATCCGTACTGTTGACAGTCAGAGTGCCGGTACCATTGAGGGTCAGATCCTGTTTGGAGAAGATGACCGCATCCGTATTGGTATCGCCATCGGCTGTAAATGTACCGGTGACGGAGAGACTGTTGCCATTGAAAAGGGTGACAAATACTTTGTCAGCTGTTTCGACATAGATCACCGGCGCACTGTCATTGGTGATACTGGCATTGTCCAGCACAATCTGTATCTTGGCGGAATCATCCGCTTCTACGGTAATTGTGACATTGGAAGCTGTACCGGTGATGACATAGACACCTTCTTCCGTAATGGAAATATTCTGTCCGTCACTTACCGTATACTGCACGGCATCTGATGTATCTGCGCTCTGCTCAAGATCCCTGTCGCTGAACATATCGGATGCGTCAATGGCACCGCCTGTTGCGGTGAAGGAAGCGGCGGTCGATGTTTCTGATGTGCTGTCTGTTGAAGCTGCTGAAGCTGTGGCTGAGGCAGCTGCCTTTGCTGTATCAGCTGAGGCACAGCCGGCAGGAACCGTCAGACAGCCTGTCAGAAAAAGCAGGCTTATTTTTTTATGTTTCATGATATCCTCCACGGGTCATTTTTCCCGACGTCATTATTCTGACAGACATGTGTGAACAAATTGAAAATACACTCTGAACAGCAGGGGGAAATAATAGGAAATTCTGCGTATAATAAGAACAGGGAGAGTCACATGGCAACAATTAAAGATATTGCAAAAATGACAGGCTACAGCATCGGTACGGTTTCCCGTGTCATCAACCACCAGAAAGACGTATCGGAAAAAGCCCGCCGTGAAATAGAAAAAGCCGTAGAGAAAACCGGCTATATCCCAAACGCCAATGCCAAACTGCTCAAGCAGACCGGCACCAGTGCAATTACTGTCATCATCAAGGGTATCAGCAACATCTTCCTCAATACGATTCTGGAAGAAATTCAGAAAGAACTGGATGCGGCCGGGGAAGAAGTCAATGTCGTATTTCTGAATGAAGGCGATGATGAAGTACAGGCTGCTTCTGACATCAACCGGGATAATCATCCCAAGGGACTGATCTTCCTGGGCGCAGACCTGGACCACTTCCGCCGGGAATTCGGCAGTGTTACAGCACCTTCCGTCATGATTGCTGCCAATGCTTCACGCCTTGGCTTTGACAATCTTTCTTCCATCTATACCGATGACTTTGCCGGCGGCTATGCGGCAGGCAGTGAACTCATCAGGCGGGGACATAAGAAGATTGCCGTGATCGGCGGCTTTGACAGCAGTGATGAACAGCAGGCTTCCGCTGCCCGTCTGAAAGGAGCGATGCGGGCCATGCAGGACCACGGCATTGCGTTTGATCTGAAAAAACAGTACATTCACTCCGTCTTCTCCATGCAGGGCGGCTATGAAGCAGTTAAGGATATGTTTCTGCAGGTGCCGGATGTCACCGCGGTATTTGCCCTGAGTGATACCATTGCCTTCGGCATCATGCGGGCGGTACATGATGATGGCTATGTCGTGCCGAATGACATCAGTATTATCGGCTATGACGGCATCACATATTCCAGTTATACCAGTCCACGTCTCATGACCATTGAACAGGATAAGGCACAGATGGCACATGAAGGTGTAGAAGATCTGCTCAGAAGAATCAGACAGGGCGGTCTTCCGGTTCATGAAAAGATCCCGTTCCATATCATCCATGATGAAAGTGCAGCTGAGGTAAAAAAATGAAACAGTCTATCTACCGCCATACCCGCTTTGGAACAGGGGCTCAGGTGCGCCTGGTGTTTCCGGTATTGATGAATACAAGAGATCCTGAACTCAAAGAAGCAGTCTTTATCAAAGGCAGTCAGAAAAGAACATATAAAAGAGAAGAACTGATCCGTCTGTCATCTGATCCGGTTAAAGCAGGAAAGCTCATGGAAAAGCTCAGAGACAGTGACAGTTTCATGATCAGAGGTTCATTTCTTTCAGCCGGTGATTTCTCATTCAAAGCAGAATGTTCTGATCCGCCGGTTCTTGTGATCCAGTCTTCCAGTGAAAAGATCAGTGATGATCTTATCCATGATCTCTATGAAGCAACGGCTTCTCTGTTTCCGGATGCCTTTGCCCGTGAAGAAGAGCTTTCCCTGACCATCAACTATATCCGTGAATCAATGACGGCGGGTGCCATGTTCATCCTGAATCATGATACAAAGGAGAAAGACTTCAGGGCTTCAAAGCTTTACACCTGTACGATTGAGGATGGGACAAAGCCGCATACCTATACCATCGGTGTGCCGTTTCTCTATGCACAGCGGGATTGGGTGATGCGTCTTTCCTTTAATGAGGATGGAAGTCTTTCCATGGTATCGCTGCGGCTGATTGTGGCAAGAAATGACGGTACAGCGGTATATGAAGGATTGAAGGATGATGAGATGCGCCAGGCTTTTGATGAGACCATTGCCATTCTGAATCAGGAAAGCGGATTTGCGGATGGCATAAAACGCAGCAGCGATGAACTTGTGTTCTATGGCTATCAATCCCACAATGTCATGGCAGTGAAGGATATGAGTGATGGCTGCGTGAATCTGAATATGCTGTTCAGTGTAAAGAATAATGGCTGAAGATCTGAAAGAAAAGCATATGAAGCAGGCAGCAGATTTCATCCGCTGGGCGGAAGACTTCAGGGAGAAAATCTACCATCCTGATCTGAGGGATCTTCTGGAAAAGCTGATCAGGGATCTGAAAAATCTCAGGGATACGGAATACTACTTTGAAAGCGGCGAGAAACAGCTGATAAGTCTTTATGAGCGCTATCTTCCATATCTGAAGGTCATTCTGAATGAATACAGATCCATGCAGGAAACAAATGACTATGAGAAGATACAGACTCTGTCGGTCAGACTCAGAAGAATGCTTGCAAATGTGGATGAAGCAGTGAAAGAGATCAATGAAAAACTGCCGCAGGATGAAATCGACAATGCCAGAGCTGAGGCACAGGCAAGAAAAATAAAACAGATGCTGGATGAAAAAACAGGCCGCAGGAAGTGAATTCCTGCGGTCTTTCTATTACTGTATCGGTTCAATATGAAGATTGTAATCTTTGAGCGTATCAAGCTTTTCTTTCGGACCGACAACACAGATCATGCCATCCTGCATGGCTTTGCTCAGGGCGTCGGCTTTTTCCTGCAGCCTGGTGCTGTCTGTTTCAAGCATCTGTTTCCGCATGTTTCTGCGGTAGTCATAGCTGATGCCGGAGAACCACCGCAGATCACTGATGCCGATGCGTGCACCCGGACTCAATACCGGCATGCCGGCCGCAATGGCACCGATGATGTAGTTTGTATAGTCATCTGTTTCTTTGGCCATATCATGCATGAAAGCACTGCAGCCATCCATCGCTTTCAAAGCATTTGCAGGATCCGGATCGCGGTAGGAGTAGCCTGTCACAAGTGAACCGCCGCCGGCACTGATGCCGGTGCCATACGCACCGCCTTTGACTCTGACTTCATTCCACAGATATTCATAGGTGAGAATATGGCTCAGCACCCGCACAGAACCATCTGTATCGGTATACAGATTGCCTTTGGCCGCATACGCAACCCCGCCGGGAATGAGGAAGCCTTCGTTTCTCCTGGGCAGAAGGGCATAATGTACCTTGGCCCGGTGGGCATCGCCCATTTCAAGTGAATTAATGAAGGCATGTACATCCTTGGCATGATCACCGCTGTAGGAGAAGGTCAGGCGGCTTGCGATAAACAGGTTGGCCGCTAAAAGATCGCATAATTCCAGGAAATCATTGATTTGCTGATCATAGTTTTCATCCAGCTGCTTGAGCCATCTGCCGGAAGTGATGCCATGGACATATTCTTCAAAGACACCGGAAGCGGTATTGGCTGCCGCAATGCGCAGTCTGGCAAAGGACTGACCGGAACCGGCGGCGGCTTCCAGGAAGCTCTGCCGCGTCTGTTTGAGCAGAGGGCGGATGGTTTCTTTTTCAAAGACAGTTTCGTTCAGGATCTCTTTGACAAGCGCGAGAGCTTCGCTGCTGTTCTGATCAAGGCATGACATCCGGACGGAAAGCATCGGTGTGCAGGCATCATTTTCATTGATCCTGCTGGTACTCATAACAGAGATGGAAAGGGAGCCGATATAGCGGTTCATCAGGATCTGCAGCTCTCTGACTGTATGAGATTTAGTCGGCAGCTCGCTCAGAAGAGACGTGAAGAAGGCCAGGGCAGGCAGCTGTTCCCGGCGGATGCCGGCACAGTTGAAATACAGATTGAAGTAGGCAATGCCGGAAGACTGAGCCGGATAGACAAGCAGCGGTACATCCTGATAGGCATCCTCACTGCGTGTATCCGGGATAGGATCCGGATTGACATCGCTTAAGGAAAGGTGCGGCAGTTTTGCCAGGTTTTCCTCACTGTCCGGTGTATTCTGCCAGACATCCAGATCATGGGTTGCTTTGATGATATCTGCTTTATCAGGATGCTTTGAAGCAATCTTGTCCTTTTCTGCCTGCAGGCGTCTAGCGCCGGCTTCATGAGAAGGAATGGCAATGATGGTCTGGGTATGTTCTGAATCTGAGAAAATATCTTTGAGCAGCGCTTCAAAGTAATTGTCCTTGACGGCACTGCGCAGTTCATCAAACACATGACCGAGATTCAGATACATTGATGGATCATCATCATACAGCCATGACAGCATGATGATTTCCGCATTCAGCACACCGGCCGGCTCCTGTCTGTCGCGGTAGGAAAACTCCGCATGGCTGATGGCCGCCAGCAGCTCATCATGGTTCAGACCTTCCTTCAGAAGACCGTCAACCGTAGAAGACAGGGTCTCTTTCAGTTCATTGAGCTTTTCCTTTTCCGTATTGCGGAAAGTGATGGCAGCCCAGGGCTGATGGATGGAATCATAGAGATCCAGCGAAACATCCTCACATAAACCTTTATCGATAAACGGCTTTTTCAGCGGGGCATCATTGGAGCCGGTCAGAATATCAAAGAGGATGGACAGGGCTGTATTGCGGGAGGCATCGCTGTCAATGGACGCGATGCGGGCCATAGAGATCATAGTGCGGTTATGCAGGTCTTCTTCACTGCATTCATATTCATATGTATCAACTGAAGCAGGGACTGCTGTCTGCAGCGGAATGGATGTATGCGGGTCAATGGCTTTGCAGTGAGACAGATATGTTTCATCAAGAAACTGCAGAACCGCATCCAGATCCATCTTTCCATCCAGATAGATTCTGGCATTGGAAGGATGGTAAAAACGGCGGTGGGTTTCAATGAACTGTTCATAGCTGAGATCCGTGATATGGGCAGGATCGCCGCCGCTTGAATACTGGTAGCACACATCCGGATAGAGCGCCTTGGCAATATGGCTGACAATCGTCTCATCCACTGATGCATACGCGCCTTTCATTTCATTGAGCACAACACCTTTGTATACCGGCTCTTTTGTTTCATCACGCAGTTCATAATGCCAGCCTTCCTGCATGAAGATCCTGGGGTTGCGGTAGATTTCCGGATCAAAGACAGCATCCATATAGACGGACATGAGGTTCATGAAGTCCTTGTCATTGCGGCTTGATACCGGAAACATGGTCTTATCATCAAAGGTCAGCGCATTGAGGAAGGTATTCATACTGCCTTTGAGCAGTTCCACAAACGGTTCCTTCACCGGATAGCGGCCGGAGCCGTTCAGAACCGAATGTTCCAGAATGTGGAAGACACCCGTATCATTCTCCGGGGGTGTGCGGAAGGCAATCGCAAATGTTTTGTTCTCATCATCCCGGCTGTTGTAGATCAGCTCGGCATGGGTAGAATCATGGCTGAAGCGGTACAGGGCGGAATGGCTGTCAGGCAGCTGTTCCACGGATGTAAGGGTGAAGCCATGGATATGATCCATTACTTTCAATTTGTTATCTCCTTTGTCAACGCCTGTATTATACCCGATTGAAGCAATAAGAAAAACATCCTGCTCCACCAGTAAATAAAGTGGAACAGGATGCTATTTATTCCGTATCACTGTTTTCAGATGTATCGTCTGAGGCGGTATCACCGGAAGTATTGGCGTTATAGATGTGGTAGCTGCCCTGGGAACCGTGTTCATCCCGGATGTGCTGCAGCCACAGCTCATAGGTGGCAAAGTGCTTGCCGCATTGATCGCATTGATAATAGGTGCCATCATCGGCCACTTCATCAGATGAAGCTGAAGGTGTCGGCGTCGGTGTGGCGGTCGGTTTGCTGGAAGCTTTGGATGAAGATTTGGAAGAAGAACTGGAAGAAGCAGATGCGGAAGCACTGGCTGAAGCCTCCGGTTCGGCTGTTTCTTTTTCACTCTTATCCTTCTGGGAAACCAGCGTCAGCTTGCCGTCTTTTGCCGAATAAGTCGTACCTGCGGAAGTGATATTGGCAGAATAGGTGCCGTTGTCTCTCTTCTTCAGTTCGATACCGGTATAGACCATATCGGTAGCCGCATTGGCATAGATGCCTTCCGTACTTTTTGCATCATCCAGAATCACGGCTGAATTCAGCATGTTTTCTTCAATGTAATTGAAGTACCAGTCTGTCAGATCCGCTTCAGTCAGTTCATCCGTCGGAAAATACAGTACGGACTGCCGCAGTGAACTGCCGGAAGAAATAATTTCAGCGTCCTTGTAGAATCCGGGTTCCGCTGACTTCACAGCTGTATCAGAGGAACCGCAGGCAGCTAAAGAGACTGCCATCAGTAACGCTGCTGTTACCTTTGTCAGTTGATATAAAGGCATGTCATAACCTCCCTCGTGTAAGTAATATACACCAACTGGCTGATCCTGAAAGATTCAAAAAGGGGTAAATGCCTAAATCTTAAGGAAGATTATGGATGGAAGCGCTGCCATGAGAGAATGGCGTCCGGCTGGACAAATTCGATGGTACTGCTAAAATAAAGGTCATTAGAGTAAAGTTTCACAAACGAAGCTGGAGGCATGGTGATGAGCAGAATTGATACATCAGCTGAGAGTCGGATCCAGCCCGCACGGCTGCTGGAAGCGCACAGGCAGACAGCGGCTGCAGGCATTCTGAAATATGGCAGCGCGTTTTCTGAAGGAATATATGAGGAGTAAGCCTATGCGGATGAATACGGAAGGACTATTGGAAAAGATCAGAAGTGTGAAAGATGAAACGGCGGATGGCAAGAATCGTCTGCCGGACCGCAAGGTGATTGTCTATATCCTGAAAGAGACCCAGGTGATTCTCATGCCGGAATATTTCCATTTCTCCGAACTTTCCCAGGAAGAAGCACTGGTGGAGCTGTCCGCATCCTTATGCAAGCTGATCCGGCGCATTGATGAGGCAGTCGGAGATGGTACGATTGACAGCTGGGCGGTGGCAGAGAAGTTTCTGAACCGTCTGCCGGATGTCAAGAAACTGCTGTTAACGGATATTCAGGCGATTTATGACGGGGATCCGGCGGCACATTCCAAGGCAGAGATCATTCTCTGCTATCCGGGCTTCTATGCGACCATGATCTACCGGATTGCCCACGAACTGTATGTGCTCGGCGTACCGTTCATGCCTAGAGTCATGAGTGAATATGCTCATGAGAAAACGGGAATTGATATCAACCCGGGTGCCAAGATCGGTGAATACTTCTGCATTGACCACGGTACCGGCATTGTCATCGGTGAAACAGCCGATATCGGCGACCATGTCAAGCTGTATCAAGGTGTAACGATCGGCGCCAAGAGCTTCCGCATGGATGAAAACGGCAATCCGGTCAAAGGCGGCAAGCGCCATCCGGATATCGGCAGTCATGTTGTCATCTATGCCAATGCGACGATTCTTGGCGGAGATACGAAAGTCGGGGATTATTGTGTCATCGGCGGCAATGTCTGGCTGACCCACAGTGTTGAGGCGCATAAAACCATTACCTACAAGCCATGTGCTTCCTGCTGAAAGGCGGGAAGCTTTTTTGAGGCTAAAAAAAAGATCCCGCAGGATCTTTTTCCATCAATTGTGAATGTAGTAGTAGCTTGTCGGACTGTAGCAGATCCGGTTGGAGATGACGCCAAGGCCTCTGGCATTGGACTCGGAGATGACGATATAACCGTTTCCGACCGCTTCAACAACGGCCACATGTCCATAGTAGGCATCGGCACCGGCCTGACCCGGCATGAACACGACAATGTCATGAACCTGCGGATTGTGGTCAACCGAATAGCCTAAGGCTGCGGCAGAGCCTGCCCAGCTGCGGGCATTGCCGAAGTAGCTGCCGCAGGGCAGGCCGAGATCATGTCTTCTCTTATAGGCGTACCATGTGCACTGGCCCCATGGATAGGCATTGCCATAGTCACCGGTTGCGTGTCCGACGGTGCCGGAATAGGTCGGGGTTGTAGAAGCAGAGGTGTTATTGGTTACATTGGATGTCTGCTGCTGGGCGGCCGCATTAGCGGCAGCCTGCTGGGTTGCGGCGGCACGGGCAGCGGCTTCCGCGGCTGCTTTTTCCTGTGCTTCCTTTTCCGCCTGGGCAATGGCATCACTCAATGAATCATAGATCTCAGTTGTATCATCGATCTGAACCTGGGCATCATTGTATTGCTTGGTGAGTTCTTCTTTCTGTGCCTTGTATTCTTCCATGACGACCTGAGCCTGATATTCCTGGGCAAGGACATCTTCCTGTTTGGATTTGAGATCGGCCTGGGCATCTGCTTTCTGCTGTTTGGTGGTGTTGAGCTCATCAGTCTTATCCTTGAGCTGACTGACTTTACGGTTGTCATATTCCGTGATGTCACTGATGCCGTTAGCCAGTTTGATGAGCTGATCAAATGACTTGGCTCCCATCAGGATATCAAACACCTTGCTTAAGCGCATGGAAGACTGACTGTTTTCAATCTGGGCAGATACATCTGCTTTCAGATCATCAACTTCCTGCTGCAGTTCACTGATCTGGCTGTCCAGATCATTAATCTCTGCCTGTACGGTATCAATTTGACTGTTCAGATCATTGATCTGATTCTGATAGTCCGCAATCTTGGCCGTATATTCATCGATATTGGCAGAGATTGTGGAGCGCTGGGCATCAATGTCCTTGAGCTTGGCATTGAGGCTGTCAGACTGTGAGGAAATATAGTTATAGAATGCCTGGCATGAACTTTTCATGCCGCCATTGAGATTGGATGTATCCGTACATTGTTTTGTCCAGTAGCTGGTATCACTGTAATCTTCATCCGCCTGTACCTTTGCCGGCGCAAGACTCAGACAGATCACAGCGGCCGCTGCTGCGGACAGAATTCTCTGTTTCTTCATGCATGCCTCCCTCTCGAAGTAGAATTACGTTCATTATAGCACACACAATAGATGTACCTGTCAAGCTGTCAGCTTTCGTCCCGCCAGATAAAAAAACGGGATGATTCATCCCGTTTCAGTTTAGAGCACACTGCGGAAGCGCATATTGGAATTGGTGATCATGTATATGGAACAGATACAGACACCATAGGAAGGATTCAGGGCATTGACAACCTGGTTGTTGCCGATGTAGATGCCGGCATGGCCATCCCAGATGATGATATCGCCCGGCTGCGCTGCCGCCAGCGAAACACCTGTACCGACCCCGGCCTGGGCGTAGCTGGTACGGGGCAGGGAAATACCGAAGTGGGCAAAGACATACTGGACAAAACCGGAGCAGTCAAAGCCGGAAGGGGATGTACCGCCCCAGACATACGGACAGCCGACAAATGTCTCCGCATAGGCAACCAGAGCACTGCGGGAAGCGGTTGTGACAGCCGCTGAAGCATTGTTGTCCACCGTACCGGCATTAGGATCAACTGCTGCACCGGCATTATTGTTATTATTGGCGGTATTGTTCTGCTGGGCCTGCTGCTGGGCGGCAGCTGCTGCGGCAGCTTCGGCCGCTGCCTTTGCTTCTGCTTCCTGGCGGGCTTTTTCTTCCGCTTCTGCCTGGGCCTGCGCTTGGGCAGTGTCAATGCTTGTGATGACGGAACCGGCATAGTCCATATTCAGAGAAACTTCCGAGTAGTCGCTGGAAAGCTGGGCTGCCTGTTCTTCATAAGCCTGTTCAATGGTCTGGGCTTCATACTGGGCCGCAATGACATCTTCCTGTTTGGTGGAAAGATCAGCCTGATCCTGTTCGACCTGGGCTTTGGCATTTTTCAGATCATTTTCAGCCTGGGTCAGTTCATTCATGGTGTTATTGCTGTACTGGGTGATGTCGGACAGGCCTTTGGCGATGCGGATGAGTTCTTCAAAGGACTTTGCGCCCATCAGAACATCAATGACCTTGCTTAAGCGCATGGTGGACTGGGAGCTTGAAATCTGGGTTTCGACCTTGGCCTGCAGATCAGCCACATTGGCTTCCAGATCCGTAATCTGGCTGTTCAGACCGCTGATTTCAGATTCCAGGTCAGCGATCTGGGAACTGAGATCATCAATCTGGGTCTGATAATCCGCAATTTTTGTCTTATAGGTATCAATATCCGCACTGATTTCATCTTTCTTCGCATCAATTTCCTTGAGCTTCTTTGCCAGGGAAGCAGATTGGGAAGACATGTAGTTATAAAAAGCTTCGCAGCTGTCGGACAGGGCGGCCGAAGTATCGGTGCAGTGCTTTGTCCAGTAATCTGTGTCGCTGTAGTCTTCATCTGCCTGGATATGAACCGGCATCAGGGAAGCAGTGATCAGCAGGGATGTCACAATCGAAAGTGTTTTTCTGTACTTCATAGTTTTTTCCTGTGTGCCCGTATTATAGCACGGGCACACAGGGCCGAAAGGAAAATCAGCGGATGTGACGATGTGTGTGAAGTCTGTTACAATGAAGACAGCAGAGGAAAAAGAAGATACCCAGGTATCTGGAAATACAGAAGTACTATGAAGAATAAACAGTTAAGAAAAAAAGGCGTTCATGTCAGCCAGGGCGAATCAGCCCTGGATGCGATCCGCAATTCCATTCCCCACTGGATTCACCATACCGTCAAGGATGAACATTACATGGGCGGGGTGAAATACCTGCCGGAATGTGAATGTTCGGAATGCGGCTATGTCTCCCGGATGGAACATCCGGTATGTCCTCACTGCGGTGCGAAAATGCATCAGCTGGATTCATGAAGAGAACGTGCATTGCCATTGATCTCAAATCGTTCTATGCTTCGGCAGAATGCCAGGAAAGAGGACTGGATCCTCTGGATGCGTGTCTTGTCGTAGCAGATGAAGGAAGAACAGATAAGACCATCTGCCTGGCGGTTTCTCCTGCTTTGAAGTCTTTTGGCATCAGGGGAAGGCCCAGGCTTTTTGAAGTAAAAGCGGCTGTGAAGAAAATCAATGCGGCGCGGCACAAGAAGTATGGAAAGCCGATGGAAGGCATGAGTGCCTCCCTTGCCGTGCTGCAGAAACATCCGGAACTGGAACTGTCTTTTACCGCGGCACTGCCGCAGATGGCGCTGTACATGCAGTACAGCCGCAGGATCTATGAAATCTACCTGCGCTTTGTAGCCCCGGAAGATATCTTTGTCTATTCCATTGATGAAGTATTCATTGACGCTACCTCCTACCTGCATGCCTATGGCAATGATGCGCTGCGCTTTACTAATCTGCTTGTCCATACCGTTCTTGCGGAAACCGGCATCACGGCAACCGCCGGCATCGCCCCTAATCTGTATCTTGCCAAAGTAGCCATGGACATTGAAGCCAAGCACATGAAACCCGGTCAATACGGGGCCCGGATTGCCGTAATGGATGAAATGTCCTATCGTTACCGGCTGTGGAACCATCAGCCTCTGACGGATTTCTGGCGCATCGGCCGCGGTACGGCTAAACGCCTTGCAGGACTTGGCATTCATACCATGGGTGATCTGGCCGAGCATTCTTTCAACGACCAGAAAGCACTGTATGATGCCTTCGGGGTGAATGCAGAGCTGCTGATTGATCATGCCTGGGGGTATGAACCCACTTTGATTTCTGACATTCAGCACTATGAGCCGCTGTCGTCTTCTCTTTCTGTCGGGCAGGTACTGCCAAGTGCCTATACAAAGGAAGAAGGTGCGCTGATTGTGCGGGAGATGGCAGATTCTCTGTCATTTCAGCTGGTGGATAAAGGACTGGTCACAGATCACGTGAATCTGTATATCGGGTTTGACGTGGATATGGCTAAGGATCCTTCATATGAAGGAGGGCTGTATCGTGACTTCTATGGCCGTCTCATGCCTCAGCCGGTGAACGGCTCTGCTTCCCTTGCCTTCGGTCTGAATGCGGCTGAAGCGCTCATGAAGACTTTTGTGGAAATTTATGAAAGGATTGTACCGGACAAGGCCCTGGTGCGCCGGGTGAGCCTGGCGGCCTCAACCGCAAAGGAAGGGGAAAGGCATGAAATGGTGCAGATGAGCCTGTTTGAAACAGAAGAAAACGTCAGAGCAGAAGAAAAGATGCGGGAAAAGGCAAAGAAGGAAGAAAAGGCCCAGAAGGCAATTCTTGTCCTTAGGCAGAAGTATGGGGCGGAAGCAGTGGTCCGGGGCATGGACAAACAGGAAAAAGCCACGGCCATTACCCGCAGCAGACAGATCGGAGGCCACCGCAAATGAAAGATTTTGCCTATGAGAACATTGTTCATCTTTCCGAACCCGAACTGATTCATCCCCGTATGTCCCGTTCCCGCCGGGCAGCGCAGTTCAAACCTTTTGCGGCCCTGCAGGGATTTGAAGAAATGATTGCCGAAAGCAGCCGTGAGAAAAAAGAGAAGAAAGAGCTGAGTGAAGCCGAGAGGGAAGAACTGGATGAAAAACTGCAGTATCTTCAGCAGCATCTTGATGAACATCCATCCCTTGCCGTTGTTTTTGAAACAGAAGAAGGAGAAAAGCAGATCAGCGGAACACTTGTGAAACTGAATCTCTCCATGGACATGATGAAAGCAGGCGCGCAGCGCATTGCCATCCATACGATTCGCAAAATCGAAATCGCGCAAAACCTTGATTCTTTCTATACAAAAAACGGGTAATCATGATAAACTGAACAGAGTAAAAAAGGAGGCATTCATTTGAGCAAGGAAGATACCATCCGCATTGAAGGGGTTGTTGAAGAAGTCGTGCCGAATGCATTTCAGGTCAAGCTTGAAAACGGTCATGTCATTCGAGCTACGCTTGCCGGTAAACTGAGAATTCATCATATCCGTATTCTCCCGGGAGACCGTGTTACCGTTGAGCTTTCACCGTACGACCTGAACAACGGCAGAATTACATACAGATACAGATAAAAGGCAGGCATGACGGAAACCTGCTTTTTTTCATGAGGGATATATGAAAGTAACTTATTATTACGTAAGACATGGGGAAACCCTGTTCAATCTGCTGGGCAGACTGCAGGGACAGTGTGATGCGCCGCTGACACAAAAGGGCATTGCCCAGGCGGAAAATACCGCTTCTGCCCTGCGGAAGATACCTTTTTCCGCAGTTTATTCTTCAACCAGTGAAAGAGCCATGGATACGGCAGAAATCATGGCTGCACCGCATCATATGGAAGTGACGGGTCTGAAACAGCTGAAGGAGTTCAGTTTCGGCCGGCTTGACGGCGGCTATTACAGCGACAACCGTAAAGAACTGCTGGCGCATAACCATACGGATGACTGGCATGATGTGGGCGGAGAAGATCTGAATGATTTCAGCATAAGGCTGAAAGAGGCCTTTGCCATCATGAACAGAAATGCCAAAGACGGCGATACAGTTCTGATTGTTTCGCATGGTGCCTTTTTCGGTCATCTTGTCCAGGTGCTCTTTCATGATGAAAGCTATATTGCAAGAATCAGTGAAGACAGAAATGCAAAGCTGCTGGCCATCGGCAATTGTGAGATTGCCCGCTTTACCTTTGAAGATGGTGTTTTCAAGGACTTTATCAGGCCATGCAGTGCAGATGCTTTCCGGAAAGAACATCATAAACATGTGCAGTTCTATTATGTCAGACACGGCGAAACCGTCTTCAACCAGCAGTCCATCTGCCAGGGCAGATGTGATTCTCCCCTGAGTGAAAGAGGTATTGAACAGGTAAAAGCAACTGCAGAAGCATTGAAGGATATTCCTTTTACAAAAGCCTACAGTTCCACGGCAGAGCGGGCGCTGGATACGGCAGAGATCATTCTGCAGTCCCATCATTTGAAAGCAGGACGTGAGAAGCGTTTAAGAGAAGTGTTCTTCGGCACATATGACGGCATTTACTTTGAACCGCTGCATAATGTCTATGATCTGATTCATAAGACGGAGGACTGGTCGCCTTACGGCGGAGAAAGTCCGGATGAGATTTCCAAGCGCATTCACGATGTGCTGCGGGATATTGCGGATGAAGCCGAGGATGGGGATGTGATCCTGCTGACTGCCCATGCCCTGCTGTACCGGTGCATTCTGCGTTTCTTTTTTCGGGAATATGGGAAAACATACCATGGACCGCTGACGTCCCATGGCCAGGCGGATGCGCCCAATGCCGGTATTTTCCCCTTTATCTATGATGATGGCACATTTTCAAAACAGAGTTATATGATAGACAGTGAAACATTCAGAAAGGAGTATGTAAAATGAGTCGGATTGCAGTACTGGAATCATTAGGAATCAGTGAAGCTTTATTAAAAGAGAAGGAAGTGCCTTTCATCGCCAAAGGACATACCTTTGTGCATTATGAAAAAACCGGTGATCAGGCGGCATTGAAGAAGGAGATTGAGGGGTGTGATGCGGTGATTCTTGCCAATATGCCCTTTGGCGATGAAGTCATTTCATCCAGCAGCAGCCTGAAGTACATTGATGTCGGCTTTACCGGAGTGGATCATATCGGTCTTAAGGCATGCAGGGAAAAGGAAATTCATGTCTCCAATGCCAGCGGCTATGCCACGGAAGGCGTGGCGGAACTGGCCCTGGCAGGAGCACTGTCCTTTGCCCGTGATACCCATAAAGCCGAAGAAAGAACCAGAAACGGCCAGGATAAAAAAGGATTAAGAGCGTTTGAGCTCAAAGGAAAGATGGCCGGTATTGTCGGCCTTGGCAAGATCGGAACCAGAACGGCTGAGCTGTTCCATGCCTTAGGCTGTACAGTTCTTGCCCACAGCAGACATATCCATGAAAATGTGCCTGCCTATGTGGAACAGACCTCTCTTGAAGCTGTATTGAAAGAAAGCGACTTTGTCATCCTGACGTGTCCATTGACCGATGAAACAAGGCATATGATCGATGATAAGGCACTGGCATCCATGAAGAACAGTGCCTGCCTCATCAATATGGCAAGAGGCGGCGTAATTGACAGCGATGCCTTATGTGATGCTTTGGAGGCACATGAGATTGCCGGGGCTGTACTGGATGTATTTGA